>ENA-OQHI01000447-OQHI01000447.1-human-gut-metagenome-genome-assembly--contig:-NODE-447-length-27371-cov-3.994651_pt1 | contig 27371 bp, 18 predicted proteins | sample MGYA00242561_ERZ504713 | MGnify/ENA primary metagenome ERZ504713 (study PRJEB26092, sample SAMD00036217) | human gut metagenome | host: Homo sapiens | study: EMG produced TPA metagenomics assembly of... | reverse complement strand
TAGTTGAGCTTCTCCATCGGGGTGGGCTGCAGCCACACCGGGTAGTGGAAGGAGTTGGTGTAGAAGTCGTGGTCGGTGACGCCCTCGATGCGGCCGAACTTCTCGCGGTCCATGCGGTTGAAGCGGTCGGTGAGGGATTCGGCCGGCGTGGAGTACACGGAGTAATGGTAGCCTTCGGCCTTGCTCCACTGCTTGCACAGTTCGCTCATGCGCTTGACGATCGACAGCGCGAACTCCTTGCCCTGCGGGTCCCAGCCGTGGTCGCGGATCCAGTCCTTGCCGTAGAAGACGGCGGTGGCCTCGGCCAGGCCGATGTAGCCGAGCGACACGGTGGCGCGCTCGTTCTTGAACAGCGTGTCGACGTTGCCGCTCGCGCCGAGGCGACCGAAGGCGCCGAAGCGGAACAGGGTGGGCGCGTTGACCGGGGTGGCCTGCTTGCAGCGCATGATGCGGAACTGCAGCGCCTGGTGGGCGACCTCCATGCGCTCGTTGAACAGCTTCCAGAAACGTTCCTTGCTGCCGTGGGATTCGATGGCGATGCGCGGCACGTTCACGGAAACGACGCCGAGGTTCATGCGGCCATCCTCCTCGTCCTTGCCGGTCTCGGGGTTGATCCAGCCCTGCAGGAAGGAGCGGCAGCCCATCGGCGCCTTGAAGGAGCCGGTGATCTTGACGATGTTCTCGTAGAACACGACGTCCGGGTACATGCGCTTGGTGGCGCATTCCAGGGCGAGCTGCTTCAGGTCGTAGTTCGGGTCGCCGGGGTCGGCGTTCACGCCGTGGCGCACGGTGAACACGAGCTTCGGGAAGATTGCGGTGTGGTGGTCCTTGCCGAGGCCGCGGATGCGGTTGAGCAGGATCGCGCGCTGCACCTCGCGGGCGAACCAGTCGGTGCCCAGGCCGAAGCCGACGGTGACGAACGGGGTCTGGCCGTTGGAGACGCGGTTGGAGTTGATCTGGTACTCCATCGTTTGCATGGCGTCGTAGATGGACTTGCGTGTGCGGACCTTGGCGAGGATCTCACGCTCCTGCTCCAGCTCATCGACGTCGGTGTGGAATGGCGTGTCCATGGGCAGTGGCTCGCGGGAGCCGAAGTGCAGCTTGGCGGGCTCGTTGGCCTTGGCGTTCTCGACCTGACGACGGGCGAACTCCACCGGCATGCCGTCGGGGATGGTCTCGCGGGCCTCTTCGAGGAACTTCTCGTAGTCCTTCTTCGCGTAGGCGGCGAGGTGCTCGTCGGCACGGTTGGCGGTCTGGCCGCCGTACTGGCTGGAGGCCACGTCCTTCATGATCTGGGTGATCTGCGTGGCGGCGATGGCAATGGACTTCGGGGAGGCCATCGGCGCGTTGCCGAGCGTGAAGCCGTTGGCGAGCATGTCCCAGAAGTTGGGCAGCGAGCAGTTGGACTGCGCGGTGAACGGCGAGTAGTCGGCGTCGTGGAAGTGGATGTCGCCCTTCATGTGCGCGTTCGCGACGGCCGGGGGCAGCATGTTGAACGCGGCGGCCTTGGAGACGGCGCCGGCGAGCAGGTCGCGCTGAGTGGCGTAGACGTTGGCATCCTTGTTCGCGTTCTCGTGGATCAGCGTCGGATCCTGGTTGATGAAGCGGGAGACGGCCTCGTTGACGTCCGTGGCCTTGGCGCGCTGGATGTCCTTGTCGAGACGGTAGTTGGTGTAGGCGCGGGCCACGTCGTACAGGTGGGCGTCGATCAGGGCGTGCTCGACGAGGTTCTGGATGTCCTCGATCTTGGCGGGACCGTTGTAGCGCTCCGTGATCTCGCCTTCGATCTGGTCGGCGAAGCCGCGGATCAGCTTCTCCTCCTCCGGGCCGACCTGCTTGTCAAGGTCGGCGAAGGCGGACTTCACGGCGCTGATGATGTTTATCGGGTCGAAGTCGACGACGCGACCGTCACGCTTCTCCACCAGCACCTTGGAGGAGGTGGCGGTACTGGCGTTCATCAGCAGAGCATCCATGTCCTAATCCCTGTCCTTTCGTGATTCCCGGCATGTCTTGCGGCTGTCGCCGAGCCGAAATCACACGTGTGTAAGTTGTTTGTTCTCTGATGACTATACGACATGCCACCCCTAGATATAGTGGGGAAACGCCGAAAACAATCCTATATATGCACATTTCGGCGGAATAGAGCCGAAAAGAACATCCGTGTGATTTACTTCACGGTATGTCATCAGCGTGTCGCGGCGAGACCATCACCGAAAAGCCGGCCAACAATGATACCGTCCGACGGCGACGCTCTCGCAGGCAGAAAAACTTGTCCTTTCTGTACGTAAACCTTGAAGGCATGAATCAGGAACAGGACCTTGCAATCGCGACGCAGCGGCCGTCGGAGGGCGGCGGGGAGCGCATCCCCAAGCCCTTCGACCAACTGCCGCGCCTGGCAGCCGAGACCACCGCGGACAACCCCTGGCCGGTCAGCGTACTGAGCCAGAAATTCCATACCGCGGTGGAGCGCTGGCCCGCCGCGTGGATCGCCGGGCAGATCACGGAGATCAACACGCGCCGCGCCGGCTCGGCGTATCTTACGGTGCGCGATGACGTGGAGGACATCGCCATATCCGTGTCCGGCTGGCGGGCGTTCGCCTCGAAGGCCGCCTCATTCAAGCAGGGCGACCGCGTGGTCGTGCATGGCAAGGCCGACATCTGGGGCAAGCAGAGGCGGTTGAGCTTCATCGGCGACGACATCCGCAAGATCGGCTCCGGCGGCGGACTGAAGGAGCAGATCGACCAGTTGCGCATGAAGCTCAAGGGCGAGGGCCTGTTCGACGCGGACCGCAAGCTGCCGCTGCCGGAATTCCCCTCCTGCATCGGACTGATATGCGCCCCGCACGCACGGGCCGAAGGCGATGTCATCACCAACGTGCGGCTGCGCTGGCCGACGGTGCGGTTCAACATCGTCCATGCCTTCGTACAAGGGCCGCAGTGCCCGCAATCCATCGTCGAGGCGATTCACCGGCTAGACGCCGACCCGGACGTCGACGTGATCATCGTGGCGCGAGGCGGCGGCTCGTTCGAGGACCTCATCGGATTCTCGGACGAGGCGGTGGTGCGCGCCACTGCGGGATGCGAGACGCCGATCGTCTCCGCCATCGGGCATGAGGACGACTGGACGCTGATCGACCTGGCGGCGGACCTGCGGGCCTCGACGCCGACCGACGCGGCGAAGAAGGTCGTGCCCGACGTGCACGAGCAGTGGCAGCTGATCGGCAATGCCATCGACCGCATGCGCATGCGCATCGACGCGCGCGTCGGCAACGAGATACGGCTGGTCGAAGAGTACGCGAACCGGCCCAGCCTGACGCAGCCGCTGACCATGCTGGAGCCGTACCAACGGTTCGTCGACGACGCGCGCCGCCGCATGGACATCGGCCTGACGCGCATCGTGGACGACGCCAGCCTGACCGTGGAGAAGCTGCATGCCAGCCTGACCGCGCTCAGCCCGCAATCCACGCTCGACCGCGGATACGCCGTCGTCCAGAACGCCGACGGGCACGTCATCGACGACGCCGGAAAGGTGAGCGCGGGAGACCATCTCACGCTGACGCTGCGCAAGGGGGTCATCACCGCCACCGCCCAGTAGCGGAGTGCCGCACGGCAGCAGAGTGCGGGGCAGATATCAGCCGCATAACCATATATATATATATGACCGTTATCCAATCGAATACGACACGCATACACGACAGAAGGAGACCATCATGACCAGCAAGAACGCATCGGCGGCGAGCGAGCCGGCGACCAGCCTGACCGACAAGGAGCGCGAGGCCATCGCGCAGATGCCGTACGAGGAGGCCCGCGACAAGCTCATCCAGGCCGTGCAGGCGCTGGAGGCCGGCGGATTGAACCTCGACCAGTCCATGCGCCAGTGGGAGATCGGCGAAGCGCTTGCCAAGCGTGCGCAGAGCCTGCTGAACGAGGTCAAGGCCAAGCTCGACGCCGCCCAGGCCGAGCAGGCCAACAGCGCCGACACCGCCGGCACCCAGTCCAACCTGGACTGACGGGGCACCCTACGCGGGACGTTGCGCCCATAAGCGCGCGCCACGGCGAAGCCCGCGCGAACTTATGGACGGAAAACACGAGGTTTGCGCCCATATGTGCGCGCAGCCGTCATTTGGGCGAGCACTTATGGACGCAACGATGGCGTGCCGAGACCATCTATGTCCCCATATGCGTGGTGACGCACCGCCGTAGTGCCACGCACCGTCGTCGCACTACGCGGCATCCGTCATCACCCGACGCCTACCACAACATGACAACGTCGCCGTAAGGTACCGCCCCGATCAGCCGGCCGTCACCGCCGTCACTGCACGACGATGGTGGCGAGCAGCGCGGCGTGATCCGAGCCGGCGACCGACTTGACCTGCATCTGACCGGCGATGATGTCCTTGTCCAGCACGATATGGTCGATGCCGGCGAACCGCGGCAGCGGCAGCTTGTTGGACGGCCAGGTGAACGTGAACCCGTGCCCCGACTGCCGCGCGGCGTCCGAGAACCGGTTCCCCAGGATGTTGCGGAACGGCGTGTGGTCGGTCGTGGCGTTGAAATCGCCCATGAACACGTAGCGCGAACCTTCGCGCGAGCGCATGGATGCCAGCTCGTCCAACGAGCGCTTCCACCGGCTCCAGTAGCCGGGAATCGGCGCGGTGGTATGCACGGAGACGAATCGCAGCTGGGCCTTGCCGCCGCCGAACGTCACGGTGCCGCCCGGCATGAACGACGCGCTCGACCCGACCTCGTCATCGACCGGACGCCCGAGCTCGGTCGCGGACCAGATGCCGTTGCCGTAGACACCGTCCGACGACGAAACCTGCGAATACGGCAGATAGCTGTGGATGCCCGCCTCGTCGAGCTTCTTGACGAAATCGTTCGTCGTCTCCTGCAACGCGAGCACTTCGACGCGCTGATCCCGCACGATGTCGACGATGGCCTTCGCGTCCGCATGGCCTTTGTAGACGTTGAAGGTCATCACGCGGGCGATCATGTCGCCGGTGTCCGCCCGGGTCGATGCCATGGCCGCGTCGACGGCCGCCGGCAGCTTCGTGGACGCGCTGAAGAACGGCCACTGCCACCACACCTGGAGGCCGATGCAGGCGAGCGCCATCAGCATGGCGATCCAGCGGCGCGAGATGACCGACAGTATCAGCGCGAGCACGGCGAGAATCACGAACCACGGCGTCGCGGATACGATCACGGGGATGTACGGCAGCGCCTGCAGGTCCTCGGGGAGCATGCGCAGGACGCCGCACGCCAATGCGAGAGCGGCGAATATGACCGACAAGACGCCAAGGAGACGGTGGCGTCGGCCGCGTGGGGCGCTTGTTTTCGCGGCGGGCCTTTTCGCAGTGCCGGACGACGCGCCGGACCGCCGAGCCGCCGAGCCGTAGGCGTTCCGTGATGATCCTCGCGCGTTTGCCATTCGCCACTCCCCTGTCGTCCGTCAACCGGTACGCAACGACATGTATTCTTCCAGCCGTCGCGCATACAAGCTCATACGATAACGCCCCTGAACCGCGGACGCCATCGTTCCCGAGAATCATTCCCCATTCCGGCACGTATGCGCGGCGGCCTGCGGGCTTCACACTGCGCACGATACGCGCATATCCGCCCGACATGTATAATGGTCATTCGTTGCCCCGGTAGCTCAGGGGATAGAGCACCGCTCTCCTAAAGCGGGTGTCGTGCGTTCGAATCGCATCCGGGGCACCCATTCGACTGGAAGACCCGAGCAGAACGAGCGGAACCGTGCCCGCTGATATCAACGGGCACGGTTTACCGAATCATTCGATCATCCTTGAATAACTATCGAGTCTATCGCCCGTATCCCAATCCCCGCGCATCCATACCATACGAGACATTTCGGGAATATACCGTCACTGTGCGAGGGTACCGTCACTCTGTGTGTGCACGCGCACAGTGGCGGTTGTTGAAATCCCTTATTTTCCAATTGTTTTGAAGGGTGCCGTCACTCTGCGAGTTTTGAGAGCGCCATTTTCCGACATCGTCGTCACAGACCTTCCAGCGACGCCCGATAGCATGCGTGCAGAACAGTGACCGACCGGCATCATGCATGACATCCCCGTGCGCGTCACCTCCAGCACCGCCGCCGACAGGACGGGCCAAGGCGGCATGAGGAGGGCGGCAGCGCAGCGGGGATGATGATTCCAACCGGCCACCGGGGAAATGGATGATCTCTCACGATGACGGATGAGACGGTGACGCATGGCAACGCTGAAAGACGTGGCGAAGGCGGCGGGGGTATCGCCGAGCACCGTGTCGTACACGCTTCGCGGCGGCGCCTACGTGTCGCAGGAGACCCCGGGGCAGGTCTGCGCGATCATCGAGCGCAACAAGAACACCACGCCGGTCGACATCCTGCACTGACCGCCCCCCCCCTTCACCCGGCTCGCCTCGGCTCGGCTCCGCCGCCATCCCGCGAAAGTCCCATCACGACCAATGTACATGGGACTTTCGCGGGAAGAGGGCGGGGAATGGTCAAGCGCCGCGCGGCGATCAGCAGCCGCCCGTCTCGCGGTGATCAGTGGGAGGCCAGCGCCGTGATCCGGTCAAGGAACTGGCTCTTGAATCGCGCGATGTCGACGCGCACGGCCACCTGCGTGGTCTTGTGCGAGTCGGTGAGCCGGTCGTGAGCGCGGTCGCCGATGGTCCTGCCGCGATACGCGCCCTCCAAGTCGACCTGCAGGTTCATGCCCAGCGTGGTGACCAGCGTCGGGTCGAGCGCCGCGGCCACGGCAAGCGGATCGTGCATACCGCACCCCTCCAGCTCGGGCTGCGTCGCCGAATACGCGTCGATGTAGAAATCCGTCATGCCCGCCAGGAAATCACCCGCCGCGGTGCCCAGCCGCCGCCATCGCTCGATGTCGCGCCGCGTGAGCACCGCCTGATGCGTGACGTCAAGGCCGATCATCGTGGTTTCCACGCCGCTGCGCAGGATGGCGTCGGCGGCCTCCGGGTCCTGCATGATGTTCGCTTCAGCGCCGGGTGTCACATTGCCCGGCACGGTCAGCGCACCGCCCATGAACGTGATGGAACCGACGAGCTCGCCGATGTGCGGCTCACGACGGCAGACTTCGGCGATCGTGGTCATCGCGCCGGTGGGCACGATGACCAAGTCCTTGCCGTACGTGTGCGCCGCGTCGATGATGAAATCCGCCGCGGCCGTCGTTTCCGGCGAGCGCCGCGAATCGGGGATCGTCATGTCGCCGATGCCGTTGTCGCCGTGGATGCGCCGCGTTCCTGCCGACGGCGAATAGCGGAAGTTTTCCGGTGCGGTCGACGGGCGGTCGAGACCGGGATACACCGACACTTCGGGATGCCCAAGCAGGTCGGTGACGGCGAGCGCGTTGCGCATGCCGGTCTCGACGGTGACGTTGCCATAGGTGCCGGTGATGCCGATCAGCCGGACGTCATCGGCCTGTTCGCTTGCGAGCGCATACGCGATTGCCAGTGTGTCGTCGATGCCGGTATCCAAATCGAGAATGAGTTTGCGTGTCATGCGGGTCTCCTTCGCCTTCCGTATTCTACGCCGCACACCTATGGCGACTGTCAACCGGCCTCGCCGCGTCCCGTCAGACGAACAGGCTCATGTCGCTGGTCTCGCCGGAGCCGAGGAACGTTGAGACGCCGCCGAGCTCCACCCCGTCGATGAGCTCCTCCTGATGGATGCCCATGATGTCCATCGACATCTGGCATGCGACCAGGCGCACGCCGTGATCGGTCGCCTGCTTCATCAGCGATTCGAGTGATTCCACGTTCTTGGATTTCATGATCCAGCGGATCATCTTCGCGCCGATGCCGCCCATGTTCATGCGCGAGAGGCCAAGCTTGCGCGTGCCGCGCGGCATCATCATGCCGAACATGCGCTCGATGAGCGTCTTCCTGACACGCACGCGCTTGGGCTTGCGCAGGATGTTGAGCCCCCAGAACGTGAAGAAGATCGTGACCTTGCGGCCCATCGCGGCGGCGCCGTTCGCCATGATGAACACGGCGATGGTCTTGTCGAGGTCACCGCTGAACACGACGAAGGTCTTGTCATGGCGGACGTCGCCGCCATCCGGGTTGAAGCCGGTCTGCTGCGGTGCGGCGGCGGGAGCGCCGGGGGCTGGCATGTGCGCGGTCTTGTCGATGACGACATGAATCACGCCGTTTTCGTCGCGTTCGAGCGAGACGAGATGGTTGCCGGTGCGTTCGCACCACACCGCGATATCTGACAGGAAGGCGTCTTCGGTCGCCTCGGCGGTCAGTCGGGTTCCGATCGGCAGCGGGCGCAGCGTGTCGGCGACCTTCACGATCGGACCGGGGCACTTGAGCCCTTTGGCGTCAACGAATACCGCGTGAGGCTGCGCGCCGTCCGTATCTCCATTGCTGCCGTGCGAGGCGGCCGAGTCGGCGGCCCCCGTCGACTTGCTCTCATGCTCAGGGCCGCGCAGGGATATCTGCTGCGCCGCGGCCGGGATGGAGAGCGTCGCGGCGCTTCCCCTCGCCTGCTTTTCGGGCCGGGCATCACCATCGTCGACGTCGTTCTCCCGCTGTTGCGGCAGAGAGGCGAGATACTCCCGATACGCCTGGAATCCGCCGTCAAGGTTGATGGCGTCATAGCCGCGATCGGCAAGGATCTCGGTGACCTGCTCGCTCCAATCCCCCACCCGGCAGAACACGACGACCGGCTTGTCGTTCGGCACCTGGCTCAGCCTCGTGCCGATCTGGTTGAACGGGATATTGATCGCGCCATCAAGGCCATGGACCAACACCTCGTCGGGCTCGCGCAGGTCCAGCAGCGTCACCGTGGATTTGTCGAGCTCAGCGAATCGTGCCGGCGTGATGCGCTTGATGGCATCGCCGTCGTCGTCCGCCAGCGGTGAATCGATGTGCTTGTCCGTCATGTCAGATGCTCCCCTCATATGTTCGTGACTCATGCCAGCGCCTGCGCGCGCCGTGCGCCTTTGGCCGCCGAGGCGCACGGTATCCGTTCATGAGCCTATGCCAGATGTCTGGCTCCCGTTGCAGCGTGGTGATAGACGCCGGTGATGGCGCGTTATTAAACGGCGGAATCGCCGTCATTCACACGCCGCACGCCGGCTGGATGTATCGCGCCGGATCCAGCGTGGTTATGGTCGGATGCTCGCCGCACACCGGGCAATCGGGTTCGCGCTCCGGCAACGGCACGGCGCGGCACGTCATCGCCAGCGCGTCGAACGTCATCAGACGGGCGGTCAGCGGCTTGCCGACGCCGAGTATCAGCTTCACCGCCTCCACCGCTTGCATGCTGCCGATCACTCCGACCACTGCGCCGAGCACGCCGGCCTCCTTGCAGCTGGGCACCTCGCCGGCCGCGGGCATATCGCGAAAAATGCAGCGGTAGCAGGGGCCTCGCCCGGGCACATACGTCATGAGCTGGCCCTCGAACCGCAGCGCGCCACCATATATATACGGCTTCCCGGCAAGAACGCAGGCGTCGTTGATGAGGAATTTCGTCGAGAAATTGTCCGCGGCGTCGACGATGACATCGTAGCCGGCAATCAGCTCGGCGATATTGCCGGCAGATACGCGTATGTGATACGGCTTCACCGTCACGCCTGGGTTGATGGAGGTGACGGTTTCGGCCGCCGATTCGACCTTCGGCATGCCGACGTTGCCGGTGCCGTGAATGATCTGACGTTGCAGGTTCGACAGGTCCACCACATCATCATCGACGATGCCGATCGTGCCGACGCCGGCGGCCGCCAGATACATCGCGGCCGGCGATCCCAGACCGCCCGCGCCGATGACCAGCACTCGCGCGGCGAGCAGCTTCTTCTGTCCGCGTACGCCGATCTCCTTCAGAATCAGATGCCGCGAATATCTCTCCAGCTGGTCATCCGTGAAAGCCATGTCCTTCTCCCCTGTCAGCGGCACCCGTCCGCGACGTCGCCCGACTCGTCGATGTATGCACAGCATAGCGTAACGGAGGAACGGTATTTCGCGCAGGGAGCACACGGCCGGCCGTTTTGTGACGATCATCCCCGGCGGGCGCCCGGATGGGGTTAGGATTGGAGCAATGCGCACAGGCGGGCCTGCCGCCGGAGGCGAACACAAGGAGGCCGATGATGACTGCTGCACACCTGACCGTCGCACACTGCGGCGAGGTATCCGCCCTGACGCTGGGACTGCCGGCCTCGGCGGCGATTCCCGAGCAGAAGGGCACGCTGCCGAAGGGATTGTTCATGGCGAAGGCGCCGGTATCGTCCAAACTCAAGCAGCGACTGGTCAACGACATCGCCTCGATCACGATGCTCGCGCTGCTGCGGCCCGCGAACACGGCGATGGGCGCCGGCAGCGGCAAGATGCCCGAGGTGCTGGTGATTGGCCTGCGCGTGAACACGCCCGGCATCCCCGTCGAGGTGATCGATCTGATCGCCGGACAGCGTAAATCCGGCATCGTGTTCGTCTGCGTGCACGAAGGCGAGTTCGAAGGCACGGTACGCGAGGAGTGTGCGCTGGCCGTGCGCCGCAACGTGCCGGTCCGGGCCGGTCATGTGCCGATCACGAAAGTGTTCTCCGGCGAATGGAGGCCGTCCGGCGAGGTCACGCTGGAACTACCGGAAGGGAACGCCGACGGCGGCGCGAAGACGATGGACGACCTGTGGGATTCGCTGTGCGCGCAGGCGATTCTCGATTCCGCGGACGGAGCCAATCTGGACGCGCGAATCGCCCGCCGGGACCAGATCGTCACGCTGAAAGCCGCCGAAGAGAAGCTGTCGCGTGATCATCAGCGTGCCAAGAACCCCGCCCAGCGCAACGAGATTTACGCCAAACTGCATAAGATTCGCACGCAGCTGGCACAATTGGAGCAGTAGCTGCCCCGTCACCGGCGCGGCATCTAGACGCTGCGCGCAGAAACCGCAACGGTCAGAAACCCAGCCGCGTACGGCCGAACTGATCGAGCCAGCGCAGAATCGCGCCCTCGCGTAACGCCCACGGACAGATCTCGACCTCATGCACGTTCAGGGACCTCATGATCTCGTCGGCCACGATGCCGCCGCCGACGATCTGCATCGCGCGCTCCGGCGTGATGCCCGGCAACGCCACGCGCTGCTCCGGCTCGATGGCCGCAAGCCGGGGAATCCAGTCCTCCAGCTGCTCGCGCGTCATGATCCACGTGTCCTCGCGCCCGGACTGGCGCAGCACCGCGCCCGCCAGACGCGCCAATGAGCGGAACGTCTTTGACGTGCCCACGGCATGCGCCGGATGCTTGGATTTGGGGAACGCGTCGACCATCGGCTCCAGGATCCTGCGCACTTTCTTGCGCACGACCTCCAGCTCGTCAACGCTCGCCGTGCCTTCGGGCAGATACTCGCGTGTGATGCGGCAGGCGCCCGCGGCGGCGCTGAGCGCCACGGTCGGCTCCTCGTCGGAGCCCATGGCGACCTCCAGGGAGCTGCCGCCGATATCGAGCACCAGCAAGCGCCCGGCATCCCACCCATACCAGCGTCGGGCGGCGAGGAACGTCAGGCGGGCCTCGTCCGTTCCCGACAGCACGGTCACACTCTGGCCGATGCGCTCTTCAATCTTGCGCAGGATCTTGTTGCTGTTGGGAGCCTCCTTGATGGCCGACGTGGCCATCGCGAGCAATTGCGTGATGCCGTATTCCTCGGCAAGTTCCATGCACTGATCCACGGCGGTCAGAATCGCCTCGATGCCGGACTTCTTGATCGACCCGTCATCCTTGACATACTGCATCAGCCGCACCGTGGATTTGGTGCTGGCCTCGGGATCGGGTCGCGCGCCGGGCGCAGCGTCGACGATCAGCATATGAATCGTGTTGGAGCCGATGTCAAGCACGCCCAATCGAGTGACGCGCGAACGCAAATTCACCATAGCATCTCACTGTATCACCGGCGCGGCCGCAGCATGCGCGCGGTGTTCCACCCAAGGCCGGCCGCGGTTATCGGAGAATCATCGCAGCGAGGCGACGAACTTTCCGAGCCGGGACAAGCCCTCCGTCAACGCCTCGCGCGACGCCGCGTAGGACAGCCGCACATGCGTGTCCGCGGTCGCCGGGCCGAAATCCCGTCCCGGAGTCAGCGCCACATGCGCCTCTTCCAGCGCACGCTCGCAGAACGTCCACGCGTCCAAACCGGTTCCCGCGACGCTGAAATACGCGTAGAACGCGCCGTTCGGAACCACTTCGAGCGGCAGGCCGATGCGCTCCAGACCACTTACGACGATGCGGCGGCGGGCGAGCAGCTCCTGTCTGCGTTCCTCGCACACCGCCAACGATTCGGGCGTGAAGCAGGCGAGCGCAGCATGCTGGGTGGGCGTGTGCGCGCATAGATAATAGTTGGTCGCCAGATCGTCGACCGCCTCGATCGTGTATTCGGGCACCACCGCCCAGCCGAGACGCCAGCCGGTCATGCCGAAGAACTTGGAGAAGCTGTTGCAGATGATCGCGTCCGGGTCGGCGAGCAGCGCGGACCTGACCTCGCTGCCATCGGGCTCCCGGTCGGCGAGGTCGAGGTATGTCTCGTCGATGATGCGCCACGCGCCGCGGAATCGCGCCAGATCGCACACGCCTTTGAGCACGTCGAAGTCGATGGTCGTGCCGGTGGGGTTGGACGGCGACGTGACCATCACCGCCTTGGTGCGCTCGCTCCACGCGCAGTCGACCAGTTCGGCGTTGAGATGGAAGCGGGTGGCCGCGCTGGTCGGCACGTCCACCACCACGCCTTCGAAGGAGCGGATCAGTTCGCGGTTGCACGGGTAGGACGGGTCGGCGACGATCACCTCGTCGCCGGGGTCGACGGTGAGCGCGGTGGCCAGCAACAGTGCGGCAGACCCGCCTGCGGTGATGACGATGCGGCGGGGGTCGATGTCGACATGATGGCGTTCATGGTAGAAGTCGGCGATGGCGCGTCGCAGCTCGGGCAAGCCCAGCGCAGCGGTGTACGGCAGCGCGCGACCATCATATTGCTCTCGCATCGCGTCGCGCACGGCGGGCGGCGCTCCGAAATCCGGCTCCCCCAGACTCAGCTTGATGACGCTGATGCTGCGGGCGATCATCTCGTCGGCCCTCTCGCCGAACACCATTGCCCGGAACGGCTGCGCCTCGCGTGCGCGTCGCGACATCGTCGGCTGTTTCGTCTCACTCATCATGCATCACCCTTTGCCGTCCATTCGGTACTGCCACCGATTGTAATTGCCTACCACCCTCCCGGCAAAGTCCCGTTTCACCGGGCGTTCACGGGACTATGGCCGGATGTGGAGCCGGCAATCGGGGAATTATACGATGGAACCGCCTGCATTGACGGAACCGGCCGCATTGGCGAGGCCAGCAAGCTCATTGGACGCCATGGAACCAGGCGCGGTGATCTCGGTGTAGAGCCGTTCCAGACGCGCCTCGCGCACGGGCTTGGCGAGCTCGCACTCCCAGACGACGATGACATGCCATCCGGCGGATTCGAGCGCGGCGTGCTGCGCGATGTCGCGGTCATGGTTGCGGGTCAGTTTCGCGGTCCAGAATTCCACGTTGGATTTGGGAATGGAATACTTGGAACATCCCTGATGCGCATGCCAGAAGCATCCGTTGATGAACACGATCGTACGCCATTTGGGCAGAACCACGTCGGGATGGCCGGGATAGCGCCTGTCGTTTTTGCGGAACCGAAGCCCCCGCGAGAACAGGTACCGGCGCACGAGCACTTCGATGCGGGTGTCCTTCCCGCGGATATGCGACATCGTGTAGCTGCGCGTGCCCCGCTCATACCGTTCGCCGGACTTGGCCTTCGCGCCCGATTTGCCGGATCCACCGGTCTTCCTCGCGGCCTTTCCCTCGGCCTTCCCCGCAGCCGTCATCTCATCACCGGCGCCTTTCGCCGCCCGCCGCCGCTCATCATGGTTTACGCTTTGTTCGCTCACGGTCTCCATTATCCGCCATTGCCGACGTCGGAGCGTCAATCGCGATAGACTACACGTACGCTTGCAACCACGGAGCGGAACCAGGGAGGCAGAATCATGGATGGCTCAACCACCTCGATCAGCGTGGATCCGCGGCAACAGCTCGACGACGTCGTGGATTTCGTCAATGACAGCTGGCTGGCATCAACGGATTTCGACGGCCCTACGTTCCTGTGGAACCATATGATCTCCGACGCGTCCGCCCAGGACGACGACAACCGCAACAATGTGCCCGTCGCCGCTCCCAACGAGGTCGCCGACGTGATCGGGTTGACGATGCAATGGTACTTCGACTCCATCTCATCCACCGTGCCGACCGCCGAACGCACCGAGGACGGCGTGTCCATGCCGCGCAACGACATGCCCACGTTCCGCATCGATTCGCAGGCGCTGTCGGGAGTGGATGCCGTGGTCGGCAACGCGCTGATGAGCACGCGCTGGGTCGACGCCACCACGAATCTGGCGAAGTCGGTCGAGATGACCGCGCGATTCGTGGGCAACGCGGCGGACCGGGACGGCGAGGGCTTCGACTATCTCAAGGAGCTCATCCAGAACGTGCGCGTGTACATGGATTCCGTGGCGCGCAACGCCGACCCGCAGGACGGAGAGAAGGCGCTGCGACTGATCACGCGGGTGGCCTGCAACGAGGATTTCCAGCTGAACGCGACGCAGATGGTGGAGCTGCTGTCGTGCGGCCTGTCGTTCGCGCAATGGGATGATACGCGCATGTTCGCCTATGATGCGCTGAACAGCGCCCTTGACACGATGGATCGTTTCGCCAAGGAGGCGAAAATCGACGAGGACGGGCGATGCGACGGCAAAACGGCACACGACGATGGCGTCATCGCCGCCGAGGCCGCGACCGACTCGACGGCCGACGCTTCGGAACTCATCAAGCGCACGGTGGCGCTGTCGGCGCACCAGCAGTTCGAGGAATCGATCATGTTCCTGCGCCATGATCTGATGCGCGTGAGCGGTGATGCGGCCGACGCCGACCGATTCTTGGTGAGCCACCACGAATCGGAAGCCATGGCGGATGCCTACGCGGCGCGCCTTATCGCGGCGGAGCGCTGGGACGAGCTCATCGGCTTCATCGACATGGTGGAGCGCGACCGGCCGAACCAATACACAGTGATGTTCCCGGAGGATCTGGTTGCGTATGAGTGGGAATCCCTGCGCGAGGCCGCATTCGAGGCGCTGGGACGTTGGGACGAGCTCAGGGCGATGTACCGCGAGCGCATCGTCGAGGCGTACGACCCCTCCGACCTGCACACCATCGCCCAGCTGCGCGCGATCAGCGGCCGGGATTGGGCCGGGCAGGTGCGGAGCATCGTCACGGCGTACGATGACGGATCCGGACGCTACGCCCGCAATCCGATTTACGAGCGGCTGCTCGTCGACGAGCGGCTGAGCGCCGAGGCAGAACGCTACTGCCGCACGTTCCCCGACGCCCGCGCCGATCTCGCGGCGGTATTGTGACGCGCTCGTCCGCCGCGATGGATCACCGAGCCTAAAGCACATATACGGCTCGTGTGCAATCGGCTCGTGGGGGGGGGATTTCTTCGCGTCCGTCTGCTGGACAACTCCCGCATTATCGACTTTTGCGGAAGTTGTACAGCAGTTAGCCGTAACCAGCCGCGACCAGAGTCGGCCCAGCCCCGGCTTACAGCTCGAAGCCGAGTTCCTCGGCGGCGTCGGTCGGCACGGGGTCGTCGCACCAGAAATCCTCAAGGTTCTCGTAGGTGGTCAGACTGCGAATCTCGGCCTTGTCGATGTACAGTTCGCCGCTCAGATGGTCGGTCTCATGCTGGAAAATGCGCGCCGGCCAACCGTGCAGACGCTCCTCATGCTGCTTGCCGTTCTCGTCGGTCCAGCGTGCGGTGATGTCGAGCCAGCGCCTACGCACGGCCTGATATCCGTCGAAGCTCAGGCAGCCTTCGTAGAAGCTGCGGGTCGCGTCGCCGATCGGCTCATAACTGGGGTTGATGATGACGTGGAACGGGAATTCGGCGATTTCGCGCGGATCGTCCTCGTCGTCGCGCACGTGGTCCTCGACCACCGCGAGCGCGAGCCCCAGGCCGATCTGTGTGGCGGCCAGGCCGACTCCCGGCGCTTCAAGCATCGTCGTGTGCATCGTGTCGATGAGCTTGTTCAGCGTGCCCTTGCTCAGCTGGCCGGAGTATTGCACGGTCTGCTGGCGCAGCACCGGTTCGCCGGCCTGCACAATCGGCAGGATTCGCTCCTTGCCGCCGGTTTTGAGGAGCTGCTCGACCTCACGGTTGAGTTCGAGGTCGACTTTCGTGTTTTTTCCGAACATACGAGTGATTCCTTGGTATTGCGGTATTGCCGTTATTCGTTCTACAGCGCGAGCTCGTCGGCCACGACTTTGGCGAGCCGGTCGCACACCTCGTCGGCCTGCTGCTGCGTGGCGGCTTCGGCCATCACGCGTACGAGCGGTTCGGTGCCGGACGGACGCAGCAGCACGCGACCGGTGTCGCCGAGCAGCTTCGACTCCTTGTCGACGGCGGCCTGCACCGCCGCGTTGGTGGTGGCGGCCATCTTGTCGACGTTCGGCACATTGACGAGCTGCTGCGGCAGCTGCGGGAAGTCCGCGGCGAGCTGCTTGAGGCTCTTGCCGGACTTGACGACCTCGTTGCACAGGGTGAGCGCGGTCAGGGTGCCGTCGCCGGTGGTGGCGAACTCGCGGTTGATGACGTGGCCGGACTGCTCGCCGCCGAGCGTGTAGCCGCCGCGGAGCATCTCCTCCAGCACGTAGCGGTCGCCGACCGCGGTCTGCACGGTCTTGATGCCCATGTCCTTGAGGGCGAGCTTGAGTCCGAGGTTACTCATCACGGTGACGACGAGCGTGTTGTCGGCGAGCTTGCCGGCCTCCTTCTTGGCGCGGGCCAGGATGCCCATGATCTGATCGCCGTTGACCATGTTGCCGTCCTCATCCACGGCGAGGCATCGGTCGGCGTCGCCGTCGAACGCGACGCCCATCACCGCGTCGGTGGCCTTGACCATGGCCTGCAGCTGCTCGGGGTGCGTGGAACCGGCGTTCTTGTTGATGTTGTATCCATCCGGGGAGGCGTTGATGACCAGCACTTCCGCGCCGGCGCGGCGCAGCGCCTCCGGAGCGACCACCGATGTGGCGCCGTTCGCGCAGTCCGCCACGATCTTCAGGCCGCGCAACGGCTTGGGCTGGGTCTTGTCCGGGTTGAGCGGGGCGATGGTCGACACCAGATGGTCGATGTACAGGTTCGTGGCGGTCACCGTCTCATGCGAGACGCGGCCGACGCCCGCGCCGGTCGGACGGTCCCAGTCCTGACCGAGCACGGCCTCGATGTCGTCCTCCTTGCTGTCGGGCAGCTTGAAACCGCCGCGCGCAAAGAACTTGATGCCGTTGTCGGGCATGGGGTTGTGCGACGCGGAGATCACCGCGCCCATCTCGACGTTGAGCACGGAGGTCAGGAACGCGACGCCCGGCGTGGGGATGATGCCCGCGTCGATCACGTCGAAGCCGCCAGCAGACATGCCGGCGCACAGCGCGGACGCCAGAAAATCACCGGACACGCGCGTATCACGGCCGATCAGCGCACGACGGCGGCCCTCCGGCAGGCCTTCCCTGACGGCACTGTTGCCCAGCACGCGCACGGCGGCATCCCCCAGATCAAGCGCCAGACGCGCGGTCAAATCCCTGTTCGCCAATCCACGAACGCCATCGGTTCCAAACAATCTCGGCATAATCTGCGATTCCTTTGCTTCGACGGCTTCCGCCGTCTCTTCGACATACCGAGCACCATCGTAACCGGCCGGCGGAGCGATTGCACCCATATCCATGAATACTGCCCAAATCACGCGCAATTGCCAGTTTCGGAGAAAGGCATGTGAGAGAATACAAGCAGATTCGCGAGTCATTTGCCAATGAGAGAAGGGGCCGATTGGGGCTTTCTCTGCTGTGGTCATTACCCTGAATGCCGTCCATGTCCGCCGGAGTTTCCATTGCCACCATGGTTGTCAGGGGCTGGAACTCCGGGAGCCGGATCAGTCGGCGGGTATGGTTGCGGCGGAGCGAATCCTCGCCGGGGGACCTGCTGAGGATATGGCTGCTGCGGCTGGCTAGGTGGCTGTTCCGGCACCCGGTTCGGGGCAGGCGGAGCCTGGCCCCCACTCCCCTGTGATCCACCAGGATATGGGCGGGATGGCACGGGTCCGTTGGGGTATGATCGAACACTGCCATATGCCACACCGGATACGGGAATCCGCGCGCGCGTCCTACGCCGCCGAGACACCACCAGGGCGATTATCACGCCCGCGGCTATAGCGGCCACGCCTGCGCCGATCACGCCCCACAGCCACACCGGCATGCCGGACGAAGCGCTCTGCGACGGGTCTCCTTCGGGCTTGGCCTGCCCGTTCGGTGTCGTGGTGTTATTGGTCTCACCATCGGCGGTGTTCGTGGCGGAGTATTTCATGCAGTCGGAGCCGCCGTCTGATCGGCACTGCTCCACCTTCTTCCACGCCGCCTGCTGACGCTCATACTCCCGCCCGATGAGCCCGGCCTCACACGGGACATTATCCGCCGCGGTGCCAACGCCGTCCGGGTTCGTCTTGCAATCCTGCGTATACCAGTCCTTCAGGGCCGGGTATTGGGCGGCGGCCTTCATCTGGTATTCCAGAATCGGGTTCACGTCCTTGTACTGCGTCGGATCGACCGTCAGCAGCGCGTTCAGGTCCACCTCACCGAACCCGCGTTTGCGCTCCGGGTCGATGACCGGCTTGCCTTTGCCGCTCTTCGTGTTGCGTATCAAAGACTGGATGATCTGGTTGCCCGTCGCGTCGGGCCACTTCTGCATGGCCAGCGCCAGGTACGACGACAATACCGCGGCCGCGGTCGACGTGCCGCCGTTGCCCACGCGGTTATCGCCTTCGGCGACGTAATTGATGGGCTTGAGCACGTTCGCCCCGTACGACAGCACCGCCACGTTGCCGTCCATGACGTCCGAGGTGGAAGCCAGGGTGCCGGACTCGTCCACGCTGTTCACCATCACCACGCCGGGGAAGGTCTCCATGCTGCGCGGGTCGCCGGTCAGATCATCCAGGCCGGGGGTGGTGTCGTTCGCGCGCGCTCCGACCATGATGATTCCGTGCCGCAGCGCATCCACATACCCGGCATAATCCGTATCGTCAAGACCGCCGCTCTGGGACCGGTTGATGATGCGGGCTCCCCAATCCACGGCCGTCCTGACATCGGCGCCATTGTCGCTCGACGCATCGCCCAGCTTCTTCGCGTCGCACAACGTCGTCGCCGCGGTGGCGCTCGTCCCCATGGTCGTGATGTGCAGTATCCTGGCCTTGGGCGCCGCGCCCAGCATCCCCGCCTTGTCCAAGGTGTAATTGCCTCCGTCCCCCACGATCCATGACAGCATGTCAGTGCCGTGCGATGAATAGTACCCATCGTCACCGGCCTTGATCGTCGCGGTCAACGGCCTGCCGCCCACCTTGCACTCGACCTCGTTGCCGTCCATACCGGAGAACCGGCCCAGCCTGTACGTGATGTCGGCGTCCTTCAACGCGGGGTAATCCTCGACCGCCTGCGTATCCAGCACCGCCACCTTCACACCGGAACCGTCAATGCCCTGCTTCCATGCGGAAGCCACCGTGTCGTTCACCACCGGCCAACGCCCGTCATCCGCCGCGAAGGCACCGGGCGTGAACGCGCAAGGCAATACGCATGCCAGCGCGAACGCGCATCCGGCCTTCACCCTCGACCAACGAGAAACCATGAACCTGCCCTTCCCGGCTCACGCCGTCTTTGGATGATATCGCCGAGGAGTTTCATGATGAACCCCCTACAATCCGAAAGTGTACTCTCATGAAGCTTTCAGCAATACCCCTTTCCCGTAACATTTCGGTATACGGGCAGTGAACGGCGCAGTCGCAGGGGCGCGGCATGTGACGGCACGGTACATCACGCTGGACAACGTCCGCGATTACGCATTATGCAGGAGTTGTACGACGGCAGATATTTAGGCGCGATAAGAGAATGGCTTGAAATCAACGATTTCGCGGTTCAAGTCACTGTACAACACGTATATTTTGCCCGTCTGCGGGAGTTGTACAGCGCCGTAGGTGCACAACATCTGCGTTTCGCTGATATGCGGGAGTTGTACAACGAATCACGGCAACACGGCGATACGGCAACGACGACTCTGCCGCACCGTCGGTGCATACTCATGCACGCGAAACGCCCTTCGCGCGAACGGCGGCCTTGCAGGCGCACGTTACGCGAAGGGCGTTTCGTATGGGTCGGTCGCGCCGCCTTACAGCGCGGCGTTGAAGTCGCGCACCTTGAGCGTGCGCTGCGAGGATTCCACATTGCCGCGCACGATGCGCTTCAGGGCGTTGTCGGCATCCTCATGGTCGGCGAGCCACCGATGGCCGAGTTCGACCAGCGTGGCCGGGTCAGCGTAGTACGGGTACAGGCCCTCAAGCAGCGCCTCGGCCATGTGGAAGCTCTTGTTCTTCCACACCCAGTCGACCACGTCGTAGTACTTGGCGGCATACGGCTCGGCCAGGTCGGGGCGCGGAGTGGCGGCGAACCCGCGGGCCACGGCCTCCAGCTGCATGTTGGTCAGGTCGGCGTTGTTGAGCGCCTCGTTCCAGGCCCACTCCTTCGCGGCGGCGTCGCCACGCACCGCGTGGGCGCCGAGCGCGAACTCGCGGTTCTCGGTGGTGTCACGCTTGGCGAGCTGCGCGTCGATGCCGGCCTGGTCGATCAGCTTCACCGAGGAGAGCGCGTTGATGATCGTCCACGTGAAGTTGTTGTCGATCTCCAGTCCGACCACGATCAGCGAGCCGTCGAAGAGGCCCTGCGCGTGCTCGGCGAACTCGGCGTCGCCCTCCTCACCGTAGCCGAGGTACGCCGTGACGAGCTGGAACTGCTGGTCGGAGCCGCCGGGAGCGGCGATGACGAGCTTCCACAGCTCCTTGGCGACGTGCTTGACCACGTCCGCGCGGCGATCCGGCGCGGTGTAGTGCCACGCGGTGGTGCTCATGCAGCTCAGCGCGTAACGGAACGTGGTGGACTCGGTCTCGGTGGCGAGCAGCGCCAGCGTCGTGTCGATGAACTTCTCGGCGGCGAGATCGCCGTCACGGGTCATGTCCCACAGCGACAGCCACACGACCGCGCGGGCGAGCGCATCATCGAAATGCTGCAGGTTCGCCAGGGCGAACGAGAGCGAATCGGCGTCGAAACGCAGCTTCGTGTACGTCAGATCATCGTCGTTCACCAGGATGAACGCGGGGCGCTTCTTGCCGGCTGCGGCGGCGACCACGGTGGATTTGCCGTCCACGTCAAGCTCGAAGCGGTCGGTGCGCACGATCTTGCCGGTGGCCGGATCCTCGTCGTAGAAGCCGACCGCGAGGCGATGCGGGCGCAACACCGGGTGCTCGGCGGGGGCGGTCTGGTTGAGCGTGAGCGAGGCGATGGTGCCGTCCGCGTTCTCCTCGACCTCGGTGGCGATCGTGTTGATGCCGGACTCCTCCAGCCACTTGGCGCTCCACGCCTTGAGATCGCGGCCGGACGCCTTCTCCAGCTCGTGCAGCAGATCGGCGAGCGTGGCGTTGGAGTATGCGTACTTGTTGAGGTACTGGTTGATGCCCTGGAAGAACCTCTCGCGACCGACGTAGTACACGAGCTGCTTCAGCACGGAGGCGCCCTTGGCGTAGGTGATGCCATCGAAGTTGACGTACGTGTCGTTGAGGTCGTTGATCGGGGCGACGATCGGGTGCGTGGTGCTCAGCTGGTCCTGGTTCAGCGCCCAGCTCTTCTCGCCGGAGCAGAACGTGGCCCAGGCGTCATGCCATTCGGTGGCCTCGGCGGTGGCGAGCGTGGAGGTGAACTCGGCGAAGGACTCGTTGAGCCACAGGTCGTTCCACCATTTCATCGTCACGTAGTCGCCGAACCACATGTGGGCGAGCTCGTGCAGCACGGTCACCACGCGGCGCTCGGCGAGCGCGTCGGTGACCTTCGACTCGAACACGTACTGGTCGCGGATCGTGACCATGCCGATGTTCTCCATCGCGCCCGCGTTGTACTCGGGCACGTAGATCTGGTCGAACTTGGCGTACGGGTAGGGCACGCCCCACGTCTTGGCGTAGAACGCGAAGCCCTTCTTAGTGATGTCGAACAGGTAGTCGACGTCCTTGGCGAACGCGGGGGCGAGCGCCTGGCGGCAGTACTGGGCCATAGGCACGGTGCGGCCGTCCTCGTTGAGGTAGGTGGTGTGCCATTCGGCGTACGGACCGGCGCAGATGGCGGTCAGGTACGAGCTCATGATAGGCGTGGTCTCGAACGTCCAGCTGCGGGCGGATTCGGGCTCGTGGTCGCCGAGCACCCCGTCTGCGGTGATGACGTCGTCGACGTCCTCCTTGGACTTGACCGGCATGTTCGACGTGACGATCCACGACTTCGGCGCGAGCACGGTGAAGTCGAACGTGGCCTTCAGGTCGGGCTGGTCGAACACCGCGTACACGCGGCGCGCGTCCGGCACCTCGAACTGGGAGTACAGGTAGATGTTGCCGTCGGACGGGTCCACGCTGCGGTGCAGGCCCTCGCCGGTGTTGGAGTACACGCAGTCGGCCTTGACGGTGACCTCGTTGCGGCGGCGCAGGCCGGTGAGCGCGATGCGGTTGTCCTCGAACACCTGCGCGGGGTCGAGCGCCTCGTCGTTCAGGATGATCTCGGTCACGTTGTCGGCGATCAGGTCGAGGAACGTCTCGCTGCCCGGCTCGGCGCCGAAGCAGATCGTCGTGGTCGAGCCGAACGTGCGCGCGTCCCGGGTCAGATCAAGCTGGACATGGTAGCTGATGGGGGCGGAGACGATGGACTTGCGTTCCTCGGCTTCCACGCGGGTAAGGTTTGCACCTGGCATATTTTCTAACTCCTTCTGATATGTCTTCCCGAAAGAAGCCGGGACCGTCACGACAGAAAAAGGAACAAGGAACCGTTCACGCGATTCCCTACTCCTCGCTGAGACGTTGACGTTCAGGCTTGCTTCTGGGACGTATGCCGGCGTCACTTGCGTGAGCCGAAGCGGTTTACTTGCTGGGTTCTTCGATGATGTCCTGGGCGATGTCGGCGACGACCGGAACGATCATCGGCTTGCGGTGCAGCTGTCGGGCGATCCATCCGCCGAGCGTGCGGCGCATGATCTGCTGCAGTCTGTGCGTGTCCTTCGTCCCCTGCATCATCGCGTCCTGCAGCTGCTCGACGATCTGATGGCGGATCTTGTCGAACTCGCTTTCGTCTTCGGCGACAGCGTTGAGGAAGATCTTCGGGCCGGTGACGACTTCGGAGGCCTCGGTATCGACCACGACGAAGCTGGACACGAAGCCTTCGGTGCCGAGGATGCGGCGCTTCTCAAGCTCCTCGTCGGTGATCTCGCCGACCGAATCGCCGTCCACGTACACGTAGCCGCACGGCACGGAGCCGACGACCGCGGCCTGACCGTGGTACAGGTCGACGACGTCGCCATCCTCCGCCAGCACCACGTTCTTCGGATCGACGCCGGTCTTGACGGCGATCAGGCCGTTGGCGACCAAGTGGCGGTTCTCGCCGTGGATGGGCATCGCGCACTTGGGCTTGACGATGTTGTACATGTACAGCAGCTCGCCCTCGTTGCAGTGACCGGACACGTGCACGGCCGCGTTGTCGCGGTTGACGACGCGCGCGCCAAGCTGCACGAGCTTGTTGATGACCTTGTACACGCCGTGCTCGTTGCCCGGAATCAGGGAGCTGGCGAGTATCACCGTGTCGAACTCGTTGATGGTGATGTCGCGGTGGTTGCCGTCGGCGATGCGTCCGAGGGCGGCCATCGGCTCACCCTGCGAACCGGTGCACATGAAGACGAGCTTGTCGTCCTGCACGTCGTGCGCCTTCTTGAGGTCGATGACGGTGCCTTCGGGGATGTGCAGGTAGCCGAGGTCGGCGGCGATGGACATGTTGCGCACCATCGAGCGGCCTACGAAGACGACCTTGCGCCCATACTTGTGGGCGACGTCGACGACCTGCTGGACGCGGTGCACGTGCGAGGAGAAGCTGGCGACGATGATCTTGCGGCTCGCCTGCGCGAACGCCTGGTCGAGCGCGGGTCCGATGGAGGTCTCCGGCTTGACGAAGCCTGGCACCTCGGCGTTGGTGGAGTCCATCATCAGCAGATCCACGCCCTGCTCGCCGATCTTGCCGAATTCCACCAGATCGGTGATCTTGTGGTCGAGCGGCAGCTGGTCGAGCTTGATGTCGCCGGTGTCAATCAGGGAGCCGGCGGGCGTCTTGACGTACACGGCGAGCGCGTCGGGGATCGAGTGGGTGACGGTGACGAATTCGAGGTTGAACGGGCCGACCTTGAGCTTGTCGCGTCCCTTGACCTCCACCATGGTGGGATGCTGGTTGTGCTCCTGGCATTTCGCCTCAACGAAGGCGAGGGTCAGCTTGGAGCCGATCAGCGGGATGTCCGGGCGCAGCTTGAGCAGGTAGGGCACGCCGCCGATATGGTCCTCATGGCCATGAGTGAGCACGAGCGCGTCGACCTTGTCGAGACGGTTCTTGATGTAGCTGAAATCGGGAAGAATCAGGTCGACGCCCGGCTGCTCCTCTTCGGGAAAGAGCACGCCGCAGTCGATGAGCAGCAGGTGACCGTTGTATTCGATCACGTTCATGTTGCGGCCGATTTCGCCCAAGCCGCCGAGCGGCGTGATGCGCATCGAACCCTTGCGGTACTTCGGCGGGGCGATCAGGACGTCGTCCTGCTGGGGAGCGGTGGCCTGGCCCTTGAACGAGCCGGCGTTGCTGGTGTTGCGATTCGCGGATCCGCGGCGGCGCGACGCGCCACCGGAACGGGACCTGCGGGAATTGTTCTTCTTTTGTTGTTCTTGTGCCATTCTCTATTGGTTTTCTGTTTCTTTGTTTCCGTCTGTGTCACGGAAACGACGTTATCTGCAACCGCTCGCCCGTGTCCGCCGAGGCCGTTCGCATCCGCGACCGGGACGGCCGTTCCCGGAGTCGGACGATGCCGTAATCCGGGTGCATCCCGAGCGAGGCCGGTGTGGCCCGGTCAGAGCAGTCCCGCTGCTTTCATGCCCTCTTCGGCCTTGGCCAGTTGATCGGCGTCCGGGCCGATATTCGGCAGGCGCATGGCCGTGGAGGAAAGATAGCCCTTGATTCTCAGCGAGGCCTTGGCCATGACGGCCTGGTAGCCGTCGCCGTTGAGCGCGTGGACGAGCGGGGCGAGCTGGTTGGCGAGGCGCTGCGCCTGATGGATGTCGCCGCGGTCGAACGCCTCGACCAGCTGGCGCATCGGCGAGGAGGCGACGTGCGCGATCACCGAGATGATGCCCACGGCGCCGATCGACAGGAACGGCAGGAACAGGCCATCATCACCCGAATACCAGGCGAGGCCGGTGCGCTGCTGCTTTTCGACGGCGGCGGCGAGGTCGCCGGTCGCGTCCTTGACGGCTTTGACATGCTCAAGCTCGGCAAGACGGTCATATGTTTCGACGCGGACTTTCAGCCCGGTACGGCCGGGCACGTCATATACGATGATCGGCCTCTCGGCCACGGAATCGACGGCCTTGTAATGGCCGACCACGCCGTCCTGGCTGGGGCGCGAGTAGTACGGCATAACCACGAGCACCGCGTCGGCTCCCGCCTCCTGCGTCTGCTCGACCATGCGCACGGTGTGCGCGGTATCGTTCGAGCCGGCACCGGAGATCACCGGGACGTCCACGACTTCCTTGACGGCCCTCACCAGCTCGACCTTCTCCTCCATGTGGGTCACGGGGGATTCGCCGGTCGTGCCGTTCACCACCAACCCGTCGGCGCCGTCGGCGACCAATTGCTTCGCCAGAGACTGCGCGGCCTCGAAATCAACCGTCCCGCCTGCTTTCATGGGGGTGACCATTGCGGGGAGGATGCGTCCGAACGGAGCCGGGTTGAGAAGATGCATAGTACCGTCACTCATATCTCTTTACCGTACTTGGCAGCAAGGACGCATCGCCGTCACCAGTACATAATATGAACGCATCCCGGACCTCCTTCGTCCCACCAAAGTCCCATCCAGACCCCACCAAACGGGACTATCGCCGGATGGGGGATGCCAGACCAACGCTTTACAGGTCGAGGAACTTGTCGAGGCCGACGGTCAGGCCGGCATGACCGCCGTCGGCGACCTTGCGCACGGCGAGCAGCACGCCAGGCATGAAGCTGATGCGGTCGAAGCTGTCGGCGCGGATGGTCAGCTGCTCGCCCGCATTGCCGAGCAATACCTCCTCATGCGCGTTGAGCCCGCGCAGACGCACGGCATGCACGTGCACGCCGTCGACGACCTGCCCGCGAGAGCCGCCATCCGTCTCGGTGGCGTCCGGCATGGCGCCGAGGCCGGCCGCCTTGCGCGCATCCGCGATGGCGCGGGCAGTGTGGATAGCGGTTCCGGAGGGCGCATCCACCTTGGTGGGATGATGCAGCTCGATGACCTCCGCGGACTCGAAGTACGGCGCGGCGACCTTGGCGAAATAATCGGCCAGCACGGCGGAAATCGCGAAGTTGGGCGCGATGAACACGGCCTGATCGTCACGGGGAGCCTCGGCGAGCGCCGCCGTGACCTTGGCGAGTCTCTCATCGGTCCAACCGGTGGTGCCGACCACCACGTCGACCCCCCGCTTCACAAGCGCGAGCACATTGTCGAGCGAAACGGACGGCACGGTGAACTCCACCACGACATCGGTGTTCTCCGGCGTGATCCGCATCAGGTCATCACCCGCGTCGAGTGCGAAGGCGAGCTGCATGTCCTGCGCGCCGTTCACCGCATCCACCACATGAGATCCCATGCGCCCTTTGGCGCCGACCACTGAAACCCTGACCATCACACGACCTTTCCGAGCGAAACCGTCCATAACTTTTCCAAAATTCCCTACCAATATATAGGCATGCCGGCCCATGGTCCGGCCACCTGTCCGTAAGCTGGGTCACATCCCGGCTCCGACCGGTTCGGCGCACCGTTCCACAACGCACTGATACGGCTTCATAAATTCTGGCTCGTTAGACCAAGGTTGACTTTTTGCCTTGCAGTGTGGTTACTGGGTAGCTACAATGATGGTAGGTATGAGAACAGGCAAGGTGGCGCGTATAGCCGATAGGGTCAGGAAGGAAGTTGGCGAACTGACGCCACAGGAGCGCGATCTCGCCATCAACCGCGTGAACACGCTGCATGCGCGATTGGAGGCTTTCATGTTCGGCTTCCACGGCGTGTCAACGAAATACCTGCAAGCCTACCTGGACTGGTTCCAATGGCTCGTCGCGTTCACCGACGGATTCGGCGAAACCGACGATGATGGGCTGCTCGCCCGCC
>ENA-OQHI01000439-OQHI01000439.1-human-gut-metagenome-genome-assembly--contig:-NODE-439-length-27735-cov-4.476607_pt1 | contig 27735 bp, 26 predicted proteins | sample MGYA00242561_ERZ504713 | MGnify/ENA primary metagenome ERZ504713 (study PRJEB26092, sample SAMD00036217) | human gut metagenome | host: Homo sapiens | study: EMG produced TPA metagenomics assembly of... | reverse complement strand
TTTTTGTGAAATATGACGGGAAATTTGCAAGCAGATGGCGTGCAAAGTCGCCAGACGCTCTTTGTGCGGTATTGCCTTGAAGTTTAAACGAATTTACACAAGCAAAGGAGAATATCATGAAACTCAATGATCGATTTATTGTCCACGACACCGGCACAGAAAGCATCGTGATTTCCACAGGAAACACTGAATTTTCCGGATTTTTCCGCAGCAATCCCACAGCAAGTTTTCTGGTGCACTGTCTGACGCAGGAAACCACCGAAGAGGAGATTGTGGACAAGATGGCGGAAAAGTACGATGCGCCACGGGAGGTAATTGCCAAGGATGTGGAGAAGGTGCTGGAAGAACTGAAGAAGTACGGTGCTGTCGATGCCTGAACGCTCTACTTTTGAACAGGAACTGGCGAAGAACGGGAAGCTCATCTATTATAATGTGGGGGACAGTATGCTGCCTCTGATTCGGCAGGGACGGGATCTGTTGGAGATCGTGCCCAAACCGGCGGGAAGACTGCACCGGTATGACGTTCCGCTGTATCGGCGCAGCAGCGGACAATATGTGCTGCACCGCATTCTCAAGGTGCGCCCGCAGGACTATGTGCTTTGCGGGGACAACCGATGGACACGGGAATACGGCGTCACAGACGGGCAGATCATCGGTGTTCTGCACAGTGTGATACGAGATGGAAAACCGTTCTCTGTGGAGTGTCCGAAGTACCGGTTCTATGTGCATCTCTGGTGCGACTGCTTTCCCGTGCGGGCGTTTCTCCTGCGCCTTCGCCGGAAACTCAAGAGAATGAGGAAACCGCAGCATGAAAAATAGTACATTCAAATGGCTCTGGCGTGTTACAAGAAAAAAGAAGCGGTGCGTCGCCCTGCTGATTCTGGCGCAGGGCATCAACGGCTGTTCTGGTGTTTTGTATGCGCTGCTGTTGCAGCAGATGGTAGACCGTGCGGTGGGTCACGACCGAAACGGCTTTCTGCTCTTTGCCGGTTTGCTTCTGCTGCTGGTCGCCGGACAGATTGCCATCCGTGGGCTGATTCGCTGGCTGGAGGAACTATCCCGTGCGACGCTGGAAAATCTGTTTAAGAGCAGGCTGTTCCACTATCTGTTATATAAGGACTATGCGTCCGTCAACGCTGTGCACTCCGGCGAGTGGCTGAATCGTCTTACCAATGACACCGCACTGGTCGCCAACAGCTGTGTAGCGATTTTGCCGGGACTGGCTGGAATGTGCGTGAAGCTGGTCAGTGCACTGACCATGATCCTGATTTACGATGTGCGGTTTGCCGCTATGCTGGTGCCATGCGGTGCAATCCTGATTCTCTTCACCTATGCCTTTCGGCGTGTCATCAAGCGCCTGCATCGGAATACACAGGAAAAGGACGGAAAACTGCGCATCTTTTTACAGGAGCATTTGGGCTGTATGATGATGCTCCGCTCCTTTGCGACAGAGTCGCAGGCGGAAGAGGCGGCAGCGGAAAAAATGCAGGCGCACAGGGCAGCACGGCTTCGGAAAAATCGTTTCTCCAACTTCTGCAACATTGGATTTGGGGCGGCGATGAATGGCATGTACGTGTTAGGGGCGTGCTACTGCAGCTATGGAATCCTGACAGATACTATGTCCTATGGCACGCTGGTGGGCATCACTCAGCTGATCGCACAGATTCAGCAGCCGTTCGCCAACATTACCGGCTATTTTCCGCAGTTTTTTGCCATGCTCTCCAGTGCGGAGCGTCTGATGGAGGTGGAGCAGTTTGCAGATGAGTCAACCGAACCGCCGTACTCCCTGGCGTATGTGCAGCAATTCTATGAGCAGTCGTTTTGCAGCGTTGTGCTGGAACATGTGAATTACACCTACTATCCGGTATCGCAGGAGCTTTCGAATCTGGAAAAGAAAAACATGCCTGTGGTGCTGAAAGATGTGAGTCTTGCCATTCAGAAGGGCGACTATGTGGCGGTGACGGGGCACAGCGGATGCGGAAAGTCTACGCTGCTCAAGCTTTTGATGTGCCTCTATCATCCGGACAGCGGCAGGCTTTTCTTACAGGACACAGACGGAACACAGCATCCCATGGATGCCCGCTGGCACAGGCTGTTTGCCTATGTGCCGCAGGGAAATCAGCTGATGAGCGGCACCATTCGGGAGGTCGTCACATTTACATCCGGCGGCGCATTTCAAGAAGAGAAGTTTCGCAGAGCGCTGCAAATCGCCTGCGCCGATGAGTTTGTGGACAAGCTGGAACACGGCATGGATACGCTGCTTGGAGAAAACGGCACAGGGCTTTCGGAGGGGCAAATGCAGCGGCTTGCAGTTGCCAGAGCTATCTATGCGGACAGCCCGATTCTGCTGCTGGATGAGTCTACCAGTTCTCTGGATGTGCCAACAGAGCGGAAATTGCTGGAAAATCTCAAGGAGATGACAGACAAGACGGTGATTATTGTGACGCATCGTGGTCAGGTACTCTCCATATGTGACCGTGAGATTCAGATGACCGAGGATGGAATTTGTTGGAGAACGCTGCATGACGGTGTACCGTTTTCAGAATCATAGAGAAATCGTATTTCAGAAATTCTGAGGTGCGATTTTTTTTTTTTTTTTTTGAATATACATTAGTCAAAATTTGAACGATAGAGCGTTGAAAAAGAATGCAGTCTGCTGAAAAGTAAGGATTGGACTGACAAATGAAAAAAAGCTATACCATAAAAGATTTGATTTTCTTGTTTCTGGGACACATTTGGTGGATTATTTGCGCCGCAGTGGTTGGCGCAGCTGGTACGTTTTTGGTATCCAGTTACGTGATTCCCCAACAGTTTCAGTCGAATATTTCGATGTATGTCAAGAACAGCGAGAAGCAAAATCAGGAACAGCAGGGCATCAACAACAACGACCTGACGGTTTCCAAATCACTGGTAAGCACATATATTTTCATCTTGAACAATGATGTGGTCATGGATGAGGTGGGAAATCAGCTCGCAAAGGAATACACCGAGGAAGAGCTGTCCCGCTATTTCACATTAAAAAACGGCAAGGTGACGGATACAAGTCTGAAGGCTTGCTTTTCAATGACTGCGGTTGATGAAACCGAAGTCTTAAAGATCACTGCAACCACACAGAACGCTGAGCTTTCCGCATCGCTGTGCAACATCATGGCAGATGTTGCACAGCAGTTTCTAATCCGTGTGGTCGGGGCAGGATCGGTGGAGAAGATTGGTGATGCAAAGATCTATGATACGCCGGTTTCTCCCAATGTCACCAAGAATACCGCAATCGGATTTGTAGCTGGTGCAATGTTGGCGATTCTTGTGATTCTGGTGATTGACTTCTTCGATAATACCATCAAGGATTCGTCGGAACTAGGCGAACACTTCCAGAAGCCGATGATCGGCGAGATTCAGAGCATTGGCGGCAAGGTCAAAAAGAAAGACCGTGGCACTTCGGCAGACAGAAAGCGGAAGCTGATCTATCACAACTCCGATTTGCCGTTCAGCATTCTGGAAACATATAAAGCGCTCCGCTCCTCCTTGAATTTCTTGGTGTCCACCAGCGAGAATAAAATCGTTGCTGTGACGAGTGCCAGTCCGAACGAGGGAAAATCCGTAACTGTTGCCAACCTGGCAACGGCAATTTCGGAAACTGATAAGACAGTGCTGCTGATTGACGCTGACATGCGCAAACCGGTACAGCATAAGAATTTTCAGGTTTCCAATAAGCTCGGGCTTTCTAATGTCATCACCGACGCCAGCTTGCTGGATGAGGCACTGCATCAGAATGTCACTGGTACGCTGGATCTGTTGACCGCCGGCACAATTCCGCCGAACCCGTCGGAACTGCTGGCTTCGAAGCAGATGGCAGAGCTGTTGGATAAGCTGAAAGAAAAGTATGACATAATCCTCATTGACTGCGCACCGGTCAACGTGGTATCGGATGTGGCTGGCATGGCTAATTCGATCGCTGGCGTGGTCATGGTAGTGCACTATGGAACTACGACCTATGCGGAGGCAGAGGTCGCAGTGAAGCAGTTGGAACTGGCAAACTGCAATGTTCTGGGCTTTGTGCTGAACGAAGTGGTGCACAAGCACAGTGCCGGATATTATTCCAATTACAAGTATAAGTACAAATATAAATACGACTATCAGTACCGCACCGAACCGTCGGAAACGGAATCTACGGAAACCGCTGCGGCGGAAGCAGATGCGAAGCATATCGAGGGAGAGAAGCAAGCATGATGACAGATTGCCACAGCCATATTCTTCCGGAAATGGACGACGGAAGCGACGGCATAGAGATGTCATGTTCGATGCTGGAGCTGTTGCGGCAGCAGGGCGTGGAACGCAGCATTGCAACGCCACATTTTTACCGGCATCGGGAGAAGAGTGTCGCAGCATATCTGGAAAAACGGCAGCGGCAGTTTGCAAAGCTGAAAGCGGCAAACCCAGCGGTGCAGAATATCTTTCTGGGCGCAGAAGTGGCAATCGAAAAAGGTCTAAGTGATACGCCGGATATTGAAAAGCTGGCGATTCAGGGTACAGACTTGATTTTGCTGGAACTGCCTTATGCCCCGTATCAGGAGTGGATGGAAGAGGAAATCGACAATATCGCCATAACATACCGCCTGACACCTGTGATTGCCCATGTCCATCGGTATCTGAACTGGTACAACAGGGAACAGACAGCACATTTGTTGCAGCTCGATGCAGTTTTGCAAATCAATATAGAAGCATTTCAAAGCTTTTCTCAAAAGCGGATCGCCAAGGAGGTCATCAAGCGTGAACTTCCTTTTTTATTCGGATCTGATTGTCATAATCTAACAGATCGAAAACCGAACTTTGAGATTCTGCAAAAGAAAGTGAGACCGGAGATTATTGAGAAATCCAACCGTCTGTTGGAATGCCATATGCAATAATTGGAAAGAAGGGAAACGAGAATATGTGTGGAATTGTAGGATTTACAGGAAATCATCCAGCTGCGCCGATTTTGTTGGACGGTTTGTCAAAACTGGAATATCGGGGCTATGACTCCGCCGGTATTGCTGTGCGGGACGGGGACGGAGAGACGGAAATCCTCAAGGAAAAGGGCAAGCTCAAGGTGCTTCAGGAGATGACGGACAATGGCAATGCTGTCCGGGGCAACTGCGGTATCGGGCACACTCGCTGGGCGACTCACGGAGAGCCTTCCGCACAGAATGCACATCCCCATTCCAGTGATGATAAAAATGTCATCGGCGTACATAATGGAATTATCGAGAATTTCCAGCAGCTGAAAGAAAAGCTGACCAAGGTTGGCTATACGTTTCATTCGCAGACAGACACGGAAGTAGCGGTAAAGCTGGTGGACTATTACTATAAGAAATATCAGGAGGGTCCGGTGGATGCCATGGTGCGGGCAATGCTGCGCATTCGAGGTTCTTATGCGCTGGAACTGATGTTTCAGGATTATCCCGGCGAGATTTTTGCTGCCAGAAAAGACAGTCCGATGATTATCGGCGTGGCAGACGGCGAAACCTATGTGGCATCTGATGTTCCGGCAATTTTGAAGTACACACGGAATGTCTATTACATCGGCAATCAGGAAATCGCACACCTGACCAAGGGAACAGCAACGTTTTATAACATCGAACAGGAAGAAATTCAGAAAGAATTAACTGAGATCAAGTGGGATGCAGCTGCAGCGGAAAAGGGCGGTTACGAGCACTTTATGCTCAAGGAAATCCACGAACAGCCCAAGGTGATTCGGGATACCATTCATGCGGTTGTCAAGGACGGCGAGATTCACTTTGATGGTATTGATGATGACCTGATTCGAAACTTAAAGCAGGTGTATATTGTGGCTTGCGGTTCGGCGTATCATGTGGGAATGGCAGCACAGTATGTGATTGAGGAACTGACCAGTTTGCCGGTTCGTGTGGAACTGGCGTCGGAGTTCCGCTATCGGAAGATGACGCTGGTGCCGGAGAGTCTGGTGATTATCATCAGCCAGTCCGGAGAGACGGCGGATAGTCTGGAGGCATTGCGTCTGGCAAAAGAAAAGGGCGTTCGCACGTTGGGAATCGTCAATGTGGTTGGCTCTTCCATCGCCAGAGAGGCGGACAGTGTGTTCTATACTCTTGCTGGGCCGGAAATTTCCGTGGCAACAACAAAAGCGTATAGCTGTCAGCTGGTGGCGGCATATCTGCTGGCACTGCAGTTTGCCAAGGCACGGAATGAGATCGCCGACGAGATGTATCAGACACTTTTGGCGGAGATTGATACCATTCCGGAAAAGGTGGAGCGCATCTTGGAGGACAAGGAGCGCATCCAGTGGTTTGCCAATAAGCTGGTAGGTGTGAAAGATGCTTTCTTCATTGGAAGAGGTATCGATTATGCCATTGGCATGGAAGGTAGCCTGAAAATGAAAGAGATCAGCTACATTCACTCGGAGGCGTACGCTGCCGGTGAATTGAAACATGGGCCAATCAGTCTGATTGAGGACGGAACCATTGTATTCAGTGTGGTGACGCAGCAGAACCTGTACGAAAAGACTGTGAGCAACATGGTGGAGGTCAAGAGCCGTGGGGCACACCTGATGGGACTGACCACATACGGCAATTATGAGATGGAGGATACCGCAGATTTTACGGTGTATATCCCGAAAATCCACCAGTTGTTTGCCGGCAGTCTTGCAGTGGTTCCCCTCCAGCTGATGGGCTACTATGTTTCCGTTGCCAAGGGGTATGACGTGGACAAGCCGCGAAATCTGGCAAAAAGCGTTACTGTGGAATGAAAATGCGGCGAGTCGCCTGGGGCTTGTTTGTGCTCTATGTGGCAGCGGTTCTTTGGCTGACGCTGATTGATCGGACTTCCGAGACACGGCGCTGTATGCTTGTGCCGCTGTGGGAATGGCGGGAACTGTTCTCTGGTGCACGCACAGGGTACTGGCTGGGACAAATCGGCGGCAACCTGGTGATGCTGTTACCGCTGGGCGGTTTCCTGCCGTATCTGTTCCGATGGTTTCGGAAACCATGGCGGGTGATCTGCGTGGGAGCGTTGTTTTCCGTGTGCATTGAATTGACACAATATCTGACAGGGCGTGGACTTTGTGAGGTGGACGATGTTTTTCATAACACGCTGGGAACAGCAGTGGGGTATTGGCTCTATACGCAGATAAAACAAAGAAAATAGGAATTTTTTGGAAGAATTGAGAGGAAAGATTGTCGATGAAAGAATTGGTTCAAAAATTCAGATTCCGAAAAATTATTTTGGCAATTGCAGATGCCTTTATAGTTATTGTTGCGGCACTGATTTCGAATTTTGTTCTTTCTCTATGGAATCACGGCGTTTCGCAGCACATCATGGTTATTTCCATTACGGTCAGCGTCTTTTGCTGTATTATGAGCCTGTTTATGTTTGAGGCATACAACAAAATGTGGCGTTATTTCAGCTGGAAAGACTATCTGTCCTGCGTTTATGGTATCGTCGTTGGCATGGCAGCATCCTGTATTTTTGTCTATGTCATCCGTGGACACATCCCCATGCTCTATCCGATTTTACATTGCATCATGACCATTTTCGGGGTTTGCCTGTTTCGTATGCTGTTTAAGCAGACATTTATAGAACTGGTTGAGTGCGGCAGAAGTGATGCAAAGAACAAGCGAACCATGATTGTGGGCGGTGGAAGAGCCACCGGGCTCCTGCTGGGAGAGATCGAACATGCGCATACCTCTCCCAATCAAAACGATGCACCCTACAAGCCGGTTTGCATCATTGATGACGCTCCCAACAAGATCGGCACCAAACTTCGCGGTGTTCCTGTTGTGGGAAATACCAGCGAGATTCAAAAGTATGCAAAGCAAATGAAGATCGAACAGATCATTTTTTCCATTCCGTCCTGTCTGAAGGACGAGCGGAAGCGGATTTTGGATGCATGTTCTAAAACGGATCTGCCCATTAAGGTGATGCCGTTCCTCAGCGATTTGATTTTTGAAAACGACACCAATCAGAGTACACTCCTGAAGCAGATTCATGACATCAATGTGGAAGACCTGCTGGGGCGGGATCCCATTCGGTTTGACAATCAGGACATCAAGAATTTCATCAGCGGAAAGATTTGTATGGTGACTGGCGGTGGCGGAAGCATCGGCTCTGAGCTGGTGCGGCAGATCGCACGGTATGCACCGAAGCAGATCATTATCGTGGATATCTATGAAAATAACGCCTACGACATCCAGCAGGAATTGCGGATGGAGTATAAGGATACCTTGAATCTGGTGACACTGATTGCATCGGTGCGGGATTATCACCGCATGGATCAGATTTTCAAGAGGTATTTGCCGGATATTGTGTTCCATGCGGCAGCGCATAAGCATGTGCCGCTCATGGAGGATTCGCCGATGGAGGCAATTAAAAATAATATCATCGGAACTTTTAACACAGCGACTTTGGCGCAATTTTATGATGCGGAGAAATTTGTGATGATCTCCACAGACAAGGCAGTCAATCCTACCAATGTGATGGGTGCCTCTAAGCGTTGCTGCGAAATGATCATCCAGTATCTTTCCCAGACGCACGACGGAAAAACGGAATTTGTAACCACACGTTTTGGCAATGTGCTTGGTTCCAATGGTTCTGTTATTCCGCTGTTTAAGCGGCAGATTGAGAGCGGCAGACCGGTGACTGTGACACACCGGGATATCATCCGCTATTTTATGACCATTCCGGAGGCGGTCAGTCTTGTAATGGAAGCTGCGGCAATTGCCCATGGCGGGGAGATTTTTGTACTGGATATGGGGAAGCCGGTACGGATCCTGACGCTGGCAGAAAATTTGATTCGGATGTATGGCAAAAAGCCCTATGAGGATGTGCCCATCGTCTTTACCGGACTTCGTCCGGGAGAGAAGATTCGGGAGGAGCTGCTGATGGATGAAGAGGGCTTGCAGAAAACTTCGAATAAGCTGATTTTTATCGGCAAGCAGATTGACATTGACGCAAAGCCGTTTTTGGCAAAGCTTCATGAACTTCGGAATGCAGCAGAGAAAAACAATGAGGAACTCGCAGTGATGGCGCTGCACGATATGGTGCCAACTTTCGTAACGCCAGAGGAGTTTAATCGGAAGATGCTGCTGCCGACGGGGTGAAAGAATGTGTTTTTCGGAGTGGAGGTTGTGTAAAAATGAAACCATTTGAAAAGAAAATCTGGCTGTCATCGCCGACAATGCATGGCGATGAACAAAAGTGGGTAAATGATGCGTTTGAAAAGAACTGGATCACTACGGCTGGTGTTGAGGGTATTTTATAAATGGGATTTTGGAGAGAAAACAATGTAAGATAATAGCGTAGGGGAGAAAATATGTCTAAGAAGAAAAAGCATATCATTGCAATAGTTTTGTTTTATGGCTATGTGATTATTGTGCTTTGGATAACAATTTTTAGCAGACATAGTCCTACAGGGAAAAATATGCTAATGCATCCATTTTGGGAGTATGTAGCATTCTTTCGCAATGTGAGTTGGCATACGGCTCATGATATTGTAATGAATATGTTGTTGTTTGTGCCTTATGGATTCCTTTTTCCATGTGCGTACATCAAATACAAGAAATATGTTGTTTTGTCAGCAGTCATTTTGTCTGTGTTGATTGAAGTGAATCAGTTATTGTTTCAGCTTGGTTGGGCTGAGATAGATGATATAGTAAATAATGCTGTTGGAGCATTTATTGGATATAAAGTTTTTGGGAGGATAATTACAAAATGAATATTCCATTTTCACCACCGGATATTTCCGAAGCAGAAATAAATGAAGTAGCAGAAGCTCTCCGTTCAGGCTGGATCACGACAGGACCTCGAGTAAAATTACTCGAAAGACGTTTAGCGGCATATATCGAAACTGGCAGAACTGACATTGACTGCAATACTGATGAAAATGCAGCAAAGTACAGCAATAAAGTCGTTTGCCTGAATTCTGCTACAGCTTCGGAAGAACTGAACTTCAGAATCTGCGGAATTGGTGAAGGTGATGAAGTAATCGTTCCTGCCTATACATATACGGCAACTGCGTCTGCAGCAATTCACTGTGGTGCGAACGTTACCTGTTCTTAAAACAAGAAATCGAAAATACATAATCTACGCAGAAAAGAACATCTGTTTCGTTACAAGCTATTTACACCTTTTACTGTACAAAAAACAGATTTTGAAATTTTATGTTTCGAGAACAGATAAGGGTTTATCGGTAGCAAGTATGTAACGAAATTAGGTAGAGTGATTGTTTTGAGAATAGTTAAGGGGTTATCCGTAGCATATATGTAACGAAATAGGGGAAATGAGGTTATAGTGAGGTTTTCGTGTTTTGAGAGTTGGTAAGGGGATTAAGGTGAAAGAGTGAATTGGAGAATATGGGGATTGAGTGTTCTGAAAACAGTTTATACAGTCTACATAAAGAAGTTGAGATTTATACGGATTGTTAATGGGTTGATATAAGCTGCTGAATAAGGATACAGCGGCTGATATGAGCTTGTTAAGATTGACAGCTCGATGTGGATTGAATGCTCTTGGTTTCCACACAGCGGTCTTCGACCGCAAACTTCATACGCTTTTGAGATCATTGTGGTTATTGATGATATTCAATACTCGTGGTCTCTGAAAGTCGTTATATACATTATATATATTATTTGTTAGTTGTTATTCATGCTGTTTCCTCAGTTTGTGGATATCCTTGGTAGCAGTATGAGTTTGCTATAGTTTTAAGGATTGAAGGTTGTAGAATTTATGGAAAAACGAAGAATTAGTTTCAGTCCGCCGGATATTACTGATTTGGAAATCTCCGAGGTCGCAGATACTCTGCGCTCCGGTTGGATCACCACAGGTCCGAGGGTGAAGCTGCTGGAGAGAAGATTGGCAGCATACATCGAGACAGGGAGAACAGACATCGACTGTGATACAGAGGATAATAAGACTCTGTACTCCAATCGTGTGGTCTGCCTGAATTCTGCAACAGCATCAGAGGAACTGAATCTTCGTGTCCTTGGCATTCAGCCTGGTGATGAGGTAATCGTTCCCGCTTATACATATACAGCGACTGCGAGTGCTGCGGTTCACTGCGGTGCGAAGGTGATCTTTGTTGACATTCAGAAGGATGGCGATAAGTCTACACACGCTCCTGAGATGGACTATGAGAAGGTTGCTGCGGCAATCACTGAGAAGACAAAGGCTATTATTCCTGTCGATCTTGGTGGTATTATCTGTGATTATGACAGACTGTTTGAGATTGTTGAGTCAAAGCGTTCTCTTTTCAAGCCGCTTGATGACCACAGCAATCCTTTACTTGATCTCGGCAGCAGAATTCAGCAGGCACTCGGTCGCATAGCTATTGTGTCTGACTGCGCTCATAGTCTTGGTGCAAGCCGTGTAGTTTCTCACACCGTCAAAGGTGTGGTTGAAACGAAACGCAGATATTGTGGAAACATAGCTGATTTCTCTTCTTTCTCGTTCCACGCTGTTAAGAATTTTACGACCGCAGAAGGTGGAGCAAGTGCATGGTGCCTGCCGCAGTCTGTGTATGATGCAGGTGTGACCGATGAAGAGATCTACAAGATGTATCAACTCTTATCCCTACACGGTCAAAACAAGGACGCTTTGACAAAAACTAAAGTCGGTGCTTGGGAGTACGACATTATCGGTGCTTGGTATAAGTGCAACATGACTGACATTATGGCTGCTATTGGGTTGAAGCAGTTGGATAGATATCAATCCCTCCTCGCTCGCCGTGTGGAGATCATAAAGAAGTATGATGCAGCTTGTGATGAACTTGGTATTTCCCATCTCATTCACCACACAGATAGTATGGACAGTTCCAATCATCTATATTTGACCAGAATTCCAGGCATTACAGAAACACAGCGAAACGAGGTGATTGAGAAGTTCGCTATGGAAGGTGTTGCTACTAATGTTCACTACAAGCCGCTTCCTATGATGACTGCGTATAAAGATAGTTGTGTTGATTATCAGAATAGTGTTGATTACTATGAGAACCTGATCACACTTCCGCTTCACACGCTTTTGACTGACGAGGATGTGGAGTATGTGTGTGAAGTGCTTAAATCCGTAATGAGCGAGGTTCTTAGTGCGAAGTAAAGCACAGATTATCCAAGGCATTCTCGTAGTGATTGTGGTTATCATCATCCTTCAAATCACTATTTTCAGCAGAAATGCAGGGCAAGAACACATCTTCAAGCTACTTTTTTGGGAACTGAGAAATGCTATGTGGAAGGACATAAAGCTGAATATATTGCTATTTCTTCCGTTCGGCTTCGTTGTTGGAGGTAGAAAAGGGATTATATTTGGCTTGATGTTATCCTGTTGCATAGAGTTCACACAGTATGTGTTCTGTCTCGGTTACTGTGAGATGGATGATGTGTTGAATAACACGCTTGGTGCAAGTTTAGGCGTTGGTTTAAGATATTATTTAGGAGTAGGTAGTGTGGCATTAAGACGTTGGGAAGAATTGCCGGAGTTTATGAGAACGCCGGAAGTGAGGCCTTATTGGGAAAAACTGAATAAGAAACGTTTTCAGCTTGGTTTGAAAAGAGCGTTTGATTTGTGTGCAGGCAGTATGGTTCTTCTGGTTACAGCCATTCCAATGGGTGTGATTGCGGTTGCTATCAAACTGGATTCAAAGGGACCGGTGTTCTACAGACAAGAACGAGTGACGACTTATGGCAAGAAGTTCAAGATTCACAAGTTCCGCACGATGGTCTCTAATGCTGATAAGATCGGCACAGCGGTAACGGTTAGTGGTGATAGCAGAATCACCGCCGTGGGCAAGAAATTAAGAAACCTTCGTCTTGATGAGCTTCCGCAGGTATTTGATGTAATCAATGGAGACATGAGCTTTGTTGGAACAAGACCAGAAGTCACAAAGTATGTGAAGGCTTATAAGCCAGAGTTTTATGCTACCCTACTAATGCCGGCTGGTATTACATCAGAAGCGAGTATTCGGTATAAAGATGAGAATAAGCTGTTAGAGGCGGCAGATGATGTTGACAAGGTTTACATAGAACAGGTACTACCTGCAAAAATGAAATGGAACCTAGAATCTGTAAGAAGATTCAGATTCCTTCGAGAAATTTTTACAATGTTTCGTACTGTTGCTGCGGTGTTAGGTAAGGATTATAATTAATGTTTTGAGGTTGAATACATGGCACACTTAAGCGTATTAATGTCACTATATATTAAAGAAAAGCCAGAGTACGCAAAGGCGTGCTTTGATAGCCTTTTAAGGCAGACGGTTCAAGCTGACGAATGGGTTATCGTTGAAGATGGCCCATTAAGCCAAGAAATGTACAAGTTATTGGCTGAGTATGAAACTGCTCACCCTGGATTAATCAAAAGAGTTCCATTGAAGGAAAACCGAGGATTAGGTTTAGCTTTACGAGCCGGTGTTCCTAAATGTAAAAATGAGCTTATCGCTCGTATGGACACAGATGATATAGCAAGAGAAGATCGCTTTGAGAAGCAATTGAAAATGTTTGAAAGACATCCTAAGCTTGATATTTGTGGAAGCCAAATTGATGAATTTGAAGAATCTCCAGATGTAATTGTGGCAAAGAGGATTGTCCCTGTAAAGCATAGTGAAATTGCGCAGTATCAGAAAAGAAGAGATGCTTTTAATCACATGACTGTTATGTTCAAGAAGAGTGCTGTTCTCAATGCGGGCAACTATAAGACTTGCCCTCTTATGGAAGATACATACTTGTGGGTTCGGATGCTTCAAAGTGGAGCAAGATGCGCTAATATTGATGAGCCGCTTGTTTTTGCGCGTATTGGTAATGATATGTTTGATCGCAGGGGCGGATGGCAGTACTATAAAAAGTATACGGCAGGAAGAAAGATGGTATATAAGACTGGCTACATAAGTGCCATAGATTATTACTATACTTTAGCAGTTCAGATGGTTGTTTCAATTATGCCCAATAAGGTCAGAGGTTTGGTATTTAAGAAAATACTTCATAAGTGAAAAGGAATGCAATATGAGCAAAGTAAAAAAGGAACTAACCTTAGAAGAGATAAAGAAGATAGAATTGAAACTTTTATCACAATTTCATGATATTTGTCAAAATAATGGACTTAGATACTCATTAGGTGGAGGAACATTACTCGGTGCAATACGGCATAAAGGATTTATTCCTTGGGATGATGATATAGATGTCATGATGCCAAGACCTGATTATGAAAAGTTTCTCAAATACTGTATGAGATATAAAACCCCATTTAAACTGCATTATTACAAGAATAGCAATAATTATATTTTAATTGATGCTAAAATTTCAGATCCTTCAACAATTTTGGTTGACAAAGTATTAAGTGCTAAAAGAACTAGAGTTGGAGTGTTTATTGATATTTTTGTTATTGATGGCTTGGGTGATAATGAGCGAGCTGCCAAAAAACAATTTATGAAAACTTCTGCTAAGCGTGAAGTACTTAATGCGATGACATGGGATAAATTTTTTAGAAGTAAAGCACACCCACTATACTATGAACCGCTTAGATTTGGAGTATATATATTAAGTAGAATAGCTAACGCTCAAAAGCTATTAAGTTCTATTGACAGGATCAATAGAGAAGTGGATTTTGACAGTTCAAAATTTGCAGGTTGTGTAAGTGGCGTTTACAGAACAAAGGAGATTATGAAAACTAGTGTTTTTAAATCGTATGTTAAAGTAAAATTTGAAGACCAGGAGTTCTGGTGTATCAAGGATTACGATTTGTACTTAAAACAGCATTATGGTAATTATATGGAATTGCCTCCTGTAGAAAAAAGGCAGACACATCATACATTTAAAGCATATCGTGTGAAAGGATAATATCATGAATATTGCAATTATTTTCGCTGGCGGAACAGGTCAGCGTATGAATACCAAAACGTTGCCTAAACAGTTTCTTGAATTACATGGTAAACCAATTATTATTTACACACTGGAACACTTTGAGAAACATGAGAAAATTGATGGAATAATTGTTGTATGTGTAGAAAGCTGGATTGAATATTGTAAAAATCTAATTTCAAAATTCAATATCAATAAGGTGAAAGCTATTATTCCAGGTGGAGAAACAGGTCTGTTTTCAAGGTATAATGGAGTGAAAAAGGCAATGGAGATGTATCTGGAAGATACTATCTGCCTTATGCATGATGGAGTAAGACCGTTAATTGATAGTGATATTATAAGCAGAAACATTGAGAGTGTAGAAAAATATGGTTCAGCAGTTACTGTTGCCCCTGCCATTGAAACGATAGCTGTGAAAGATGAAGAAAACAGGGTTGGACAGATAATTGATCGCAATAAATGTCAAATGGCAAAAGCCCCCCAGTCATTTAGACTTGGAGAGCTAATGGCAGCACATCAGAAAATTGTTGAATCTGGAGTGAAAGACTGTATAGATACAGCGTATCTTATGCAGCAGACTGGGCACAGTGTTTATGTTGTTGAGGGATCACCAGAAAATATAAAGATTACTACTCCGACAGATTTCTACACTTTTAGAGCGTTGATAGATGCAAGAGAAAATTCTCAGATATTTGGTTTATAAGGAGTTGCCATGACAGATATTCAAGAGAAGGATTTCGAATTAATAAGTAATTTAAGCTATATAAATTGGAAGTCTTTTGAAAAAAAGTCTATAATGATTACAGGAAGTACTGGCTTAATCGGTTCAAATTTAGTTTTTGCATTAGCATATATATCGAAGAAATTAGGACTTGAGATAGAGCTCATTTTACCAGTAAGGAATACACAAAAAGCAAGTGAATTATTTCAAGAGTACATGGAAACTTTACGTATCATTGAATATAAACTCGGAGATGAACTAAAGTGTTCCTCAAGTATTGATTATATTATTCATTGTGCAAGTCCAACGAGTAGCAAGGATTTTTCTCAAGCTCCTGTTGATGTTCTTACAGCTAATATAATGGGTACTAAAACACTTTTGGAATTTGCAAGAGTAAATCCTGTTGAAAAGTTCATATATCTATCTTCTATGGAAGTGTATGGTTTCCCAGAAAAAGGTCATAAGGTTTTTGAAACTGATGCTGGAGCTTTCGATACAATGAAAGAGCGAAATAGTTATCCGATTGCTAAGATAGCCTGTGAATCTTTATGCCGTTCATATTTTACGCAGTATTCTGTTCCTACAGTGGTTTTGAGATTGACACAAACTTTCGGACCAGGTGTTAAATATGATGATGGAAGAGTGTTTGCTCAGTTTATGCGTTGTGCTGTTGAAAAAAAGGATATTGTGTTGAAAACAAAAGGAGAGACAGAGAGGGTCTACCTTTATACCGCTGATGCTATAGCGGCGATTATTACAGCTATGTTAAAGGGGCAATCCGGTGAGGCCTATTCTGTCGCTAATCCAGATACATATTGTTCTATAAAAGAGATGGCAGAATTAGTAGCAAATGAGGTTGCAAACAGTAAAATAAAAGTAGTGTTTGATATTGCAGAAGATATTTCAAAACTTGGATATGCGAATACACTGTATATGAATCTGAATGTAAGTAAATTAAAGGCGTTAGGGTGGAATCCAACAGTCAATATGAAACATATGTTTAAGAATATGATTGACGCTTTGTGAATTGAAAGAAAAATACATCGAGGGCTGGTATGGATAATATTGTTTTAATTGGATTAATATATGATGAAAACTTAGGCGATCAAGCCATTGCTTTATCAACGAAACAGATGGTAAAAAAATCTCTTATTCAAAATCATCTTAAATGGGAAATCAGGTTTCTTGATATATATGGAAGGAACGGTGTTTCTTTTACTCATCATTCTGGAATAAAAACGGCAATAATAACAACTGTAAAGAAAATAGTACCCCAAAAAGTGCTTCATAGCGTTGCAGAAAAAAAACTATTGAATGCATATCTAGATAAAGCGCATTCAATAATTGATAAAGGAACAAGAGCTATTATTTTTGTCGGTGGTGGATTAATAAAATTCAAAAAACAGATGCTATGTAAGCCAATAGTAGCAACTATAGAAATGGCCGAAAAATATAGCATCCCAGTTATGTTTTCTGCCGTAGGCGTTGAGGGGTATGATCCCAATAATGATGATTGTATGATGCTAAAAAAGAGCCTGAATTCTTCTGTTGTTCACCATGTAACAACAAGAGACGATTTAACGACATTATCGCAAAATTATATTATCAATCATGCCATAAAAGTAAAAAAAGTTCCAGATCCAGCTTGTTCCATATGTAATTATATTAAACCTGAAAAGAAAAGACAAAGGAGATCAACTATTGGATTAGGCGTTGCACGCACTCAATTATTTTCAGATTATGGTCTAGATGTTTCAGAAGTATATCTAACCAACCTTTGGCTTGGTATTATTCAAAGGTTAAAGGATAAAGGATTTAATGTGAAGTTGTTTACCAATGGTTCTGAAGATGATTACGAATATGCCTTAAAGTTGACAAATAAACTAGGAGATGACACTGTTTTGGAAAAACGCCCTAAAACAGTTAAAGAACTTATTGGCTTATTATCTGAATATAATGGAATAATCGCGACAAGAATGCATAGTTGTATTTTGGCATATTCTTACAATATCCCTGCTTGTGGTCTTGTGTGGAATAATAAACTAAAAATGTTTGGCGAGTCTATTAATCGCGGAGACTATTATTATGAGGTTAAAGAGTTGAAGGCAGATGTTATCGTAGATGGATTACTAGAATTTTTGAGAATAGGATATGAATGCAGGGATAATACATCTACAGAAATCGAAATCTACGGCTTTATAGAATCAGTAGTAAACAAAAAGTGAAGGATGAGTTAGCAATGGTAATACTACATATTGCAACGATTAGAAACAATGGATTTAATGGTGTATGTGTCGTGGTACCACAGCATATAATCTCCCAGCAAAAGTACGAAACTATTGGGTTGCTAAATATAAGAGAAGAAGAAATAATTGGAGTACATCCTCAGTTTAGTTATAATAAAAATATGAGAATATCTGAACTTAAAACTCCATTTAGTATTCCAGATATTGTAATCTTTCATGAAGTATATAGAAAAGAATATTTGGCTATTTCTGCTGAATTAAGGGAACGAAAAATCCCATACATAATAGTTCCGCATGGGGAATTGAATGAAGAAGCACAACAAAAAAAGCACATAAAAAAAGTGATTGCTAATATGCTTCTTTTCAATAAATTTATTAATGGTGCAGTTGCAATTCAGTGCCTTTCCGAAAGGGAATTGAATTCAACGCATTTTGGGAAGAAAAAGTTTATTGGTACAAATGGAATTAATATTCCAAGCAAGAAAAAAGAGTCCTTCCATGCTGATGGTACTAAATTTGTGTATATAGGTAGACTAGATGTATATCATAAGGGGCTTGATCTCTTGATTGAAGCAGTAAAAAAAGAGGCTTCATTCTTAAAAAAGAATAATTGTGCGTTTTATCTGTACGGTCCGGATATAAAGGGAAGATATGATCAAGTACAGAAACTGATAGAAGATGCAGGAGTGGAAGACTTAGTAATACTTAATCATGAAGTATCAGGGGAAGAAAAGGAACGTATTCTTCTTGATGCAGATGTTTTTATACAAACATCTAGATTTGAGGGGATGCCGATGGGAATTTTGGAATCACTGAGTTATGGACTTCCGTGTTTAGTTACCGAAGGAACTACGCTATCCGATACAATCAAAAAGAATAGATGTGGATGGGCAGCAAAAACTGACATCGATTCTATTGCAAATGCAATTAAGAGGATGGTAGAAAGTAAGAAATTACTTGATAAATATAGTCAAAATGCTATTGACTTAGTAAGTGAATCGTTTTCTTGGACAGTGATTTCTGAGGATAATATTTCAAATTACAAAAAGTTGATTGTGTTGAAATAGTAATTTGTTTTAGTACGCATAATATTATTGAATGCTTAATAGATGCTTAAGTTATGGAGGGTAATAATGACGCTTGAGGGCTTAAGGTTAAAACTACGAAAACAGTATATTCGCATGACAGCAAATATAAGATGTAATTCCATTAATAAAGACAAATTCACGATCATATCGAATAATTGCTGGGGAGGCATGATATACGAAAGCTATGGCCTTCAAAAACAGTCTCCAACGGTTGGAATGTATTTTTCTCCAGAAGATTATTTGAAACTTGTATCTGATTTAAAGCACTATTTACTTGATAGCAATTTGTCATTCATTGATCCTAATAATGCGAAACACAAGGTCTTGTTTAAACAAGACAATACATTTGGTAAATATCCAATTGCTATATTAGATGATATAGAGATAGCAATGTTACATTATCATTCGCAAGAGGAAGTTTTAGAAAAATGGAATAGACGAATTGAGAGAATCTGTTGGGATAGATTAATTGTTAAATTTAACGATCAGAACGGCTGTACAATTGATCAGATGAACCATTTCTTACAGTTACCGCTTTCTTGTAACACTAAACTATTTTTTACAGCTAAGAAAGCATGGGCAAACAAGACTGATGGAGCAATCTACATCTCACAGATTAAAACTAATCAAGTTTTGCTTCACTTGAACCATTTGGAAAATCTATTGTGTGTGATGTTAATAAGATAATAAATGAGATTAGATAAGGAATATAATTTAAACCTATTATATGTCTTCTTGTAGGTGGTATGCAAAAAGCATTCATTTATTATAATTACCTTAACTTCCAGTAATTTTCTCACTCAAAATTCAAAAATAACGTAATATCTACATTTTCTTGTGATTTTGAGTATGAATTATGAGTGTGAATTTTCTCTCTAAGAATTTAGGCGAAACCAGTGTAAATACGTGCTTTTTAGTGGCTGAGTGAGAAATTTTCTGGAAATTCACAAATTTAAATTAGGTGCAGGGGTTAGATTGAACTGTCAATACGAAGTATCAAATAGTATTAATTTTGAATATATTACTGTCTAATACTCTGTTGTATATATAGATGAAGGGTGATGACGATTTGAACAGTGCTGAAATGAATAAACCAGCTGCACATAGTATACAATTAGTGATGTATGGGTCTTCTTTTTTTGTAGCAATATATCTTCTGATGATGATACCTCGTTCTATAGGTACAGGATATTCTTTACTGTTTTTATTGCCTTTGAGTTATATAGCATTTCTTACTATTACGATAAAAAATCAAAAAGAGATACCTGCCAATATTGGATTGACTATACTCTATATTATCGAATATATAAGATTAGTTATATCCCCGTTTCTTGTAGCCGCTAGCGGTTATGAAAACATAATTGTCTTAAATGCAGAAGAGAATAATGTATTGGGAATAATGCTGTTGGTCTATGAAACGTTTGCCATCTCAATAGCATTGTTAGTGAGAATAAAAATACTTCGCTTTTCATGTAAATCTATTGGTGAAAGACGATCAGATATTAAAATTCGATGGTTTGTTATTATCTTCGTATTATTATGCGTGATTGTATGCTATTACGCTCCGGAGGTAATACAGAATTATCGAGTCATTACAGGAATTTTTACTGATAATGAATTTTCAAATATAGAGCAATCATATATAGTTAATAAGTACGCCACTTCTTTTATAAAAAAGCTATTTCTTGTATTAGCTAATTATATATTGAAAATAGCAAGAGCGTTTTTGCCAATATATTTAATTGTATTAGTGAGCAAAAAAGATACTGTGCTTACTCGATTGTTTTCACTTTTACTTGTTTTCTCTCCGCTATTATTTGTTGATGGAGCTATAGCTAGAAGCTTGTATTTAACTCTTTTGTTTTTAATTGTATATAATAACGTTTATAGGATTGATATAAAAAGAATGTATGCTCCAATAATCATTTCAATTATATTTGTTTTAATATACTGGATGGCAAGATTTAAGCTATCTGGAGGTCAAAATGTACTAGCCTACTTCTCAAATAAATCAGCAGATTATTTTGCAGGTGTGAATATTATCGGCGGAAGTTGCAATCTTCCAAGCGATCTAGACAGTAGATTTCATTACTTTACGCTTGATCTACTAAGAAGTGTTCCGTTCGCGAATTCGTTGTTTGGATTAGATTCAAGAGATTATGTTCAGATATTCTTTAATAATTATAATATGACTACAGGTGGTCAAATCCCTACAACCATCGGTATGGGATATTATTATTTTTCAATTATTTTTGCACCCGCATACTCAGTTATTTTTGCGATATTATGCAAAAAGTTTGGAAACCAAGCGATCTACCAGAAAAACCATTACTATAAATTCACATATAATTATTTGTCGTTTTTGGCTGCACTTGGAATCGGGATGTATAATATTGAGATTACACTAGGAAATATGGTACAAGTTGTTTTACCTATTTACCTAGCTATCAGATGTGCGTATGGAAAGGAAAAGGATAAATATGAATACATATAAATGCATTCATTATTGTTGGTTTGGAAAAAATCCAAAACCATCATTAATAAAGAAATGTATTGAGAGTTGGAGAAGAATGTGTCCTGATTATGAAATTAAAGAATGGAATGAGGATAATTTTGATGTGAACTGCTGTGAGTATGTTCAAGAAGCTTATGAAGCAAAAAAATGGGCTTTCGTATCAGATTATTGCCGTTTTTATGTGCTTTATAATTATGGCGGCATATATCTTGATACTGATGTGGAGTTGTTAAAGCCACTTGATGTGCTGAGCGAGAATTTTGTTGGCTTTGAAAATCAAAATAGGGTTAATAGTGGTCTTATTCGGGGGGCGATGCCTGGTGATTTAGTTTGCAAACTAATGCTTGATTCTTATGCCAGTGATCATTTCCTTAAACAGAATGGTAGCTATAATTTATTAACTGTATGTGACAGAGAAACCGACATCTTAGTCGCACATGGAATGAAGAAAGATAATACATTACAGGTTATTGAAGGCACAACTGTTTATCCGTCTGAGTATTTTAATCCCATGGATATGGAAACGGGAAAAATTCAGCCTACAAATAAAACTGTTTCTATCCATCACTATGCAGCAAGTTGGGTTGGCAAGAATGATCGTATGCGAGGCAAGATAGCAAAATGGTTATATCGAGTTTTCGGGAAAGATACAGCAGATAAAATTAGAAAATTGCTTGGAAGAAAAGATAAAAATCAGTAATAAATTGCGGAAAGGAGGAGAGAGTTAGGTGAGCACTAAAATAGGTCTAGTTACTTTTTTTAGTAATAACTATGGTTCAGCTTTGCAATGCTATGCAACAAAGAAGTTTTTACAGAAAAATGGCTGTGAATGTGATGTGTTGTATGAATATAGCTATGGTTATGAAAAACTTGAGAGCCGCATAAAATATCTCTCGAAGATTGCTTTATGTTCACTTCTATATCGGGATTTCGCAAAAAACAGAAAAGAAATCAAGAGGAGTGAAAGAAAAGCCGCTCTCTCAAAGAAATCCAAATTTCGCATTGATTGGTTTTGCGAGACTGTTTTGCAACCAAAAGGTTTGGAATATAATCTGTTAAATGATAAAAGATTTGCTGATGCATACGATTTTTTTATTGCTGGCAGTGATCAGATATGGGGCGGCGGTTATTTGGTGCGACCGTTTATGTTCTTGGAGTTCGCTCCTAATGAAAAGAAGATTGCATTATGCCCAAGCTTTGGTGTAGAAACTATCAAGAAGTTCAATGTCCGAGCGTTTGAAAAATCAATTAAGAAATTTAAGAAGCTGTCTGTTCGAGAAGAATCGGGGCAAAAAATAATTGCAGAATTGACAGGACGTCAAGTGCCTATACTATCTGATCCGGTAATGCTTCTTGATGTCAATGAATGGCATGAATTTGCGATGAACAGCACAATTAAGCATCGGAATTATGTTTTTGTACATTTTCTTGATATGCCAAGTGAAAGTACAATTCGTTCCATTTATCGAATTGCTGAGAATCGAAATTTTAATATTATATGCTTTGCCAATAACTACAGTGCTTACGATTTGTTAAAAGCACATACATTTGTTAACGGGTCACCTTATGACTACGTTTCTTTAATTGAAAATGCTTCCTTTGTATGCACGGACTCTTTTCATACATCACATTTTTCAATAATCTTTAATAGAAAGTTTTGCACTTTCGAACGTAATTACGGTCATCAAAACAAGCAGAGTACACGAATTCACAATCTGTTCTCAACATACAAGTGTAGTGAACGATACATTGTAGATGCTGTAATTCCGGAGGATGTGTTAAGCATTACACCAAATTTTGATGTGATTAAAGAAAGCCAAACAAGAGGAATTCAGGATTATTTATTAGATTTGCTTCCCAAAGCCTCTCTTGTTAAGACCGAAACAAAATTGAAAAGTGAAAAGGAATGCACGGGCTGTATGGCGTGTGTAGCGGTATGCCCGAAAAATGCAATTTCTACCACCTTTTCAGAATTCGGTTATAGAATCCCTGTAGTTGATAAAAGCAAGTGTGTTCAGTGCGGATTATGTACAAAAGTATGTAGAACAGCATTAACACAGCTAAAATCTTCTACACGAGAGGCCTATATCGCTTATAGTACAAATGATAATATGCGTCTAAGAGCTGCATCTGGTGGAGTATTTGCTTGCCTTGCAAATGCATTTCTCGAACATGGCGGTGTGGTTGCTGGGGCAAATTTATCATTCATAGACGGCATTGTCGTTGTAAATCATATAGTTATAAAGCAAAAAGAAGATCTTTGTCTGTTACTTGGCTCTAAATATGTAGAGAGTGATTGCAGTACAGTCTATCGCTCAATTGAGGATTATCTGAAAAAAGGCATCTCCGTATTATTCTGTGGAACTTCTTGTCAGATAAAAGCACTCTATCGTTATATGGATGTTCGTCATATTAGCATGAAAGCTCTTTATACAGTAGATTTGATATGTCATGGAGTCCCTGGTATTAAACTATTGCGAGATTATCTTGGTGAAACGAGTTTTAACCGTGAGAATATCTCTGATTTAAAGTTCAGGACAAAGAATAATGGGGTTATCACTTATCAGTTTTCAGAAATAACTGATAACTCTGGTGAGAAGACCATATCGGCATCACATTCAAGTTATTATGATCTGTTCTTACACTGTGATTCATATAGAGATCAGTGCTATCATTGTGAATATGCAAACGATGATAAGCCGGGCGATATTACTATCGGCGATTACTTTGAAGCAAGACAGGATTATCCCAAATTATTTCAACCAGGTGGGGCATTGGTAGATTCGGATTATTTGAATTGCTTGCTAGTGAATTCCATTAAAGGACAAGAATTGCTAAAAGCCTATGGTGATCAACTTATGCTACATCCCGTTTCACGTAAACGTGTTCAGCTTAGTCATTCGAATTTATGTAAGCCTTCCACATATGGGCGATTAAGGCTTGATGCAGAGGAGCAATATAAAGATCACGGAATCAAAGGCGTAGAAAGACTATATAGAAGGATATTCCTATATAACAATATGATATCAGCAATACAGAGATTAGCGAAAGCCATTCATAATCTCAGGCACAGATAGTCATGCTGATAACAAACTATTTTGAAAAGCACCGGAGGTGTTTATTTTAGATATATGAAAAAAGACAGTAAGTATGGTGCGTTGTCCAAAAATACTTTACTATTTACTATTAATAGCTTTGGATCTAAACTCATTACTTTTTTGCTTGTTCCTCTATACACCAATGTTTTATCAACCAATGACTATGGAACAGCAGATTTGATGACATCAACAGCACAGTTGTTGATTCCCTTGCTCACACTTAACGTTCAGGATGCTGTTTTGCGATTTAGTCTTGATAAAACGAAAGATCCTAAAAAAATAATTTCAGTAGGATGTACGATCAACTCTATTGCAATGTGCTTATTGGGCGTCGTACTTTTTCTGCTTTCATATTCAGGAATACTCTCCTTTGGAAAGGAGTATCTCATTTTCCTGTTCTTCTCATTTGCTTTTGGTGGAATACAGAACTCATTGCAAATGTATATGAAAGCAGTGGATAATGTTAAGGCCTTGGTATATAGTGGTTTGGCAAGCACATTATTCTCATGTGTGTCCAATCTCTTGTTGCTACTTGTCTTTAAGATTGGTATTCTCGGATATTTGATTTCCAATTTGGTAGGTCATTTTGTTGCGATTTTTATTATGTTTTTCTTCGGAAAAATATACCGTGATGTACGATTTACCACTGACACTAAACTAATAAAAGAGATGTTTGTTTACAGCGCCCCACTTGCAATCAACTCTGTTGCATGGTGGATCAATACGGCGAGTGACAAGTATATTATTACATTCTTTTGTGGTGCAGCAATCAATGGTATTTATTCCGTCGCTTATAAAATTCCTACCATTCTTTCCACTTTTCAAACGATATTCTATAATGCGTGGTCTGTTTCGGCGATTACAGAATTTGATAAAGATGACAAAGATGGCTTCATTGGAAATATCTACTCCTTATATATGTGTGTGTCAACCGTTGGTTGCTCTGTGATTCTAATTTTTAATAAGCTTCTTGCAAGTATATTATACGCAAAAGATTTTTATGAAGCATGGAGATGCGTTCCGTTTTTGTTACTGGGTGTTGCATTTAATGGCATTGCACTATTTGAAGGCTGTCTTTTTACGGCAGTGAAAAAGACGAAAGACGTTTCAAAAACAACATTGGTTGGAGCAATAGTCAATACAATAGCTAATTTTGCTCTCATACCGTTCTTTAGTTCAATTGGTGCCGCCTTTGCAACAATGATTGGTTACTTTACAGTATGGCTTGTCAGAACTTTTTCCCTTCAAAAAATAATAAGAATGAAGGTGAACTGGGTGAAGCAAGCGATATGTATTGCTATTTTATTTGTTCAGGTGTTTCTTGCTTTAAACTCAAATGTCATTACGATGTCACTTCAAATAATCTGTTTAATGATATTAGTTTTTTTACAACATATAAGTATAAAAAAAGTAGTCTGTAAGCTGTTTACAAAGATTAAGCGATAATCAGTATACCAGAAATATACTTTAATAATGAAGAATATTAATGTTAATGAAGCAATGGTAATAAGGAAATGTCTGATGCTATCATTGCAAACAGATATGATCCCTGTCTTGATGATGTAGCAGAAAAGGTCTACACCAGAGATATTTTCAGAAGAGATTAAAAGGAGTAAAACATGTGCGGAATTGTTGGATTTACAGGAAAAAGTGAAGCAGCACCGATTCTTTTGGACGGTCTGTCAAAACTGGAATACAGAGGTTATGATTCAGCAGGTATTGCAGTCAGGAATGATGATTCAGAGCCTGAAATCGTTAAAGCAAAGGGTAAACTGAAAGTCCTGAAAGAAATGACCAATGACGGCAAAGCTGTCAAGGGCAGTTGTGGCATTGGGCATACACGCTGGGCAACGCATGGTGAACCGTCTGCCACAAATGCACACCCGCATTGCAGCGATGATGAAAATGTCATTGCAGTACATAACGGCATTATCGAGAACTATCAGGAACTTCGTGAAAAACTGGTCAAAAAGGGCTATACTTTCAAGTCACAGACTGATACAGAAGTGGCTGTTAAGCTGATTGAATTACTATAAGAAGTATCTCGGAACACCCGTAGATGCTCTGAACCACGCTCTTGTGAGAATCCGTGGTTCTTACGCACTTGCAGTTATGTTCAAGGACTATCCCGGTGAGATCTACGCTGCCAGAAAAGACAGTCCTATGATTATCGGTATGACAGGCGGCGAAAGCTATCTTGCATCTGACGTTCCTGCTATACTGAAGTAGTACAAGAAAGGTCTACTGTATCGGTAATCTGGAGCTTGCAAAGCTGACCAAAGGAGAAGTGACTTTCTACAACCTTGACGGTGAAGAGATTCAGAAGGAAATGAAAACCATCAACTGGGACGCAGAGGCAGCAGAAAAAAGTGGCTATGAGCATTTCATGTTAAAGGAAATACATGAACAGCCGAAAATAGTCAGGGACACTATTAACTCTGTCCTGAAAGACGGAAATATCAGCTTTGAAAGCCTGACAGATGAAGAAATGCAGAACATTCAGCAGGTGTATATCATTGCTTGCGGTTCTGCGTATCATGTGGGAATGGCGGCACAGTATGTTCTGGAAAAGCTGACCTCTCTGTCTGTTCGTGTGGAACTGGCATCGGAATTCCGATACGGAGAAATGCAGCTTGCGAAAAACAGCCTTGCCATTATCATCAGCCAGTCAGGTGAAACCGCAGACAGTCTTGCGGCACTTCGTCTTTGCAAAGAAAAGGGCGTAAAAACTCTCGGTATTGTCAATGTAGTCGGTTCTTCTATCGCAAGAGAAGCAGACAATGTGTTCTATACATTGGCAGGACCTGAAATTTCCGTTGTCACGACTAAGGCATACAGCTGTCAGCTTGTTGCAGCCTACCTGCTTGCCATGCAGTTTGCCAAGGCAAGAGGAGAGATCACGGACGAGAGGTTCGCAGAGCTTATCGCTGAAATTAATACGATTCCTGAAAAAATCGAAAAGATTCTGGAGGATAAAGAACGCTTGCAATGGTTTGCTTCCAAGGTAGTGAATATCAAGGACGCATTCTTCATCGGCCGTGGCATTGACTACGCCATTGGTATGGAAGGCAGCCTGAAACTGAAAGAGATCAGCTATATTCACTCGGAGGCATATGCGGCATGCCTTTGTCAATAAAAAACTGAGCCAGTTGTGATAAAAAAATTTTGAGCCACTAATCGTGATTCAAGGTTGAGTCGATGCGGTAAGACGAGCTGCA
>ENA-OQHI01000436-OQHI01000436.1-human-gut-metagenome-genome-assembly--contig:-NODE-436-length-27900-cov-8.201021_pt1 | contig 27900 bp, 24 predicted proteins | sample MGYA00242561_ERZ504713 | MGnify/ENA primary metagenome ERZ504713 (study PRJEB26092, sample SAMD00036217) | human gut metagenome | host: Homo sapiens | study: EMG produced TPA metagenomics assembly of... | reverse complement strand
TTTTTCTAAATTATTCAAACTTATTTTTAAGTTTGTCTTTTTTTATACGTTTTGATTGATTTTTGTTTCACACTTTCTATTGCATGTGCTTTACATGCTTCTTTTAAGCTTATTCCTACTAGATTTAATATTAGTTCATCGTCTACTACTAATATCTTATTCATATATATCACCCGGCTTCATCATAGAAAAAAGAAGAGTGATAAGCACTGCTCTTAACTATTTATAATTTTTTTGTTTATGAATATGAATATCTTATGAAGCACATAAGAAGACATGAATGTAAGTATGAGTAGAGTAACCATGAATTCAAAGTTATCTACTATATTAATATGGTTATTTCTTAATATTTCAAAAAATAGTCCATGTACTAAATAGATTTCTAAAGAATGATCTCCTACCCATTCCATAAGGGGACTTTGAAGTTTGATTCTCATTCCTAATATCACGATAATTGCAAGATACATTAAACATTTGAATTCCATCCAGCCATACTTAAATGGAGCAAATACATTCAATACATAATAGAATACAAAAAAACAACCAATAATAATAGGAATTGATTTCTTGAGATTAGAATCAATTTGAGATTTAAACATAGCCCATAATATACCAAAATAGAAAGCAAAGGCTGCACTAAACCAATGATCTTCAAACTTAAACTTCATACATAAGAAGATATAGAGATATGTAAAGATAAAAGTAAAGATGATCATAATTCTACGTTTCTTAATGAGTTCACAAAGAAGCATAGAAATAAAGAAAGCAATATAGAAATAAATAATCGCATTGATATACCATCCATTACTAATAACAGAAGCACCTCTTTTAAAATCATAGATAAGAGCACCTAAAGTATAACCATATCTGTATTGTTTCAATACAAAATAGGCAATAGCCATTACAACAGATGGAATAAGTATTGTGAGTATTCTTCTTTTAGGAAATGACTTTACATAATTTCTTCCTTTATGCATATATTGATACATTAAGCCATATCCAGAAATGAATAGGAATCCACCTACCGCAATGTATCCAGAATTAATAAAAATATTATAGACATCACCTACAGATGCAAATATTGCGAGGTGATGGAATAATACTATGAGTGTAAATATCCCTTTTAAGTTTTTTGTCTGCTGTACTGAGAGATACTCTGAATTATAGCTAAGTAAATCAATATTATAGAATACAGCTATACAAGCAAGTATTAAAACAATGTTCATAAAAAAACCTCCATACTAACCATTCTAACATTTGTATTATGATTCATCAAATTTTACTCAACTTCTCTAGTAAAAAAACTGATTCATAGAGAATCAGCCTTATTCTTATACAGCAATATCATAATACATAAACTTTCTATCGCAGCTATAACCCATACAGATATATTAGTATCATCACCTGTTTTTACATGTGGTTTATGAGGTTTAGAAGGTGTGGGCTTTACTGGTTTTACCCATTCAGCCTTGGGTTCTATAGTAACATTATATTCTACACTTCCATCCACAAGAGAAGGAATCTCAACTAGAAAAGGAGCAGATTCAAACTGACTTTTACCACTTTCTACGTGTCCCTCTTGTGCAATCAAATAAATACCTTGCGTTAAATTACTAAATGTTGTACGACCTAATGTATTAGTTTCTTGTAGTGAACAAGATATATCTTTCTGTTGTGCATATTTATATAATTGTTTGGCTTGTTTTTCTCTTGCCTCTGCACTGGTATCTACTAATGATATATGTGAATCTTTAAAGTTATCCTTCCATGTCAATGTATCATTACTCATATAGTGAACCTGATAGATTGAAAACTTAGCATCTGAAAGATTCACTTCATGATTCAATTCATTTCTACCCTTATATACAATCTGTATACTTCCTTTTCTAGAACCACTCTCCGCATGAATAGTTGAAACATTCATGAACGTACTCATAAGAAAAGCAATCATAAACACAATAATATTTCTTACCTTCATGTTAGTTTCCTCCTTTTCTTATCCCTTATACAGTAAATAATTGCGATAATTAAACCTATCAAAATCACAATTACTACCATAATTAATATCTTAGACGTAAATGATAATTCTGGTTTAATATTTGTATCAGGCACTTTCTTTGTAGCTTCTTGATATGGTATACGATGTCCTCTCACTAATAATCTATGTGTATTAATCGCATAAGGTGTGCATGTCACTAATGTGGCATAATCTTTGCCAGGTTCTATGGATAATCCTTTTGTCTCTTCTGGTAATACTGTTTTTATTTGATCTATCTCATAAGCCAATGTTTCATCTAAGACCTTGATATAGAATATATCTCCTTCTTTTAGCTTATCCATATTCGTAAATAGAGTCTTAGTAGGTAACCCTCTGTGCCCCGTTAATACTGTATGAGTACTTTCTCCTCCAACAGGCAAAGAAGTACCCCAGAAATGTCCTACACCTGCCTGTAAGACTGTTTCACTTGTACCATGATAAATAGGTAGTTCTATATGAATCTTAGGAATACGTATATATCCCATCATTCCAGAACCATCTACATTTAATAAACTCTCATAACGTGCATCTAACTTTGTATCTTCCTGTGAAAATGGATCTATAAGATCTATATTTCCTAACATCTCTCTATTATAAGCACGTGCTTCTTTCAACATTCTTATCTTATCTGCCTTAGAGAGTTCTACACTCTCTTTATCATAATGAGAGATAACCTTAGAACCATTCTTCTCATTAAGATAACTACTAAAGCTAGGATATAACAACACGGAGAATGCAATCAAAAGTACAAATAAACGAATAATATCATTTTTAGTAATTTTAATCTTCATACACTTCATTTCATTCTCCCTATTAATATATAAATAATTGGAATTGCGGTTATCTTTTAAGATAAGATAACCGCTCATTCCATTAAAAACTATTTCTTAGTTTTCTCTTTTTCTATCACGGATAAAGCTTACTGCAACACCTAATACAAGAAGGGCTGCAACAACAGTAAATGCGATAGTACCCATACCACCTGTTGATGGAAGGATAGAACCAGTACTGTTTTCTACATCGATGATTTTATCATCTACATTTTCATCATTGTTAAAAAGAGTCCAAGCATTCACATCTTCATTAGTGCTCTTCTTAATCTCAACCTTGATTGGATCAGTTAACTTGTTGTATCCTGCTGGAGCTTCTATTTCTACTAAATAGTAAGTTCCTGCAGCAAGACCATTAACACGAAGGTTGTAGTTTTGACCATCAATTGATTTAACTGATTCAAATACAGTGTTTTCAGATGTTGGATCTACTACATAGTTACCATTAGATCCTGCTACTTTAATAGCATTAGTATCACTTGTAGCATCAGATTCTGAGTTATAAAGACTGAATTTAGCACCAGCTAATCTGTCATCTGTAGTACCTGCTTTAATCTTGTTGATATAAGAGGGTATGTAGGTGTTTTAGCTTCACTTGGTGTAGTAGTTGTTGTTTCACCTGGTTTGTTACCATATTCTAATGTGGCTTTGTTCTTTTCTGTTACAACTGCATCTTTATTCACTTTAGCATAGTAAGTTACAGTGAATTCTTTACCTTTGTTTGCCTGGTTAGCTCTTACCCATTCAGATAAGTCAAGAGATATCTTTCTTTTGTTAGTTGTATCAAGTGCAGCTGTAGTAGGAGCAGTTCCTGCATTAACACTAGTGTCTTTAAATGCTACTGTTACATTAACTGTTGTATCACCTGTTTCAAGAGCTGTTCCATTTACATCGTTTACAAAATCAAGACCTTTTGATAATTCATCGCGGATAGTATATACATACTGGTCATATCCAGTTGTATCTGGTACTGAACCAGTTACTGTATATTTAACAACCTGACCAATGCTTACAGTATCTTGTTCTGCTTTTTTTGTGATGCTTGGAGCTTCAGTTTTTAAGTTTACAGTATTAGTTTTTCCTTCTTCTACTGTAACTAATGAAGACTGAATTTCTTTTCCACCTGTCACATATACTAAATAGTAACCTGCTGCTAAGCCAGTGAAAGTATGAGATTTTTTAGAATCTGCGATTTTGTTTGAAGTTGCAGTAGATGCTAAGTTACTTTTTAAAGCTTTTGCAGTGAACTTATTTGCGAAGTTCTGAACTCCAATTGAGTTATTTTTACCTAAATCCTTTACAGCTTTCGCAATTTCTTCATCTTTAGAATTTGTTGTAATAGGTGAACCTAATACTTCTACTAATGCATCCTTATAACCTTCTGTATTGCTAACAGTATAAGAATAGTTCTTTTTGTCTGATGACACAGTAACATCAAATAACTTATATAAGTTAATTGTCTGTCCCTTTAAATCCAGTCCATCTTTTACATTTACAGTAAGACTACAGTTAGTAGGACCTGCTGCAAATGCTGTTACGGACATAGTCATTGTCATAACCGCAGTTAATAACAATGCAATAATGCGTTTAATACTTTTCATAACTTTTTCTCCTTTTTTTCATTTCTCTTTATAATTTTTCTGCTTTATTTTCCTTATTCTTTCTGTATCTCATATCGAAATAAACAAAGAAAAGCAGAATTGCTATCGCATAAAATAAGTAGTTTCCAAATCCTCCAGTATTTGGAAGACATGGGAAATGCTTATTGGTTATCATAAACGTAAAGCCATCATCTGATGTCTTAATAGTTGTTGTATAACCATTAATTTCCGCTTCTGTTACGGAATATTTATAATAACGAACAGTTCCATCACTCTCTGTCTTATAGGCAGGAAGCCCTTTAATTACTTCTTGCCATGTTGATTTGTTAATAGAGCCCGTTATTCTGTAACTCTCATAATTTGGAACAGTTTGTGTCTGTTCTTTGCCAGTCGCATCCTTCCAAGTACGAGAAATTGTTACCGTAATACTGTCTGGTCGTTTATTATCGAAGTTATCGAAATCCTTCCAGACTTTATTTATAGTGAGTTTAACCAGCTTATCACATGGATCCTGTGACTCAGATGGTTCTGGTATCTCACTTTCACCCGTATTAAGAGTTGTCTTTGTATCAGCCATTAATACTGCTTTGGCAGGTGATTCATATGCCTTCAAATCAGCTGTCTCACTACCATTTGATAGAACCGCATTCTCTAGATTATTAAAGGCTTTAACTATATCCATATGTTTGATTGTATAAATATCCCATCCATTATTCTTTTCATAACTACTATTTAATACTTTGTTATTGTTTTTGATTTGTGTGAGAGATTTATCTAATTTTCTATAGATACGGTAGTTGTTTCCTTCACCTTCTACCTTTTCTAATTTATTGAAGTCGTAAACTGAATCTAATTTACTCTTACCACTAAAAGGTCCTACAAGATCCTTAGTCCCTCTAACTACGTCACAGTAGTACATGTTGTTGTTCTTTAATAAACCTTCATCATTAAATCCTACAAAACCCCCACTGCGTCCATCAGTTGCAGTACCATCAGTATTGTTGTTGGCACCACCAGCATAAACATCATATCCATAGCTCACACCATACACATTACTATCAGTAATCTTTGTACGGTTTGCTTTAATAAGACTGACACTGATATTTGACTTTGTATCATTATCATCTAATAAACCATTCTCATCACATGGGAGTTTAATAGATGAATCTCCAATAGTAATAATTGCAAGATCTGTCTGTTGTTTATTATCTGTTGATTTCTTAGAAAGACCTACAGATATATCTAAACCTAGAAGATTGACATGAAGAAGATTTCCCTTATATAACGCTTCTACTTTTATAATTCCTAGATTGATTTTTAGAAGATTTGAACCCTGTAACTTATCTAGATAAAGTGCTTTTATAAGTTTGTTCACAAGCATAAATATGACATTGACTGGTCCAGAATCCAGTTTTAAATCTGCAAGATATGCAAAGCTTGTTCTACCTGCAAATCCTCCTGCTGTTCCTCCAGATGCAACCTGTTTTAATCCACTATTCAAATCACTGTCACTTCCTGCTGTACACTTAGACATTCTTGCAAGGTTTGCATAACCAATAAATCCACCAGCAATCTGTTCCTCACCATTTTGACTTTGTACCGTATAGCCATCACTTGTACCACTTACACTACAATCATCAATATGAGAACCAAAGATATCCATAACACCTAATGCTCCACCAAGAAGCTGTCCTGTATTATTTCCTAGAACATCAATCTTATCAGCTTTCACAACACCACTCTTACCAGAGTAACCAATGAATCCACCTACACTATTTAAGCCTCTTACATTACTTAATTGTGTAACTGTACTATTCTTTATGGACCCATTTAGAAGGGAACCACCAAAACCACCAGCTGTTCCACTGTATGTGACTTGATTGTTCTGTCCGAATTTTTTTGCAACATTTGCATTGACACTTAGTCCTGCATCCTCACTTCCACTTACATTTCCGTAATATACATAACTTCTAAAAGCGTCTAATACATCTGTTCTTCCAAGTTTTAACAACTTATCTAGTAGCGATGTTTCATTTCCTGCACTGATATTTGCAACTCCTGCCACATCTGCTACACCAAAACATCCACCAGCATATTCACCTGCAATAACAGAACGGATATTCGTTACACTAATACCAGCTGTAGGAGAATCCTTTTTACCAAGAACTGTTCCTTCCAGCATTCCTGCAAAACCACCTGCAGTTTTTGCATAAGAAGTATTATTCTTACCTGTTGTATATGCACCATTCACAATGAATCCCCAATCATCCCAGGATTCAACGTCTGCATAACGGATTGTAGCAACTGTCGCATTAAGTACTTTAATTAAGTCCGAAGGGGTACTAAGTAGTTTATTAAGTAATTGACTTAATAATCCTTCACCAGCAGTAGGGTTAAGTGTTGCTACAGAACCAGGTCTAGAACTTCCTACAAAACCACCTACGTAGCTTCTACCATCTACTCGTCTGAGTTTCTTTACCTGACAATGTGCAGTATTGTCTCCCCAGATTTGTCCACCAATGAGTTTACCTACATAACCACCAGCATAACCACAGTTATCCTTATTATTAGTTCCTGTAGATTCAACCATTAATCCACTTTGGTAGCCTTCTACTGAAGATTGCTTAATTACTGGGACAAATACATTCAGTACATCAATCATTCTTCCTAACTGAAGATTAAGACCGAGAATATTGACACCACCAAGATCTGCAGCACCACCATTAATCATTTCTCCAGCAAAACCACCTGCAGTTCTTAATCCTTTTACTTTCTTAGTCTGATATGCCTGACCATTTGTGATAGTACCTGTCTGCATAGAGCCAACATAGCCTCCTGCAGCACCACCAATCGCTAGTTTGATTTCATCTCGGTAATTTACTCTACCAGCAACGACATTGTATCCATAAGCATATTTATTAATAATAGCATCTAATCCTGCTTGGTTATTTACCTTACCATGCTCTGCAAGATCACTTCCGTAACCACCATACTTACCTACGAATTCAACCCATTTATTCCATGTTTCATAATCCATCAAAGCAAGTGGTCCATATACAGCAGTATTCTCTTCTGTAGGATAAACAACACTTAAAGCACCTAGTATGTTATCTACCTTTACTAATCCCCATAATAGAGATAAGTTCCCTGTACTTGCAGTGTCTGCAGATTCCATTAAACCGGTAAATCCACCGGCAATCTCTTCACCATATACAGAACGAATTCTTACTGCTTTACAAGTACTTGTTGGTCCAGTGTAATCTTTACCTTTCCACTTCTTTGTATTATTACCCCAGATATGACCACCTTCGTTATGTCCTACATAACCACCAGCCATACCTCGTTGTACCTGTGTTGTAGAAGATGCCTGTGCACGTACTGCACCACCACAAGGCACACATGTAGTGGAACTATTTCTAATAGTAGGTACAAAATCTTCTGCGACAGAAGCAAGTACACTATCAGCTTTTACTAATCCACCTAAAATACTTGCATCATCTAATACATTTGCAATATTACCAGGCTGTAAATCTCCTACATAACCACCAGCAGTTAACTGACCAATAATATAAGAGAAGTTATTCGCATTAGAATCCTGAATATGTCCACCAGAAATCTTTCCTGCAAATCCACCTGCATCCCCAAGTACATCATTGTCTGATGCATCAGAAGCCGTATTCTTATAAGATGCTTTAACCGCAAATCCACCAGGATTTCCACTCACATGAGAATGTTCAATAGTAGATACCACTACGTTTAATGCATCTAATACATTATTAATGCCTATAGAAGCACCTAGAATACTTAATCCTTTACCTACAGAAGCTGCAGAACCAATATCCATATAACCAATATATCCACCAGCATATCTTGCTCCAGTGACTGCATATTGGCTTTCATTATTAAAGTATGTAGGTGCTTCTGTAGATTCTAAATCTTTTGGAGGTGTTACTTTTGTATGTTTTAAATGTGTCACATCACAATAACTTATCTGAACACCACTACCATAACCAATGAATCCTCCCGCACTTCCTGCATGGGTATCATCTGATTTTAATTTGTTCGTACTGACTGTAAATCCTGAATCTGACTTCACACCAGCATATTGTACATAAGGAATATAGGCGTTAATGAGGTTAAGTAATTGACCTACATCAACATTAAGTCCTTTAAGACCACCAAGGATACTAATACCTTTACCTGCATCAGCAAGTGCACCAGAGTAAACATTACCTCCAAAACCACCGGCATAAGACTGTCCATTGACATGATCCAAGTTATATACAGAATAGTAGTTTCCTTGTCCTGCATCGTGGTTATTAAGAGTACCACTCTGGAAGTTTCCTACGAAACCTCCAGCCGTATCTGCAGAAACACCACCGCCATTTACATAAGTAACAGTACACAATGTATAAGTTGGGATGAGATACTTAACTGCAGTTAATAAACCATTGATATCTAAAACACTTGTATCTTTAGTAATCCAACCTTTAAGATCTTCTTCAGATGCAACATCAGCCAGTCCACCTGTTTGTGATGTTCCAATAAATCCACCTGCATAACCATCTGTATCATTTGCGGATACTTCTTTAAGGTTCTTTACATCGGATTTATTAATTTCACAGCTATGACTCTTGCCTACAAATCCACCAGCAACATAATCAACAACACCACCATCACTGTTAGTACCTGTTGCTTTGACTGTTAAGCCATCAGCTACACCAATAACATGAGAATCATTGATTGTTACACGTACACCAGAAGCTACCTTTAATAGGTTCTTTACCTGTAAAAGATGATTTAATCCAAGAAGGTTAACTGTTAAGCCTCCTGTATCCGCAAGATCTCCTGGACCAGCTAAACCAATCATTCCACCAACACGGTTATTACCTGTTACAGACTTTAAATTCTTGATTGTGACTGTATTAATTGAACCACCAATTGCATCACCAAAGCCACCGCCAATACGCTGTTCGCCTGTAATAGATAAACCAGTAGTAGGGCCTGTGACTGTTACTTTATCTACAGTAAAGCCAAGGTATGAAGCAAGTCCAAGAGTATCATTTAATAATCCGGCTACTTTAGCAGTTCCTAAAGAACCTGCAATACCACCTACAAAGTTCTTTCCTGTGATACTTTGAACACCTGAGAGTTCTACATCTTTCACTGAGACAGATGCTGTGTCATATACTTTATTTCTCCAATAAGATACTTTATTTAAATAATCAGCACTCGATGATGCAATATAAGCACCATTACCTCTACCAGTCATACCACCTACATAATCTACACCACTTAAATTAAGTGGACCACTAACGGTAGCACCTAATATATAAGATGGATTAACACCAGCTAAAGATAGTAGAGAAGGGGAGATATCCGCATTACTGCTTAATAGCTTGACTACAAGATCAACAACACCACCCAGTAGGTTGTTTTTAGTGTCTCCTTTACCTAAGTCTGCAGACCATCCAAGAGATGCAATACCTGCAAAGCCTCCTGCATAATCACTAGTCGATTTTACTTCAAATGTATTTGTAGAATTAACAGTACAGTTGACTGCAGACGTATTTGCAAGAGCACCTGCAAAACCTCCTGCATAAGTTTCACTTAAGACTGTGAGTCCTTTATTGTTTATTGAACAGTTTAAGAGTAAACTTTCTGGATTCATATTTGGAAGCTTTGTCTGAATATCCAATGCACCAGAAAGAGTACCTTCAATGACATCATCACGTGCTAAACCTACAAAACCACCTGTAAATCTTTTTCCACTAATTGTATAGTTACTATTAGTAATAGAACAGTTTTCAATAATTGTGCCTTTCTGTTGTCCAATAAATCCACCTGCATAATCTTTTTCACTTGAAGTAGAAATACTTAAACCATTAATAGAACAATTCTTTATTTTCGCATTAATATAACCAGTAGGAATCAATTTACTTACTGGAATCGCATTACCTAATAGAATTGTGATTAAATCACCTAATCCTAGACCTGGAATAACATTCAATATATTTGTAAGTAACTTTACTAATCCACCAAGTGCATTTGATAAACCACTATACTGTGTTTTACCTACTACATAACCAACAAATCCACCTGTATTATTGTTTACGTTTTTTACATCCGCATTATTTACTTCTATATTAGAAACCTCTACATGACCTTCTACACGTCCTGCAATAGCACCAGTCGCAAGTGCTGTAGGGTCTTTCTTTCTTGCATCAAGAACATCCCCCAATGTTTTTCCCAGATCAATCTTGACCTGACCGAACGTTAATATAAATGTTAGACCACTTACAAGTCCACCAAGTAATTTACCTAAAGTACTTGTAAGAGTACTTACAAGAGTAGATGGATACCAAGTTTCTGTAGTGGTTGTATGAACTTTCATATTATCAAACTTGATATTTGAAACCTGTACGAGCTCTTTACTTAAACCAATATCATGCTCACTTACTTCACTTGATATTGTTGAGAAGAAACCAACACCCATTTGTTCACCAACATTGAGTTTATCTGTTTGTTCAACCTTCACATTAGAAATAACTGGTTTCTCTATCTTTGCACCTACATTCCAAATCTTATTGTTAGTACTCTTAGCACCAACCATTGTGCCTTGGAAGTTAAGAGGTTTCCAACTTGAACTACTTAAATCTATATCACGGAAGATAATATAATTCGCATTAGCGCTATATTTCTGATTTGCAGCTTTATCAATATCGAGATCAGGATTAATTTCACCTGTGTTCTGATCAACACCACATCTTCCTCTTAGCTTTAAGGGTGATACATTACTTAAGCTTTTGTTTGTTTCTTGAATTCCTCCAAAAGTATAGTCAGATACTCCATTTTGATTTTTCGTTAAATCGGCATCTCCACCATAAAGCATAATAGGTTTGCCGTTTTTATCCTTATCAACTTTCCATTTTAGAACATCTTGATAAGCCTGATAAACCGCACCATATACTTTTGTATCTGTTCCTATCTTTCTGAGCTGTGCTTCATTACCAATAAGAATATAAGTCTTATTCCCAATAGTCTTAACAACCTGACCCTTAAAGTCACGGCCTTCCGCATTTTCAGTACTTACGTTTTCGCTTACCTGATCTGCCACTAATTCTGGCTTACTAGAATCAAAACTTTGAGAGAGTACATACTTATGTGACTTACTATAAGTTAAGTAAGACTGATTCTCTCCATTAGGATATACCATCTGTCCCATACCAAACTGAGGTGCATCATAATCTAATGACATTACTGGTTCTGTTTCTGAATTATCCTGTGCAAGAACCATTAACTGATAGGGGTTATAGATAGTAATGGTATCTGTTTCTTTATTATAAAGTGATGTACTTTCTCTAGTTGTACCTGTAATGCTACCAGTAAAGTTATTTGGAAGTGTCCATATATAATCAGTACTCATCTCAATATCACTCATTAATACATATTGAGCATCTGATGTATATCTCAATTCAGTTCCTTCATTTTTTACTACTTCTCCAGAACCAATTGATCCATCCTTATCACCTGTATAAACATAAGCATCAGAACCAATCTGTTTTAACTGATTGTAGTTATAAATACAGATCTTATCATTTTGGTAATATGTCTCTATATTCTCAGTTGTTTCAGTTGTATTTGTATTATTATCATAAACTGTCTCTTGAGGCATATTATCAGTTTGATTAAAGTTGACTATACCTGCTGCATTTACCTGCGTACAAGCAAGCGCAATACATAGTATGAGAAGTACCCATTTATTGAGTAGTGGTTTTATTTTATTCATACAAGACCTTTTTCCTTCCTATAATATTCTGAGTTATTATTCAGAAAACATGTTGCAATTGTTCTAAAAAGCCCCATATTGTTGATATTTTCTATATAAACACACTTTTTTTACATCTTCTTGCATTATAGACTTATAAAATTGTTAATATAATGTGTAAAAAGAGAAAAGTTTTTAACAGTTTTTTGTCTAAAGTGTACCATAAAATATTACAAAATAAATAACGAGTCGCTTATGCGACTCGTCTTTAATTACAACTGTTCTAATATTTTAAGTATTATAATGCCATTTCTAACTGCAAGTATTTCCGCACTATTATCAAATTCTATACCTGTTAGATCTACAATCTTAGATAAACGATAAGAGACAGTTCTAGGATGAACGTTCATTAACTCTGAAGTTTTTCTAATACTCTGTTTATTACTCAAATAACATTCCAAAGTACTAATCAACTCACTGTTTCTCTTTTTATCCTGTTTATTAAGCTTAATGACTGAATAAGGTATATATTGTCTTAATTCTTCCTTATCATTAATATTTGTAAATATCTGGAAGAAACCTAATTTAGCACAATCTACGATTGATTTAGTTTTCTCTCCAGTAGCCTCTCTAATAAGACCAATATACTCTAATGCTGCTTTAGAATCCTTAAAAGAATCCTTTAATCCATGATATCCCTTCACACTCTTTCCTATTCCAATTAGAAGTTCAAACTTCTTATTTCTTCTAGTTAAAGAATCTTGTATATCTTTATGAATCTCTTCTAAAGTGTTTCTAAACTCTTTTTTTATTTTCCAATCTTTTTCGTTATAAATGTATAAGATATGATTTGTATTATAAAAAATACGCTCTTTTGGTAAGTAATGATACATTTCTTTCTTAAGATTTTTCGTCTCATTCTTCTGTGCGATACTATTTTTTTCTTTTTTATTCTCAGGCTTTAAATAGAATATAACTACTCTATATTCATCTGTATCGCTTAAATCAAGTAAACTTGAGGCATCATCTTCTTCGGCATCAGACATACCTCCATTAATCAACCAATAGTTCAAATCACGAAGATATTTAATTTCCATCTCCTTCTTTGTGACATCCTGAGCTAAAAGATAGAATAAAGCCGTAATTATATTATCTAATGTGACAAAGTCTAATTCACTCAACGGTTCATTCACTTCTGTAACCACTAGATAATAATGACAATAATTAAGAATATCAATCTTTTGAATATATTCCACATACTCTCTCTTTTGGCGTATATACTCATGCTTAGTAGTAATATGAGGTACATACTTTTCATCACCTATGATAGTAAACTCTTTTTGTCCTGTAATAGGATAAATACAGTGATAATTTTCATCATAGAGAGAAACAGAATTTCCCACCATAGTCTCTAAACTTTTAAAGAATGTCTCTATTGTTTGTTCATCATATCGTTCATGTAATAAAAAATGATTAATCTGATCTTGAACTATTTCACTATATAGATACTTTGCAATATCAAGATCGTAGGCATGACATAATACATATTTCAAAACAGCCCAATAACTAATATTATGTGGAAGTTCTAACACAGGTATTCCATGCGCATCGCAAAAGTGTATAAATAGTTCAAATAATTCCTTCTGATGCACTGTATCTTTTCTTCTTTTTATTATAAATCCGCTAACTCCCTTTTTATTCAATTCTTCTAGATGGCAAATCACTGTGTTCTTATCAAGATTATCATAAACTCTTAAAGAGGTTAGCAATAACTTACCCCCCCGAAATTTCAATATCAGCCCTTGAAATAAATTGTGCACCTTTTATTTCTCTATTTGTTTCATACAGATTGTTTATTATTTTAATTCCAGAAAATTCATTACTTTTGATAAAATCTTCTACTGTATACCCCATTTGAAAGAATCCTCCATATTATATGATTGCCATATCAAGCATCAGCAATACATTATTTAATACAAACAATCAATATATAATAATATTAATTATTGTACATATCTAATATAAATATAATATATATTTTACATTTTAACATAACAATTATAGTTCAATTTTTTGTTTTATACTATCTATTTGCCTTCTATTAAAAAAAATCTACTCTTTTAATTATAGGAACACATTTGTCTTTTCTTCATAGATGTTGTATATTATAAACTCAAGAAAGAGGAGAGAAACATTATGGCTAAAAAGAAGAAATTACGTATACTACTTACTCTATTAATCATAATCTGGATGGGGGTTATATTCTGTTTTTCTAATCAAACAGGTCCTAAAAGTTCCTCTTCTTCCCAATCAGTCATCTATCTCATAGGACACATATCTAAGACATTAACTGGACACAATATAGTGAATACATTATCCACAGAAGCTTTTAGCTTTATAGAATTCACTATTCGTAAATGTGCACATATGTTTGTATATTTCGTTTTAAGTATTCTTACAATGTTGCTGATGTTTACTTATGAAACTTATCCATTACGCTTTAAATGCTTTATATCACTACTAGTGAGTTTCCTCTATGCATGTTCAGATGAACTTCATCAGTTCTTTGTAGGAGGACGTAGTGCAAGCTTTAGAGATGTACTGATAGACTCTACAGGAGCCTGTATTGGGATATTACTTACACTTATTATTTATACTCTAATTAAAAAGGCACAGCGTCATTATTAGCTGTGTCTTTCATTTGGCTTGAATTCTACATAGTCATAAGAATCTTCATCTGTATAATGCCACCATTCACCCTCATATCCTATAAAGCCATACTTCTCCATTGTTTCTTCTAGTAATAGGACATGTTTAAGAGGATCACCTGATAACCATGAATAATCTCTACTTGCTTGACTCGTAAAATCATCAAACTCTGTAGGCATATCTATTTCACTTCCATCACTCTTTACAAGAGTCACATCTACAACATTTCCAAAATTATGTGTCTTAGGACCATTTGTCGGATCAGCAACAAACTCATCATCATGGATCAGTTCCCAGAAATATTGTTGTGCAGTAAATGGTCTATAAGCATCCCAGATTTTTAAACTAAAACCTATTTCTTTTAACTCTTCCTGTACCTTCTTGAGTTTAAGTGTAGTTCCTCTTCTTAAATACACTTCATCAAAATCATATACTTTAGTATGTGTAAAATTACGTTCTGTTGCATAACGTAGTTCCACATATATATCAGGTATATAATCTTTTACTCTCACATATTCTCTCTTCATAACTTCTCCAAAAGAAAATCCAGGGAATAACCCTGGATCCTAGTAATTGTTTTTGACTTGAATACGTGTAATAGCCTTCTTTAATGCAATTTCAGCACGCTGTAAATCGACATCTGGATTCTTTGATCTTAATCTCTCTTCAGCTCTTGCCTTTGCTTCTTCAGCTCTACGTAGGTCGATTTCTTCTGGTGATTCAATATCATTCACAATAAGTGTAACAGTATTATCACCATCTACATAAACAAATCCACCACCAACAGCGAACTCATATCTGTCTTTATCAATCCTATAATTCATTTCGGCGATTTCCACACCACTCGCCAATGGCATATGGTGAGCAAGTATACCCATCTGACCATCTGTGGTTCTAATGTTCAGAATATCTACGTCTACATCCCTGTAGGTACCTTTAGGAGTGACGATATGTAAATGAAATTTACTCACTTAAAGATTCAGCTTTCTTTACTGCTTCTTCAATAGTACCTACATTATGGAAAGCCTGCTCTGGTAAATCGTCATATTTGCCTTCTAGAATTTCTTTAAATCCTTTTACTGTATCTTCTACATGTACATACTTACCATCTAAACCAGTAAACTGTTCTGCAACAGTAAATGGCTGTGATAAGAAGTTTCTAATTCTTCTTGCACGTGCAACGATTAGTTTATCTTCTTCACTCAATTCATCCATACCAAGAATTGCGATGATATCCTGTAATTCCTGATATTTCTGTAACATCTGAGTTACTCCATGAGCCACTTCATAATGTTCTTTACCAACAACGTTTGGATCAAGACCTCTAGAAGAAGAGTTTAGTGGATCTACTGCAGGGTAAATACCTAATGCTGCAATACTACGATCAAGTACAACTCTTGCATCAAGATGTGTGAATGTAGTTGCTGGAGCAGGGTCAGTCATATCATCGGCAGGTACATATACAGCCTGTACAGATGTAATAGAACCCTGTTTAGTTGAAGTAATACGTTCCTGTAACTGACCCATTTCAGTTGCAAGAGTTGGCTGATAACCTGCCTGAGATGGAACACGTCCAAGTAGGGCAGATACTTCTGAACCAGCCTGAGTGAAACGGAAGATATTATCGATGAATAGTAAGACATCCTGTCCCTGTTCATCACGGAAATATTCTGCCATAGTAAGTGCTGATAATGCAACTCTAAGTCTTGATCCAGGTGGTTCATTCATCTGACCAAACACTAGTGTTGTCTTATCTAATACACCACTTTCTTTCATTTCATAGTACAAATCATTACCTTCACGAGAACGTTCACCAACACCGGCGAATACTGATAAACCGTTATGTTCAGTTGCGATGTTGTTGATGAATTCCTGGATAAGAACTGTCTTACCTACACCGGCACCACCGAACAATCCGATCTTACCACCCTTGATGAATGGACAGATCAAGTCTACGACTTTAATACCTGTTTCAAGAATTTCAGTTTCTGTTCTCTGATCAGCAAATGTAGGTGCTGATCTATGAATTGGCATATGTTTTTCTTCAGTCAATTCATCTTTACCATCAATAGAATGTCCTAATACGTTGAACATTCTACCAAGTGTTTTATTACCTACTGGAACACTAATAGGTGCATTAGTATCCACAGCATCCATACCTCTTGTTAGACCATCAGTAGGACCCATTGCGATACATCTTACAATATCATCACCAATATGCTGAGCAACTTCTACAGTTAACTCTTCACCATGGTTATCAATTGTGATGGCTGTATTTAGATCTGGAAGATCTTTATCAGCAGCAAACTGTACATCGACAACTGGACCCTGAGCCTTGATAATCTTACCAACATTCAAAGACATATGGCACCTCCTTCTTATTGTGCATTGGCACCAGCAACGATTTCACTTACTTCACTTGTAATCGCGCTCTGACGTGCCTGGTTGTATTTTAATAACAACTCATCTGTTAATTCATTAGCATTGTCTGTTGCGTTCTTCATAGATGTTCTTCTAGACGCATTTTCTGCAGTCACTGATTCAATCAAGTAACCATAGATAACGGCCTGTAAATACATCGGAATTAAGCTACCAAGTACTGATTCAGGACTTGGTTCAAACAATGTATCTTTATGGAATTTCTTATCAGAGACAAGATCTTCAGCCTTAAGTGGAAGAAGAGTCACATCTCTAGGTACGAAAGTTAAATCATTCACATATTCTGTATATACAATATGAATAGACTTAATTTCTTTTTTCTTATAGCCTTCTAGGAGTGAAGCAACTAATCTCACAACACTTCTAAAATCAAGGGTCGTATTAAGGTCTACATAAGTACCATCTACTTCACCTTTAAAATGTTTCTTAAACTGATTTAAGCCTTTATTACCAATCGCAATAATCTTCTTGGCATCATTGACTGATGCTTCAACCTGCTTAAAGATATTTGAGTTATATCCACCACATAATCCTAAAGTAGAAGTGATAACGATATAAACATCTTTACCCTTATCATTTAATACTAAATAAGGAGAATCAATATCATTTCCTGCAGAAGATAAGATCTGTGCACAAGTATCTTTTACCTGTGTATAATAAGGCTTCATGTCATTCAACTGATTTCTAGTCTTAGAAAGCTTAGAGCTAGCAACAAGTTCCATAGCTCTTGTGATTTTCTTAGTAGATTCAATTGATTTGATACGACGCTTGATGGCTTGCATCTGCCCAGCCATAATTAAGCCTCAGCTTTCTGTAAGTTTTCGAACTGAGTTGTATAAGCCTTAACAGCTTCCTTCAACTTAGCAGTTAATTCATCAGATAATACTTTCTTTTCTCTGATTTCATCAAGAAGATCACTATGTGCAACAGCAAACTTCTCTACTAAACCATCCATATATTCCTGTACCTTTTCCACTTTAACATTCTTAACGAATCCATTTTCAAGTGCAAATAGAGTAATAATCTGATCAATAACATCTCTTGGTGCATACTGTGCCTGCTTTAATACTTCACGTACACGTTCACCATGTTCAATCGCATTCTTAGTTGCTGCATCTAAGTCAGAACCAAACTGTGCGAATGACTGCATTTCTTCATACTGCGCTAATTCATACTTCAAGTTTCTAGAAACCTGCTTCATAGCCTTGATCTGTGCTGTAGAACCTACACGTGATACAGATAAACCTGTATCAATGGCAGGTCTGAAACCAGCATTGAATAATTCCTGCTGTAAGAAGATCTGACCATCAGTAATAGAAATAACGTTAGTAGGGATATATGCTGAGATATCACCTGCCTGTGTTTCAATGATAGGAAGGGCAGTAATAGAACCTCCGCCATTTTCTTCATTTAAACGACAAGATCTTTCTAATAGTCTTGAATGTAAGTAGAATACATCACCTGGATAAGCTTCACGTCCTGGTGGTCTCTTTAATAATAGAGACACTGTACGATAAGCTACGGCATGCTTACTTAAATCATCATAAACGATTAATACATCCTTACCCTGGTCAAGCCATTCTTCAGCAATAGCACAACCTGCATAAGGAGCAATATACTGAACTGGAGCAAGTTCAGAAGCTGATGCAGAAACAACAACAGTATAATCCATTGCGCCTGCCTTCTTTAATTTTTCAACAACCTGTGCAACTGTAGAGTTCTTCTGACCAATTGCTACATAGATACAGTACATATCCTGACCTTTTTGGTTGATGATTGTATCAACAGCGATAGCTGTTTTACCAGTCTGTCTGTCACCGATGATTAACTCACGCTGACCTCTACCAACTGGAATAATTGCATCAATAGTAGTGATACCAGTCTGTACTGGCTGATCTACTGATTTTCTTGTCATAACACCAGGAGCCACTCTTTCGATTGGTCTAGTCTTTGTAGTGATAATTTCACCCTGACCATCAATAGGCTGTCCTAAAGGGTTAACGACACGACCAAGCATTGCATCACCTACAGGTACTTCAATGATCTTACCTGTACGTCTTACTTCGTCGCCTTCTTTAATTTCGTCCGCATTACCTAATAAAGTAACACCAACACTATCTTCATCTAGGTTCATGACCATACCATAAACATCACCTGGGAAAAGGATCAATTCACCTAGCATTGCATTGTCTAAACCATGAACAACACTGACACCGTCACCAACAGTCATAACTGTTCCGACGTCTTTCTGTTCCATGACATCATCATAATGCTTAATCTGCTCTTTGATTAAAGCACTGATTTCATCGGGTCTTAATGCCACTTGCGTCACCTACTTTCTCAACAGCTCAGTCTTGAGCTTGCTGACTTTGTTCTTTAATGAGCCATCATAGACACGGTTCTCAATCTGAACCTTAACACCACCAATAAGTGTCTTATCTTCAACAGTTCTTAAAGTAATTGTTTTGTTTTCTTTCTGAGAAATCGCTTCTTCAATTGTCTTAACCTGTTCATCGCTTAATGCGAAAGGTGTGAAGATAACGCCTTCCTCGATACCAAGATGCTTATTACTCATCTTAATAAAGCTTTTTGTAATAGGCGCAATGTATCTTGTTCTTCTTTTCTTTACAAGCAGTTTAAGAAAATTCAATACATAATGATTTACTGAAGTGCCAAAACCTTTATCAAGTAATGCACACTTTGCTTCATCATCTACAAGCACATGAGAGAAGAATTTTTCAAATTCTGGATTACTTTCTAAAACTGTATCAACTAGTTTCATGTCTGCTAGATAATCTTCTAGCGCATGATCTTCTAACGCTAACTGATATAAGCTTTCAGCATAACGTTCTGCAACATTTGCATCCATTAGTTAACAACCTGTTTTACGAAATCATCTACTAAAGCTTTATTGGCTTCAGTATTCATATTCTGATCCATGACTTTAGTAGCCACTTCAACAGCAACATCCACAATTTCTTTCTTCATTTCATCCTGTGCTGCAAGCTTTTCAGATTCAATTTCATGGCGAGCCTGTTCAATCTTTTCTTGAGCCTGCTTGTTAGCTTCATCCATGATTTTACTCTTAGCCTTTACGGCATCTTCCTTAGCCTGATCTATGATTTCTTTATACTGTTTTGCAGCTTCTTTAGCCTGCTTTTCACTTTCTAGAAGATATTCAGATGCTTTTTCATTCTTAGCCTTCGCATCATTGATATTACCTTCTATAAAATCAGCTCTCTTCTGGAAGAATTCTAATACATAATTCCATAAATATTTCTTGAACAGAAGAAGCATGATTGCAGTGGAACATAACTGAACAATCATAGTGGTAGGGTTTGGAAATAACTTTGCGGCTATATCTGGCATAGTTTTTTCCTCCTTAAACTATTTTTTATTTGAATACGAATAATAAGATGAAAGAAATAAGTAAACCATAGAGGGCTACTGTTTCTGTTAAGGCGATACCTAAGATCATAGTAGTACGGATCTTGCTTTCAGCCTCAGGATTTCTTCCAATTGCAGATACTGCATGAGCGGCAACTAAACCTTCACCAATACCTGTACCTAAACCTGCAAGTACTGCAATACCAGCAGCGATTGCAATTAAACCTCTTGTCATAATCAATTTCCTCCTATTGACATTTTTTTCATTTATTCTTCATCTGGATTTTCATTAGAAATCAGAATTGAAGATAGTGTAACGAATACCAGTGCTTGTACACATCCAGAGAATACATCGAAATAACAATGTAATAGTGGTGCTACCACTGGTCCTAAAAAGTTGAATGGAATCAACTTGTAACTTAAGAATGATGTTGCCTGATATACTAAGGCCATAATAAATGTACCACTCAATAAGTTACAGAAAATACGCATTGATATAGAAATCAATGGTGAAATCAAACCAAATAGGTTTGTTGGGGGAATCAAAGTTCCCTTAATATAACTGCCAACACCCTGATACTTAATCGCATTAATCTGAATTAATACCCATGTAATTAATGTTAAGGATAACGTGATTGAGTAGTTAGTAGTTGGCGCATCAAAACCTGTTAATCCAAATAAGTTAGAAACCAACAGCCATGCAAATAACATAGAGAAATAAGGATAGTAGTTCTTCGCATATTTCTTAGGCATGATTGTGCCCATATAATCGTAAACCATCTTAATGGCGGTTTCAACAAGAAGAACCACACCTTTTGGTCTCTTAGTTGGATCTGCTTCTCTTATTTTTTTACCTGCATAAACAAAGAAAATAGAAAGTATCACAGTCACAATCAATGATGATATCAGTTCTGGCTGAATAGTGATTTTCATTATCTCATACGCCTCCTTTCTCCATATGCATGTATATAAATAGAAATCTTTACTACTAGATAGCCCAGAAATACAGTATACATATTTACTATTTCTGGAAAGAATCCAGCTATCGCAAAACCTACTGCAAAAATAAACAATTTAGCCATAAATAACATAACCGCAATTGTCTTACCTGCAGTCTGGATGGAAAGTATTGTATCAGTCATTTTCATATTGATCTGTAAAATTAATAAATCAATAAGATAACCTAATACAAACCCTAAGCAGTAGCTGATTGAATGAAGAATGATGGAAAGTATAACCGCAAGAATCAATCCTGCAAGAAATACTTTAACAGAAGTTCTTCTTACTTCATATTCATCAAATCCCATTAATTAGTACCAAACAAGCGGTCTCCCGCATCTCCTAAACCTGGTACAATATATCCCTTGTCATTTAGCTTTTCATCTAATGCAGCTAAAGTAAGCTTTACATCTGGATGATGTTCTTCAATGTATTTCACACCTTCAGGTGCACCTACAAGACAGACAAGTTCAATATCCTTCGCACCACGATCTTTAATATTCTGGATAGCCATATCAGCTGAACCACCAGTAGCAAGCATAGGATCAAGAACAATAACCTTTGCGCTCTCTAATCCCTTAGGAAATTTAGCATAATATTCATGAGGAATCAATGTTTCTTCATCTCTATACATACCAATATGACCTACTTTCGCAGTTGGCATGATTCTTCTGAAGCCATCTACAAGACCCACACCAGCACGTAAGATAGGTACAAGAATAATATCTCTATCTAGTTCATAACCAGTTGTCTTACAAATAGGTGTTTCAATTTCCTTTTCTTTTAAAGGATAATCTTTTGTGACTTCATAAGCCATCAACAATGCGATTTCATCAAGGTTCTGCTTAAAAATATAGTTTGATGTCTTTTCTTCTCTCATAATTGAGAGTTTGTGTTTAATTAATGCATGATTGAGTACTTTAACCATCTTATGACCTCCTAGTATTTAATATCGTCATACATAGTCACTTTATCAGTTAACTTCTTTACTCTTGCAAGACATTCATTCTTTACTTCATCAGTTTCTTCATTCTTTAAACGATAAGCAATAATCTTTCCAACTTCTCTGAAGTCATCTTCCTTGAATCCTTTTGTGGTCATTGCTGGGGTACCAACACGGATTCCAGAAGCCTTGAAAGGTTTTTCTGTATCGAAAGGAATCGCATTCTTATTAGCTGTAATATTGATTTCATCAAGTAATCTCTGAGCTTTCTTACCTGTAATACCACAGCTGCTCTTTACATCAATAAGTAATAGGTGATTATCAGTACCACCAGTTACAAGACGGAATCCTTCTTCCTTTAAAGATTCTTCTAAAGCTTTTGCATTCTTAATGATTTGATGACTATATTCCTTGAATTCAGGCTGTAATGCTTCATAGAAGCAAGCTGCTTTAGTCGCAATAATATGCATAAGAGGTCCACCCTGCATACCAGGGAAAACAGCTCTATCAATATCTTTTGCATACTTTTCCTTACACATGATGGCACCACCTCTAGGACCTCTTAAAGTCTTATGAGTTGTAGTCGTCACAATATCTGCATAAGGGAATGGAGATGGATGATCTCCTGCAGCAACTAAACCAGCAATATGTGCTATATCTACCATAAAGATAGCTCCAACACTATGTGCTACTTCAGCCATGAATTTGAAATCAATCGTTCTTGCATAAGCACTTGCCCCTGCAACAACTAACTTAGGTTTGATTTCTTCACATAATCTCTTATATTCATCATAATCAATTCTTTCTGTTTCCTTATCAACACCATAAGCATGGAATTCATAAGTCTTACCAGAGTAGTTTAATGGATGTCCATGAGTTAAATGCCCACCATCATTTAAAGACATACCTAGTACTTTATCACCTGGCTGTAATAAAGCAAAATAAACAGCTGTATTCGCCTGTGCACCAGAATGAGGCTGAACATTTGCATACTCACAGCCAAATAGCTTCTTAAGTCTTTCCTGTGCTAATGTTTCTACTTCATCCACAAACTGACATCCACCATAATATCTCTTACCTGGATATCCTTCAGCATATTTATTTGTTAGAACTGAGCCCGCAAGCTCCATAATTTCTTTAGATACAAAGTTTTCGGAAGCAATTAATTCAATATTGTTTCTTTGTCTATTCAATTCTCGCTCAACACTCGCAAATACTTCTGTATCTCTCATAATGCTTACTCCTTTTCTAAAGCCATCATTTTTTCAATTCTCTTAACATGTCTTCCACCTTCAAAATCAGTATGAAGCCATGCATTAAGAATTTCAACAGCGAGTCCTTCTCCAATAACTCTCTGTCCCATTGCAATCATGTTAGTATCATTATGAGCTCTTGTCGCTTTTGCACTAAATACATCATGACATAATGCGCAGCGGATACCATCTACCTTATTACATGTAATTGATACACCGATTCCTGTTCCACAAACAACGACACCTTTCTCACATTCTCCTGATGCAACAGCTTTAGCTGCCTTAGATGCATAATCAGGATAATCACAAGAGTCTTCAGTATAAGTACCATAGTCTACAACTTCATAACCCTGTTTCTTCATTTCATCAATAAGAACATTCTTTAAACGTAATCCACCATGATCACAAGCGACTGCAACTTTCATAATATACCTCCTCGATTTCTTCTTTGGTAATTAAACCTTCTCTTAGTATTCTCACATCACCTTGACTTAAATCCACGACTGTAGATGCAGTTGCCGAAGCAGTCTGTCCTCTGACAACCATATCAATCTGTCCATCAAGCTGTGCAAGTACTTCTTTTTCGTTTGTCGTATTCCCTTGACCAGATAAATTAGCACTTGTTACTGATAAAGGCCCTGTCTGATCAATGAGTGACAAAACGAAAGAACTGTCTGGGATTCTAATACCTATTGTATCTTTTCCACTAACATGTCTCGAATCCACACTATCCAGTCTTTTTAATACGATTGTCATTCTACCTGGCATAAACTTATCAATCACTCTCTGGGTACCCTCGTCTACTAAGCCATACTTCTTTACATCATCTTTTTTTGACAACATAAGAGTCACTGCTTTATTCGGGTTACGTTTCTTGATTTCCATAATTCTATCAAGACCCTTCAAATCATCGAATAAGCAGGCAACGCCATAAACAGTTTCCGTAGGAAATGCAACAATCTTCCCATCTCTTACTGCACTCACTAATAAATCCATCTGTTCTGGTCCTATAACCTGTGTCATTAAAATCACCTCATATCGGTATTATTCTAACACAAAAACTTTCTTAAAAACATATATTTATCGCTTTCCAACATACCCTTTTCTACTTACAAATTCATATATCTGTCAATTATTTATTCAAACTTAATTGTTTGTACATAAATTCTTCATAGAATATTTTATATAATGAATAAAAGGAGGTATTTTGTCATGAAAAAGAAGAGTGTAGTTATTGGTACAATAGGCGCAGCCGCTGCGGCATCTGCCACTTATCTTGCAGCAGGGCGCATTGCGATAGAAAAAGTATGTACAAGATGCAAAAAAGAAAAAGTAGGATTAAAACATCCAATGAGTAAAGATGATAAACAATGGCTAGATCATCAGACATTTATTGATATGGAAATCACTTCTTATGATGGATTAAAGCTAGAAGGGCAGTTCCTTCCTTATCCTGATTCTAATAAATTAGTGATCTGTGTTCATGGATTCCATTCTTACCATTATCGTGAGTTTGCATATTATATTCGTTTCTATCATGAACTTGGTTATAATATCCTTCTTCCAGATAATAGAGCACATGGACAGTCAGAAGGACATTATATTGGTTTTGGATGGTTAGACCGTTTAGATATATTAGAATGGATTAAAAAAATGGAAGAATACTTCCATAATGAACCAATGAGCATTGTCTTACATGGTATATCCATGGGTGGGGCAACAGTACTCATGGTAAGTGGTGAAGAATTATCTGACAATGTGAAAGCTATTGTCGCTGATTGCAGCTATACAAGTGCTTATGATGAATTCAAATACTACTTAAAGAATAAAGGATGTCCACCATTCTTATTACTTCCTAGTGCTACATTATTATCTAAAAAGACAGTAGGGTATAACTTCAAACAAGCCAGTGCAATCAATCAAGTCAAGAAATCTAAAACACCTACATTATTTATACATGGTAACCAGGATCACTTTGTGCCTACTTACATGGCATTAGAACTCTATAATGCCTGTCAGGCAGAAAAGAAATTACTTATTGTGAATGATGCTGCACATGGTGAATCTTATCATAAAGAGAAGAAACTTGTTCAAAGCAATATTACTCATTTCTTAGAGAAATATGTAGACTAAATAGACCGAGCAATCGCTCGGTCTATTCTTATTTCTTCGCATTTCTTATTTTTCTTTCAAAAATAAGTACAACTTCATCACTTGTACTATTGCTTCCTATACCTACACCTACAATAGCACCACCTACCATATTACTGCCTATTTCATTTGTGAAAGCTGTCTTTAGTCTCCAACCCTGTACACTATATCTTATTAATGTCTTCTTCAAACTATTTGTATCTGTCCTACCATGAGAATCATGAACAGTAACTACATCATATTCATAAAGATCATTACATTCTAAAATGGAATCTAAATTATAATCATTATTTCTTTCTTCCAATAATTCTGTGAACTTATCTTCCGTCATCGAATCATTAGAAGTATTTTTTTCTATGATTTGATCTAGTTTTGAATTGATTTCTTTTTGTTTATCCATACTTTGACGTTGTTTATAATACTTATCAAAATATGTATGAATTCCTTCTTTGACTTCTTGAGAAAAATGACCTTTATCTAACTGTTGATCAATTGCCTGAATAGCTTCATCTAGCTGTTTTGTAGAAAGATGAGTACTTTTCAGTTTAGTTGATGTAATTGTGAGATTAGGTACTTGTTGTAAGCAGGTATTACATAGACATACTTCTCCAAAACTATTTCTATCTGGAATAGTAGTAAAAACCTGTCCACAATGACTACATTTCATTTGTTTTTACACATGATTTTCCTCTTATAAATAAATTCACTTTTTCAAAGAACCTATATTAAGCTTTTCCGTTTTTATTCAAAAGATAGGATTTATGATACATCCTCTAACTTAAAATGAATATCATTATTTTCAGTTTGGACTATTAAACGCTTTTTTTCTGTATCATTATTTAAGTTAAATGTAAATTCTATTTCATTGTCTGTAATCTTTATAATTTTTGAATTTTTATTTAATGTTGTACCGATTTCAGGGGCTATCCCTATCCTATAGTATTACTTACCAATAATAACCCCTATACCATATCTTTCTATTAACTCTTTATCTTGATATAAATAAGCCATAGAAATCAGACCATCACTTTCTTTAATATCCATATATTCTGTAGCTGTTCCAGTTTCAAGTAATTCACTATACTTTTCTAATTCTTTAGTTTTTTTATTTAACTGCACTATGGTTGTAGCTTTATTTTTATTTTCAATAAACAAATATCCATTAAAAACAATTGAAAACCCCAATAAAAGTATAATGATTAGATTCTTTATTTTATTTTTCATATATACTTTCTCCTGTTTTATAAATCTTTATTTGCATTTATGATAATAATATTGCATGTATTACATTTGTATGCATCAATTTTGTCACCTTTGAAGTAGCTAAAATGTCCTAACTTGATATCATCCTCCCCAAAATGCCATTTATTCGTCATAAAGGGTAGTTTTTCAGGATTTGGTGACCATGCAAGAGCCTCACCCCTTGTTTTAATATAACCATGAATTAACTTACCCGAACAATAAGGACATCTATTGATTATCATTTTGTTTCCTCCAAATATATCTTGACTTTTCTAATTTCTTACCTAAATGACTATTTTTATTCATTCTTTTTATATCATTTATGATTTCGTCATCATAATAATAGTTATATCCTATTATTATAAAATAATTCTTTACATTTATAACAGGAAATCTATTGAGATAGTGTCAAGAATCTTGTGTAAATTCTTATTTCCTGTAAATTAAGTTTTCAGTAGATAAGGTTAGTTGTTATCTATTAATTTGGAAACCATTGATCACGACCAACTAAACCAAAACCTTTGTGAATTCTATTCATAA
>ENA-OQHI01000425-OQHI01000425.1-human-gut-metagenome-genome-assembly--contig:-NODE-425-length-28370-cov-4.012477_pt1 | contig 28370 bp, 23 predicted proteins | sample MGYA00242561_ERZ504713 | MGnify/ENA primary metagenome ERZ504713 (study PRJEB26092, sample SAMD00036217) | human gut metagenome | host: Homo sapiens | study: EMG produced TPA metagenomics assembly of... | reverse complement strand
CGCGGATCAGGCGTGCATGAAGAAGATTACGCGGATCAGTGATTCCATCAAGACAGAAGTCGCTGTGATGTGCAATGGAGGTTTTGATGATATCATCCCAGGTGTCTTCTGAAACGAACTGGCGGATCATGCCTTCCTCAAATAAAACCTTTACACCGTAGGCCGCATGATCCATGGTGGTTGGTTCGAAGCTGTCAAAGCGTTTTAACTGTTCAAAACGGCCTATGTCATGGAGAAGGGCGATAATACGTGCAAGTTCGGTGTCTTCTTCTGATAATCGCATGCGATGGCAGATTTCTTCCATGGCATGTACGACACCGTAGGTATGTATGATTTTGAGACGGACTTTATCGTTGTTACTGTCATAGCCATCCAGGTATTTCTCGAATTGCTGTTTTGCATTGTTGTAATTCATAGATATTCATCCCTTTACGTTTTTATCTCAGTATATAGAAATATAAAATGCTTGACAAGATTCGACAGAGAATAAGTACGCCACTGAAATGGTTGGATGGCGATGAATGATTGGTGACCAGCCTGTGGTATAAGCCGCCACAATAAAATGGAATAGAAAAACCCTCGGACCAGCCCTCCGAGGGTTTTCGCATTTGGTGCTTGGAAAGTTTCTAAGCTTCTGATGACATTATAGCATATGAAAAAATAGCTTACAATATGCAAAAACAAGATTCGTTTGACAAGATTCGACAAAAAATGACATCTTTATTGCTTCAAGAGATTTTTTCGGTATTCTCTCGGGCTGCAACCCTTGATCTTACTGAATACTTTTGTGTAATAGTTGGAATCTGAAAATCCGGTCTTTTCAGCAATGTTGCTGATGGATTCTTTTGTATTCAGGTATTCCAGGCTTCGCTCGATTCGGTATTCTTTAAGAAAAGCGAAGAGTGTAGTATTCATATGTCGCTTGAACAGGCGGGTGCATTCGCTTTCACACAGATGTATATTTTCGGAAATATCTGTAAGAGTGATCCGGTTCATGTAATTCTGCTCTATATACGAGAGGATTTTACGGATACGTTCATACTCTGTGAGATCAGATGCGGGAGATACAGCCTGAAGCGGAAAATGCTCTGCCAGCAGTTTCCACATAGTCTGCATATGTATGGAAATATCCAGCTCATAGAAATCAGGCTTTTCTTTGTCCAGGGAGATGACTTTCAGCATATGGTCGCGAAAAATCGTATGCCAGTTTTCAGAATAATCGATATGCATGGCACATACGGCAAGATTCTGTATGACAGGATCTACATATTTGGTACAAATCGTACTCTGAAAGAAGCCGTAGATCAGCTTGGAATCAAAGGTGATCGGAATATAAGAACAGTCTTCCTGATTCTCCATTTCACCGGAATGTAGTGCATTGGAATTGCAGAAAATAATGTCTCCTTCCTTCAGATGGAAGGAACGATTATTCACACGGTAATGCATCGAGCCTTTTTTTATATAGGTGATTTCAATCTCCGGATGACAGTGCCACAGGAAGGAATTGGAATCATACTCTGATAAACGCTGGTAACTGACGAGAAACGGAAAATGATCGCTGCCGTGTTTTTTTAATTCTTTTTGAAACTGATTTGTGATGATCTGCATGGACTCTGGCCTCCGTTAAGTAGCGTCAAACGCATAAAATTACAGATAGTGTTCTTTTATTATAGGCATATTTTTATATAAAACGCAAGATTTTACCATTTTTTCGCAGATTAATTAAGGTAATTTATGAAAAAAACAGTATAATAAATTTATAAAGCAAACGAACGTATAAAAAGCACAGAAAATATAATGTAAAAGGAGAGCAAAGTCATGAATTTACCGGAAACAGCAAAACTTCAGGAAATTTACGGGGAAACAGAAATCAGCGGAGCACGTTTCAAAAATCTTGCAGATAATTTTTCAAAAATCTATGGACAGGATAAGGCAGAATACTTTACAGCACCTGGAAGAACAGAGATCATTGGTAATCATACAGATCATAACGGTGGTAAAGTAATTGCAGGAAGCATTAATCTGGATACGATAGGGGCAGCTTATCCGAATGGAACACAGGTGATCCGTATCACAAGTGAAGGATACAGGGATGAAATCGTAGTTGACCTTACAAAACTCAGCAAGAGTAATTATAAAAAAGGCACAGCAGCACTTGTAGCAGGAATGATGGAAGGTGCGCAGAAGAATGGTTTTGAAACAGGTGGATTTGATGCTTATGTCAGCACCAATGTTATTGCGGCAGCAGGTGTCAGCTCTTCTGCTTCTTTTGAAATGCTGATCTGTACGATCATTGATTACTTTTTCAATGAGAGCAAAATGTCCTTTAATGATTATGCCAAAGTAGGTCAGTACGCAGAAAATGTATACTGGGACAAGGCATCCGGAATGATGGATCAGATGGCATGTGCAGTTGGTGGTCCGGTACTGTTTGATTTTGCAGACAGAGATAACCTGAAATATAGCAAACTGGATTTTTCCTTCGGAAAATTTGGATACAGACTTGTTATTGTAAACACAGGAAAAGGTCATGCAGATCTCAGTCAGGAATATTCTGAGATTCCTGGTGAGATGAAAGCGGTTGCAAAAGTACTTGGTGTGGAACTTCTTCATGAAACAAATGTAGATGCACTTCTTGAACACTGCAATGAAATTGAAGATGACAGAGCCGTCCTTCGTGCACTTCATTTCTTTGGAGAAACATCACGTGTAGAAGATGCTGCAGATGCGATTCATCACAATGATTATGACAAGTTCCTTGAACTGATCGATGAGTCAGGAAAATCTTCATGGGAACTTCTTCAGAACTGCTACACAATGAAAGATTTTCATGAGCAGAAGATTACCAGAACACTTGCATTGACTCAGCTCTTCCTCAAGAAGATCGGGGCAGGTGTATGCCGTGTTCATGGAGGCGGTTTTGCAGGTGTTATCGCAGCAATCGTGCCGGAAAAAGAACAGGATAATTACGTAGAATATATTTCCAGATTTGTTGGAAAAGAAAATGTATATCCGATGGACATCCGCGCGATCGGAGCAGTACATATTGGATAATATGAAAGATAAACGACAACAGTTGATTATCTTTTGAAAATTATTAAAATACATACATAAAAAACATAAGGTATCATAAATACAGACAAAGGAGAGATTCTTTGAAGATCATTTCCTATATTTCTGTATTTATGATACCTTTTTTATACCAGTGATTTATTCTTTTCAAGCATTTCGTAAATGATATTTTGAGTATAAGTTCCGAGATGCTTCTGATCCTCCTTGGAAAGTTCTTTTACATAGATCGGTTTACCGTATTCCAGAACAATATGTGTGGATTTGATCTTTGGCATATGTGCCTCAAAAATTTCTGCGGTATTGTTCATCGCCATCGGGATGATCGCACATCCGGATTTGCTGGCAATTTTGAAACTTCCCTCATGGAACGGAAGGAGTTCCAGTTCATCCTTGTTTTTGTTCCGGGTTCCTTCCGGGAAGATGCAGATGGAGATGCCGGATTTGATCTTTTCAATAGCGGTAAGGATGGTTTTCAGTCCCTGTTTGATATCCTTACGATCCAGAAACAGGCAATGCAGATAGCGCATCCAGTTGGAAAGAAGCGGATATCGTTCCATTTCTTTCTTTGCAATATAACCGGTACGGATCGGGCAGCGACTGTAGGAAAGTACAATGTCAAAGTAGCTTCTGTGATTACCAATATAAAGGACTGGTGTGTCTTTTGGGACATTTTCTTCACCGATTATCGTGACCTTGGTTCCGGCTTCCCACAGAATAAATTTAAAAACTGCCTGGATAATACGAAGAGAGCTGATCTCTTTTGTTCGCGGTGAAAATTTTCCGATGATCCATTCCACAAAAAGGATTGGAATAGATAAAATCAGAAATCCAATGACCGTGATGGCAACAATAACTAAACGAATCATAATGAATTCCTCTTTCTGTCAAAAAGATGTCCTGCATAGCAAGACTCTGGTACAAGTATAAGTGATTTTGCAAATACTTGCAATAAATGTTTTATACTCTGCATAGAATACATACTGAAGAAATCTAATACCGGGAAATGAGAGAATTTATGAAAAAAGCAGCTTCTCTGCTGTGTCTGGCAGTGCTTTTTCTTATGTTGGGCGGATGTCAGATGATACGGATCGAGGAAGAAAATAAAACACCACTTGCATATACCGTGATCGAGGATTCCCAGATTCCGGAAGAAATGCAGGAGCTGATCAGAGAAAAGAAAGAAACAGAATTTCAGATTGCCTATCAGAAGGGAACGGAGCTGTTTCTGGCAAAAGGGTATGGGCGACAGATGAGTGGAGGATACAGCATTCAGGTAAAAGAACTTTCTGCATCTTCAAATGCAGTTTTTTTTGAAACAAAACTGATCGGTCCGACGGAAAAGATTCAGGGCGGGGAACCGTCATATCCGTATATTGTGATAAAGACAGAATACCGGGATGGTCCGGTGCAGTTTCAGTGAGACGGGAGGATGGAATCGTGGAATTAAAAAAAGAAGATATTCAGATATTAAGGACAAAGAGCAAGGCATCCAGCCAGGTAACATTTGATGTGGATTACAATGTACCGGATGTAAAACCGGACATTGGACGTATGATTCAGAATAAGGGGGAGATGACAGTAGAAGAAGTGCGCCTGAATGAAGGGCATGCATTTCTGAAAGGAAAACTGCAGGCAGATCTTCTTTATGTCGGTGAGGAGGATGGCAGGATCTACAGTCTTTCTGCAAATCTTCCAATGGAAGAGACACTGAATCTGGATGGAATAGTCAACGGGGATAAAATGTGCCTGAAATGGGAAATTGAGGATCTGAGCATTCATATCATCCATTCCAGAAAAATGAATATTAAAGCAGTGGTTACTTTTTTTGCTTCTGTAGATGAGCTGACAGGAGTACGGCTTCCGGTATCTCTTGATGATGAGACAGTATCTGTGCAGAAAAAAACAATGCGTGTACTGAGTCTTGTAATACATAAAAAGGATACTATGCGCCTGAAAGAGGAAATAACACTTGTATCGAACAAACCTAATATAGCAGAGCTGCTCTGGTATACAACAGAAGTTCGTGGGCTGGATCTCAGACCTGAAGAAAACAGTGTAAAAGCCAAAGGAGAACTTTTTATTTTTGCATTATATACAGGTGATGATGAAAGTGGAACGCTCCAGTGGATAGAACATTCTATACCATTTAATGGAGAGGTGGAGTGCTCAGGCTGTATTTCGGAAATGATCCCAAATCTGGAAGCTGCTGTGATCAATCAGACCCTGGAGGTAAAACCGGATGCGGATGGAGAAGAAAGAAAGCTTCAGGCAGATGTTGTACTGGAACTGGATATGAAGCTTTATCAGGAAGAAGATCATGAGGTCATCATGGATGTGTATACACCGTTTCGTCAGTGTATGCCAAAAGGTCGGAAAGAGATACTGGAAAGTCTTCTTGTCCGTAATTTCTCCCGATGCAGGATCGCAGACAGGATAGAAGTCAAAGAGACACAGGGGAAGATCCTTCAGATCTGTCACAGCCAGGGCAAAATAAAAATAGACAAAATCCAAATCGTTAAAGATGGAATTCTGGCAGAAGGAATTGTACGACTAAAAGTGCTGTATATTGTAGAAAATGATGAAATGCCGTTTTATTCCATGGAAGCAATGCTGCCGTTCAGTCACGTAGTTGAAGCCAAAGGCATTACAGAAAACAGTGTATATTATCTGCATACGGAACTGGAACAGCTTTCAACGACAATGGTAGACAGCAATGATATTGAGATCCGGGCGACGATAGGACTGAATGTGCTTGTGATCCAGTGCAGTGAGGAGATGATTCTTGAAAAAATTGAAGAAATTCCACTGGATCAGGAAAAAATCCGAAATATGCCGGGAATTACAGTGTATATCATGAAACCAGGTGATACATTGTGGAATATTGCAAAAAAATTTTATACAACGGTGGAGGAGATCATACAGATGAATGATCTGGACGGGGATGAGGTATCTTCCGGAACACCTCTTCTTCTGGTGAAAAAAGTCGAAGAATAATATTGAATTTAGTATGAAAATCGGCTAAAATATAGCCAGATCATGTTTGTATACAAAGTACAAAGGATGGAAGGTGAATTTATGCGTTTACGTGCAATGGCCAAGATTAATCTGGGACTGGATGTTCTTCGCAAAAGAGAGGATGGATATCATGAGGTTCGAATGATCATGCAGACGATCCAGATGTATGATCTTCTGGATATCCGGAAGAAGGAAGAACCGGGGATCTCCTTATCTACCAATCTTCCATATGTCCCGTCAGATGAAAGAAATCTGGTATATAAAGCAGCAAAACTTCTTATGGATGAATTTGATATCAAAGAAGGACTTTCCATGAAGCTGACGAAATTTATTCCGGTGGCAGCTGGTATGGCCGGAGGAAGTTCGGATGCAGCTGCAGCATTTGTAGGAGTGAATCGCCTGTTTCGTCTTGGATTAAGTGAAGAGGAACTGATGAAGAGGGCAGTACAGGTCGGTGCAGATGTTCCGTATTGTGTTATGCGTGGAACTGCACTTGCAGAAGGAATTGGAGAGAAACTGATCAGACTTCCGGGACTGCCGAAATGCTATGTGTTGGTTGGTAAACCGGGAATTAATGTTTCCACAAAACTTGCCTATGAGAATCTTCATCTGGATCAGATTCAGTCGCACCCGGATATTGATGGAATGATCAGTGACATTGAGAATCAGGATCTTCACAGTCTTACTGCGAAAATGCAAAATGTTTTTGAACCGGGAATCATCAGTCAGTATCCGGTTATTCAGGAGATTAAAGATCTTATGGAAGCGAATGGTGCGCTTAAGGCAATGATGAGCGGAAGCGGACCGACCGTCTTTGGAATATTTGATGACCGCAGTAAACTTCGGGAAGCTACGGAAGCGCTTCGCAACAGTCATCTGGCGAAAACTGTATTTGCAACACAGATATACAATAAAAAGTAAGAAAGGGGAAGTACTTATGATAAATGATTTTTCTGTAGACATGAATGAATATCTGCCATTACGCGATGTTGTATTTAATACACTCCGTAAAGCAATTTTAAAAGGCGAACTGAAGCCAGGAGAACGACTGATGGAAATTGCACTTGCAGAACGTCTTGGTGTCAGCAGGACTCCGGTAAGGGAAGCTATGCGAAAACTGGAACTGGAAGGTCTGGTTGTGATGATTCCCCGAAGAGGTGCACAGGTTGCCAATATCACAGAGAAAGATCTGAATGATGTTCTGGAAGTTCGAATTGCTCTGGAAAATCTTTCTATTGAAAATGCATGTGCACGTATGACAGAGGAACAGCTGGCGGAATTGTGGAAAGCGGCCAAAGACTTCGAAGCAACTATGGCAGAGGGTAATCTGGTCAAGCTTGCAGAGGCCGATGTGGCATTTCACGAAGTGATTTATAAATCTTCTGATAACAGAAGACTGAATCAGGTATTGAATAATCTTCGGGAACAGATTTATCGTTACCGTGTGGAGTATCTGAAGGATGAAGAGACAAGAAATCTTCTCGTCAAAGAACATGAAGAAATTTACGAAGCAATCCGTAATCGTGATGTAAAACAGGCACAGGAGATTTCCTATCAGCATATTGAGAATCAGCGGGAGGCAATCATACGGTCTATCCGTGAAGAGACACAGAACCGACAGGTTCATAAATAGAACAGTCAGCAGTGTCTGCACACATAAAATCTTATAATCTGGTTATTCTAAAAGAGATGCATAAAGTGTATCTCTTTTTTTATGTAATAGGAAATTACTCCTATTCTCAATTTTATTATAGCAGTTATCTGCCTTCAGGAGGAAATGATGAGAGAAGCAGTGGAAGGATCAGTAAAAGAAACAGAGCAGATCAGAATTTCGTCAAATCTGAGGGATAATGAGATATATATCCGAAAGCAATGCGAAAATTGTGCAGATATTCTGGTACGTCCGATGCGACTGGGAGAAGATCGTAAAGTGGACTGCCTTATGGTTTATATTGAAGTTACGGTATCGAATATGATGCTGGATGATTCAGCGATTGGAAAAATGATCAATCATTTCTGGAAAATACCGCCGGAAAAAATACAGGAATTTCTCAAAAATAACAGTCTGGGCATTGCAGATGTGCAGAAACTGGAAAATATGGATGAAGTTTTTGGAGCAATCCTGTCTGGAAATGCAGTGTTTTTTATAGATGGTTACAATAAGGCAATGAAAATCTCCAGCAAAGGGTATCCGGATATGGGAGTTTCTGAGGCAGAATCAGAAAAGGTATTGCGTGGCTCCAGGGAAGGTTTCTCGGATTCAGTAAAAACAAATTCCGCGCTTGTACGCAAAAGGATCCGTGATACCCGAATGAAAGTAGAAGAATATCAGAGTGGAGTCCGTTCCAATACAACGATTCAGATACTGTATATCGAAGATCTGGTACATGAAGAACTTCTGGAAGAGGTCAAAAACAGGCTGGAAGAATACAAAATAGATGGAATTCTGGACAGTGGAATGCTGGAACAGCTGACTGAGAAACCCTGGTATTCGCCTTTTCCGCAGTATCAGGTGACGGAACGCCCGGATCGGACGGCACTGGAACTTCTCAATGGAAAAATCGCACTTCTGTGTGATAATTCTCCGTCTGCCCTGATCCTGCCAGGTGCATTCAGCAGTTTTATGGAGAGCAGTGAAGACTGGTATCATCATTTTGAGATGGCAACATTTCTTCGAATACTGCGTTATCTGGCATTGCTGACAGCAACATTGCTTCCGGGATTGTATCTGGCAGTGATCCGGTTTCATACACAGATATTGCCAACGAATCTTTTGCTGTCTTTTGCAGATGCAAGGGAGGGAGTACCTTTTTCAAGTGTGACAGAACTGGTTTTACTGGAACTCGCTTTTGAACTGATACGGGAAGCCGGAGTCCGGGTACCCGGTGCACTTGGAAATGCAATCGGAATAGTAGGCGGCCTGATCATAGGAGATGCGGCAGTCAGTGCCAATCTGGTAAGTCCTATTGTTGTTATGATCGTAGCACTTACGGCACTTGGATCTATGGTCATACCGGATGAAGAATTTGCAGCTGCTTTTCGCCTGCTGAAATATGGATTTTTGATTCTGGGAGGCTATCTTGGAATATATGGAGTTGTCCTTGGCATCTATCTTACAGTATCACATCTGTCAGGACTGTTGAGCTTTGGAATACCGTATCTGGTGCCTTTTGTGGAAGAACAATCCGTTAGACAGACAGGTAATGGTATTTTTCGAATACCTTTCAAAGCCAGAAAATACAGGCCGGTCTATGCAAGAAAGGAACAGAGTATCCGTCTGCGAAAGATTACAGACAGGAAGGAGCGTGAATCATGAAGTATGCAGAAAACAATCGTATATCACACAGACAGTTGTATCATCAGATTATACTTTCTTTTCTTGCACCACTTCTGATCTGTATTCCGGGAAATGACGGAGAACAGGGACTGTCTGGAGCAGTGGGCATCATGGCTGCAGTTCTGATCCTTTTGCTGTATGTCTTTTTTCTGATGAGAACTTCTTACTGTTATGCAGATCCTGTAAAAATAATGGGAAAGCTGAAAGGCAGCCTGTTGGGAAGCTTTTTCTTAATATATCTGATCATGACAGGAGTTTATATTCTTTCACTCATTGAGCAGATCGTACCGGTGTGGGCAGTATCAGGGATTGCAACCGGATGGCTGATTTTCTGGGCGGTTGTAGTCTGTGCATATGGGGCAGATCATGGGATGCAGCGCAGAGGGCGGATGGCCGGTGTCTCGGGAGGAATTTTTTTATTTGTGATCATACTTATGCTGTTGTTGTGTATCGGGCAGGGGAATGCAGAATATTTGAAAGAAATGCTGCGGGAAAGTCGATTGTGGGGAAAGGAGATCGTTTACAGCACGTATGATGTGGTGTGTGCTTTTTCGGGAATCAGCCTTCTTCCGTTTGTATTGCAGAATGTTGAAAAAAGAGGAAATTCCGGAAAAATCGTAACATCGGCCATTCTTACAGTCAGCGGAATTTTACTGCTTATTCTTTTTATCCTGCCTTCTGTATTGGGGTGGGGACGGATACAGAAAGAACTTTATCCGGTCCTTCCGCTGATGGCAGGAGCAGACCTGCCGGGAAATGTACTTGCCAGGTTTGATGTGCTCTGGATTGGATTTTTATTGTACGGGCTTTTTTTTGCACTGGGAAGCTGCTTCCATTACGGAATCCGTATATTGGATACGGTGCATCTGAGAAGCGGAAAATACTGGCTTCCCATAGTAATCTATGCGTTTTCTTTTGTCAGAATAAATGACAGTGGGATCGCAGATTTCTACAAAATGTATCTGGGAACATTTTTTGTTCCGGGACTGGTGCTGATCCAGATCTGTCTGCTTTTCCGGGGACAGAAAAAGAGAAGAAAAAAAACAGCTTCTGCAGTGGCTGTTTTAATGGTATTTATTCTGAGCTGTACCGGTTGTGCCGGAATAGAACCGGAAAAGAGAATGTATCCGCTGGCTATGGGAGTTGATGTGTCTGAGGGAGAATACATTCTGACCTATGCAATGCCGGATCTTCCCAGAGCGACCGGTCAGGGAAAAGAGGAAGAGGATGGCAATCAGACACTCCAGGTCCGTGGGAAAAGTTTTGAGGAAATAAAAAGTCGTTATGAAAGATCCCAGGAAAAATATCTGGATATCGGACATTTGCAGATACTGATACTGAGTCAGGACCTGACTGAAACCGATATGTGGAAAGATTTTTTTGAATATCTCAGAGAAGAACCGCTGGCAGGAGAAAATATATATGTATTTCAGACGCAGGAACCGGAAAAACTGCTGGGCTGGAAGGAAGGTGGAACATCGGTCGGAGAATATATTACAGGTCTTATGGAAAACCGAATGGACAGAGAACAGAAAAATGGTGTGACTCTGCGGCAGGTCTATTATCAGTGGTATCAGAATGGAACTTTAAAGAAACTTCCGAAAATTACACTTTCCGAAGATCAGATCCAGGTCTGGCTGGAATAATATGGCGATTTTGGGGAATACTTCTGAAAGAATATTATTTTGCAAAGCAAATAACAAAAAGAAACAGGAGGTTCCGGGATGAAACAGATATACAAAAAAGAAAACAGAATCCTGCTCTCTATGATAACAGGAATGATAGTCATCAGTCTGCTGTGTGGAATACAATGGAGGGGATCACAGAAAAATGTTCTGGCATGGTGGGGCAGTATTTATCCGGAGTTCTGTTTTTCAGAATGGGATCAGTATGGTTGCGATGTCGAAAAATTTCCATCAGAACAGAGGCCAAAGATATCCTTCTGGCTTGCGAAAGCTATTGAGAGGTGGTAAGATATCGATATGTTCGGAAAAGTTCATTTTACTTTTTCGAACATATAAAACAGAACTGGAGAATTACATATGAAGATAGATAGAGATGCACCGATCGGTGTGTTTGATTCCGGAGTAGGTGGCCTGACAGTGGCACGTGAGATCATGCGTAATCTTCCTTCGGAAAAGATTGTTTATTTTGGTGATACAGCCAGAGTTCCATACGGCAGTAAATCCAGAGATACGGTTATTCGCTACTCCAGACAGATCATTCATTTTCTGAAAGAACAGCAGGTGAAAGCAATTGTGATCGCCTGTAACACAGCAAGTGCATTTGCGCTTGATGCGGTACAGCATGAACAGGACATACCGGTTCTTGGTGTGATTGGAGCAGGAGCAAAGGTTGCTGCAGAAGAGACGGTTAATAAAAGAGTTGGTGTGATCGGTACGGTCGGCACAGTTGGTAGTGGAATTCACGAAGCTTATCTGAAGAAACTGGATCCGGAAATTACGGTGATCGGTAAGGCCTGCCCACTGTTTGTACCTCTGGTAGAGGAAGGCTGGCTGCATGATCCGGTGACCGTAGAAGTTGCAAACCGATATCTGCAGGAACTGAAAGATAAAGATGTGGATACACTGATTCTCGGCTGTACGCATTATCCGCTGATCCGATCTACGATCCGGGAAGTTATGGGAGAAAAAGTAAGACTGGTAAATCCGGCGTATGAGACGGCTTTGGAACTGAAGAATCTTCTGCAGAAAACAAATATGCTCAGTACCGGACAGCAGGAAGAGGAATTTCCTTATCGATTTTATGTAAGTGATCTTGCAGATGAGTTTAAGGAATTTGCCAATTCGATTCTTCCGTATGATGTGGAAATGACTAAGAAAATTGATATTGAAAAATATTGATAATTATCAGAATCAGGAGAGATATATGAAAAAAGATGTACTTATACATGTACGCGGGCTTCAGATGATGGATTCGGAAGAGGAACAGGAACCAATCGAGATCGTTGTCCCGGGACAGTATTATTATCGAAATGGAAGTCATTATCTTCGTTATGAAGAAATGATGGACGATACGGCAGAACCGACGGTCAACTATATCAAGATGTCGGCGCAGGGAGTGGAAGTCCGCAAGCAGGGGCAGGTAAATGTACATATGGTTTTCGAACAGGGTAAGAAAAATATGACATTTTATTCTACACCGTTTGGAACACTTCAGATGGGGATTGCAGCAACCGGTTTGGAATTGCAGGAAGAAGAGGATAATATTCATATGAAAGTTGATTATGCACTGGATATGAATGAGGAACATGTGGCTGACTGCTATCTTACGGTTCAGGCACAGTCCAGAGATTCGGAGAATCTTATATTGTAATAAGTATTGATAGAACTAAAGAGAAAAAAGAAATGCCTGGGAGATGATTCTCTCAGGCATTTTGCATGTGTCCTTATTTGTTGAGTAATCTTTTGAAAAAGCCTTTTTTCTTAGGAGCCGGTGTTTCCAGGGAACCACGGATTCCTTTAACGCCAACGATATATAAACCGCTGACTTCGGCCTTGACTTCTTTTTTGACCGGAATCTGATCAAAAACTTTTTCATCTGCGATCAGAACGGAGATCTTTGGTCCGACTTTTGCTTTAACGATTGGCAGTTTGGAACGGCGCATCAGCTTCGGTGCCTGGTCGATCACCATCTGAGGAAGACCGGATTCTTTTAACGGAAGTCGCTTCTTATCAATAATCAGCATAGAAACGGTTTGCTTAGCAGCTTCAATCTGGGCCTGCTGTTCTTCTTGTTTCTTCTGAGCCTTTTTTCCAAAGAAATAAAGAGCTATCAGAGCAGCGATCAGAACGACCAGGATCACAAGAAGGACGATGGTAAGTGTACTCATAGATACCCTCCTCAATATGTAATTTACAAACTTATGTCATGCGAATTATATTCTAACATCATTTATTACAAAAGGCAAACAAATTCATAAAATTCCATAAAGAACAGGAAAAGTTATAGCAAAGGTACAGAGAAACAGGTATAATAAATTTACGGTTTTTAGAAAAACCTGAAAGATAAATTTATTTGTGGGTACACTAAGAATTACAGAACAAAGAGTCTGGAGAGTTAGTATGGAGAAGAAAAATGACAGGAATAAAAATACCAGTCAGAATAAACTGTATTCAGATGAAATAAAAGAAATGGAACGTTTGTCAGAGGGGCAGGAAAAGGCACTTCGCGAGAGACGTCAGGCAAGAAAACATCGCATAAAAAAGCAGGAACGAAGAAAAAAACTGATCGTATTGGGAAGCATGGCCGTTGTTACCGTAGTGGTAGCAGTGAGTGCAGTCACCGGAATCGTCAGTTTTGTGACCAGAGAAAGCAGGCAAAGTCAGGTTTCATCAAAAAAATCAGCAGAAAAGGACTCATCGGAGCCGACTTTGACAGATACGGTGAAACAGAGTCGTTCAGATCTGGAAGTGGATGAGAGAACCCCGGAGGAAATTCTGGCAGATGCGAAGCTTCTCGCAGTACAATATGATTATGACAAGGCAATCAGCCTGCTTCAGAAATACAGTGGCTATAAAAAGAATACAGAAATGCAGGATGCGGTAAAACAATATGAAGAAATAAAAGCTTCCTGTAAGTCCTGGCCACTGGAAGAAGTTACACATGTTTTTTATCATACACTGATCAAAGATCCATCTAAAGCATTTGATGGAGACTATAAAGAAGCTGATTACAATCAAGTTATGACAACGATCGATGAATTCAACAAGATTACAGAGACTATGTATGAGAAAGGCTATGTCATGGTCAGTATCTATGATATGGCTAAGGCAGATGCTGATGGCAATATAACAGAAGGAGAGATCCTTCTCCCGGAAGGGAAGATTCCGTTTGTTCTTTCACAGGACGATGTCTGTTATTATCATTATATGGATGGTGATGGATATGCATCGAAGCTGGTTGTTGATGAGAATGGAAAAATCCGGAACGAATATATAGAGGATGATGGAAGCGTTTCTGTCGGAGATTATGATATGGTTCCGCTGATCGACCGTTTTGTAGAAGAACATCCGGATTTTTCATACAGAGGAGCAAAAGGAATTGTGGCACTTACCGGTTATAATGGTATTTTAGGATATCGTACAGACCAGAGCTATGAGACACGTCCGGATGATCTGGATGCCAATAAGGTTGAATGGCTGGATGCACATCCTGATTTCAGCCTGGCGAAAGAAAGAGAGGGCGCCAAGAAAGTCGCAGATGCCATGAAAGCAGAGGGATGGCTTTTTGCAAGTCACACCTGGGGGCATCAGAATGTAGGGCAGATAGGACTGGAAACACTTCAGACCGATACCCGGAAATTCAAAGATAATGTAGATCCGCTGATCGGAGGTACAGATATCATTATATTTGCGTTTGGTACAGACCTCTGTGGACCGGAGGATTATCACGGCGATAAATTCGAATATTTAAAAGGTGCAGGATACAATTATTTTTGCAATGTAGATTCAAGTAAATATTATGTACAGATAAGAGAGCGGTATTTCCGTCAGGGGAGAAGAAATTTGGACGGATACCGTATGTATTACCACCCGGAGCTTCTGGAGGATCTTTTTGATGTAAAGAGTGTTTTTGATCCGGTAAGACCGACACCGGTGCCGCCAATGGCATAACTGATAAAAGGGGATAAAGAATGAAAAAAAGAGCATTAATACTTACAGCAGTACTTACTGCAGCAGCACTGACAGGGGGAAGTGGTTATCTGCCGGTTACAGACGGCATAAGATCTAAAATGATACAGAACGTTTATGCAGATGCAGAGGATTCAAAAGAATCTGCAGACACAGAAACTTCTGATTCTGTGCTTGATCAGGCAACGATCATGTATCAGCAGTATAATTATGATGAGGCAATCAAATTGCTGAAAAAGCAGGATGATTTTACAAAAAATAAAGATTACATGGATCTTGCTGCAAAATGCCAGATTGCGAAAAAATCACTGGTTGAATATCCTCTTGAAAAAATTACACATGTATTTTTTCATACATTGATCGAGGACACATCCAGAGCATTTGATGGAGATTCAAAATCCGGAAATTATAATCAGGTCATGACAACAGTCAGTGAGTTTAATAAGATCATTCAGATCATGTATGACAAGGGCTATGTACTGGTAAGTCCGCATGATATGGCAACGGTAAATAAAGACGGTACGATGAGCAAGGGCAAGATCATGGTTCCGGAGGGTAAGATTCCGTTTGTCCTTTCGCAGGATGATGTCAGCTATTACCATTATATGGACGGCGATGGCTGTGCATCCAAACTTGTACTTGACGAGAATGGAGAGGTAAAGAACGAATATGTTGATGCTGACGGAAATGTTTTAGTCGGAGATTATGATCTGGTACCGCTTCTGGATTCTTTTATCAAAGAACATCCGGATTTTTCCTATCATGGACGTAAGGGAATTCTTGCGATGACCGGTTATAACGGAGTACTGGGATACAGAACAGACAGTGCATATAAGACCGGCGAAAACCTTCAGGATGACCAGAAGAAATTCCTGGAAGATCATCCTGATTTCGATTATGACCAGGATGTAAAAGATGCGACCAAAGTGGCAGATGCCATGAAGGCAGAGGGATGGGAATTCGCAAGCCATACCTGGGGACATATGAATGCAACAGAGCGTTCTGCTGAGGATCTTAAGACAGACGATGAGAAATGGAAAGCAAATGTAGCCCCGATCCTTGGAGATACAGATATGATCATCTTTGCGTTTGGTGCAGATATTGGTGACTGGGAAGGTTACTCTTCTGATAATCCGAAATTTCAGTATTATAAGAGTGCGGGTTATGACTACTTCTGTAATGTAGATTCCAGTCAGTACTTTGTACAGATCACAGATCAGTATTTCCGACAGGGAAGAAGAAATCTGGATGGTTACAGAATGTATTATAACCCGGATATGCTGAGCGATCTTTTTGATGTATCTGAGGTATGGGATTCTTCCAGACCGACACCAGTACCAGAAATGTGATATGCAGATTTGAAAGGAGTTTTATATTATGAAGAAAAAAACAGTTGCAGCGATGTTGGTAATGTGCATGGCTTTATCTGCCACAGCATGTGGCGGATCTGATACAAAAGAAACCAAAACCGAGACAACACAGGATACAGGGGATAAAAAAGATTCTGCATCCTCAGATAAAAAAACATCTGCTTCGGCAGTCAGACTGGTGTCTGTTTCTGATGTTTCAAAATATGTTACGATTGGAGAATATAAGGGACTGACACTGGACAGATCATCGGTTACTGTAACGGATGATGATGTACAGGCAGAGATCGATTATAATCTTGAAGAAAACGGAACAGAGGTAAATGACGGAACAGTAGAAGAGGGCGATTCGGTAACGATTAATTTTACCGGAACGATAGACGGAAAAGAATTTGATGGGGGTTCTGCAGAAGATTATGATCTTGTGATTGGCGAGGGCGGAATGATCGATGGATTCGAGGATGGAATCATTGGCATGAAAAAGGGAGAGACAAAAGAACTGGACCTGACTTTCCCGGATGATTACTATGAAGAATCTGTTGCCGGTAAACCGGTTGTGTTTAAAGTTACGCTGCAGAAGTTCACGCGGCCTTCCGAACTGAATGATGAGTGGGTAGCTGCCAATACAGAATACAAGACAGTTGACGAGTATCGTGCAGCCGTCAAAAAAGAACTCGAAGAAAATGAGACAAAATCGGCAGATTATGATCTTTACAGTAATGCCTGGAGCGAAGTACTCGCAAATTCTGAAGTAAAAGAATATCCGGAAGAAGATGTGGATAAGGCGGTTGAAGCATACAAAAAACTCAATGAAAATTATGTCAAAGAAGCAGGTATGGAAATGTCTGATTTCCTTAAGGCTCAGGGAATGTCTGAAGAAGATTATGAGGAAGACTGCCAGCAGTATGCAGAATCCAAAGTGGAACAGAACCTTATTGTTCAGGGAATCATGGATGCAGAAGGACTCAGTCTTGACGATGACGATATACAGACATTAAAAGACGAGCTGTTATCAGAATATGGCTATGAGAGTTTTGATCAGCTGGTTGCATATTATGGTGAACAGGAAGTAAATGAATCACTGGCACTGATGCGTGTGGAACGTTTTATAGTGGATAATGCGACAGTAAATGAAACTTCTGCAACAGAAGCTGATGTGGCAAATGAAGATGCAGATCCGGAAAGTGAAGACACCGGAGTTGATGCTGCAGAAGACACTACAGAAGATAATGCGTCAGAGGAAGATAGCAGTGACACTGCAGAAGAAAGTGAGGAAACTGCATCGGAAGATGATGTGGCAAATGAAGGATGATCATAAAAAATGGAAATGTTTTTCAGGAAGATGGAAGTTTTTGCAGGGAAACACTTTATATCAGAAATCACAGACTGACAGAGGCATTTGAAGAAACATCTGAAGAGGAAGTTATAGATGCCGAGGGTCTTATGGTCATTCCAGGTCTTGTGGATATTCACAGCCATGGAGCATATGGGGAAGATTTTTCTGACGGTGATCCGGAAGGCCTGAAAAAAATCTTAAGATATGAGAGACAAAGTGGAATAACATCATATTGTCCGACTTCCATGACACTTCCGAAGGAACGGCTTAAGAAGATTTTCAAAGGGATCAGGGAAGCAGAAAAGTCCGGCGATGGAGCAACGGTTGCAGGTATCAATATGGAAGGACCGTTTCTGGATCCTGTTAAGAAGGGCGCACATGTGGAAGAATGGATCACAGAACCGGATGCAGATTTTGTAAAGGAATTGAATGAAGTATCAGGTGGAAGAATCCGACTTGTAACACTGGCACCGAATATAAAAGGAGCTATGGACTTCATACGGGAGATGAAGGAAGAAGTACAGATATCTCTGGGACATACAGCGGCAGATTATGAATGTGCGGCAGAAGCAATGGCACTGGGAGCACATCACGTAACGCATCTTTATAATGCGATGCAGCCGTTGGCTCACAGAGAACCGGGACTGATCGGAGCGGCTTCGGATGATCCGGAATGTATGGTTGAACTGATCTGTGATGGCTATCATATTCATCCGGCTGTAATCAGAGCAACATTCAGAATGTTCGGACCGGAAAGAGTCATTTTGATCAGTGATTCCATGCGTGCAACAGGGATGAAAAACGGTACATATGAGCTCGGCGGACAGGAAGTAACTGTGAAGGACCGCAAGGCAGTGCTGAAAGACGGAACACTGGCAGGATCTGCGACAAATCTGTTTGGCTGTATGTGCAAGGCAATAGAATTTGGTGTGCCTGTAGACCAGGCGATTTTTGCAGCCACGAGAAATCCGGCAAGAAGTATTGGGATTTATGACAGAACAGGGTCTGTTCATACAGGTAAAGAGGCAGATCTTCTTCTGGTAACAGAGAATTTTGAATTAAAAAGAGTTATCTGATATACCTGCTGAAGTATTGAATCATCATTCACAGAATAACTTGATTTAGTTCAGGAATTGTGATTGTATTTCAGAATTAAATGCGTTATGATAATAAATAGACAAAAAAGTTATAGAAAAATACAGCAGGTGGAGTAGATGGATAAAAGGGTATTGCGTGAACGAATGCGCAAAAAGCAACAGCAGATAAGACGTCGTCAGATGATGAAAAAAGGCGCGTATGTTGTGGCTGTGATACTCGTATTCATATTTGTAATACGGGGAATTATTCTTCCGGTCATTAATCGGGTCGGAGGGAAAAATACAGATAAACCGGCACAGGTACAGGCAGAAACAGATACGAATGCGAATATCAATACAGGAGATTCAGGAACTGAGACACAGATAGAAAAAGACACAAATGCAGCAATCCGTAAACCGCTGAAGGGTGCGAGTGATCTGACAAAGGCTTCTCAGCTGACTGCTGGCTGGCATGAGGATGAGAACGGTAAATGGTATCAGAATGTGGATGGTACATATTATGCAGGTGGACTGCAGGAAATAGATGGTTCTACATATTATTTTGGAGACAATGGTTATGCACAGACCGGATGGGTGAGCGTTGGATTTGATGATTATTATTTCAATGATGACGGAACGTATGATCCGAGTCAGCATAAGACAAGAATTGCATTTACGTTTGATGATGGCCCGGGAGAGTATACAGACCAGCTTCTGGACTGCCTGGAACAGAATAATGCACATGCGACATTCTTTATGCTCGGACAGAATGTTGAGAACTGGCAGAGCGAAGTTCAGCGAATGGTAGACATTGGATGTGAGATCGGATCTCATTCCTGGGATCATCTGAATCTGTATGATCTTGATATGGATGCAGTTGCCAAAGAGTTTTCAGATACAGATGCAGCTCTGGAGAAGGCATGTGGACAGAAGGCAAGTGTTGCCAGAGCACCATATGGAAACTGGAGTGATGATATCATTGCTACTGTACAGAAACCATTCTTTACATGGTCGCTGGATTCTCTTGACTGGAGTTATAAGGATGTTGACAAAGACTATAATGAGATTATGAACGGAGATCTTACTGACGGTTCGATCATTCTGATGCATGATATTCATGAGCCATCCGTACAGGCTGCGATCAAGATGATCCCGGAACTGGTAGCCAAAGGCTATAAACTGATGACAGTCAGTGAGCTTGCAGCAGCCAAGGGAGTTACTTTACAGAATGCAAACTACTCTGATTTCTGGGACAGTTCACTTCAGAAGGGTATCGTTGCAGGATATAACAGTGGTTCTTCTGACGGAAGCAGTGATGGTACAGCGGTATCAGATGGTACTACCTCAGATGACGGCTCAACAGATAGTTCTGATGTAAGTGATACAGGATCTTCGGACAGCAGTGATGTCAGTGATGGAAGTGATGAGAGTTCCGACAGTTCTTCCGGAGATGACAGCTCAGGAGGCGATGACTCTTCCGGGGATGGAAGTTCATCAGATGACAGTTCCGGAGATAACAGCTCAGACGATGGATCTTATGATGACAGTTCCGGAGACGGAAGTGATTATGCAGATGAGGACTCCGGAGATGGGTATGATACAGGATATTAATTCTATATAAAATAAGAATCCACAAAAGAGGACAAGTTCGAAAGCGCAATCGGACAAGTCCTCTTTTTGTGTACTTGTAATTTCTTATTTTAATTGACGGGAACATTATGGATTGGTATAATATGTCTATAAAAATGCAAAATATCAGCATGATAAATGTGCATAATGCTGATGGGAGGCGCAGAGTTGTAAAGAGTGCCAGAATAAAATAGCTGTTAAGGGAGGTACGTTTGAATGGGAGAGAAGTTGCAGTTTACAGAGCTGGATCAGTATCTGTTCGGACAGGGAACCCATTATGACATTTACAGGAAATTAGGAGCCCATCCGACGATACAGAGGCGTAAGAAAGGTGTATATTTTGCTGTGTGGGCACCAAATGCCAGATCAGTTTCTGTTGTTGGAGAGTTTAATAACTGGAATACACAGGCAAATCCAATGAAGAAAGTCGGACCAATTGGGGTATATGAGACATTTATACCCGGAGCAAAGGTTGGAGATCTCTATAAATTCTATATTATCGGCTATCATGGTGAAGAATTATACAAAGCTGATCCATATGGCAATGAAGCAGAACTGAGACCTGGCACTGCATCCAGAATTGCGGACATTTCTGATTATAAATGGAAAGATACTACCTGGATGAAAAGACGTCCGGAATTTGATGAAATCAGAGATCCTATGGCCATTTATGAGGTACACCCCGGTTCCTGGAAGAAACATGAAGCAAAAGATGAAGATGATCCGGGATTTTATAAATACCGTGAACTGGCACAGGAACTTGCGGCCTATGTAAAGAAAATGGGTTATACACATGTAGAACTTATGGGAATTGCCGAGCATCCGTTTGATGGCTCATGGGGATATCAGGTCACAGGATATTATGCACCAACCTCCCGTTATGGTTCTGTTCAGGATTTCAAGTATATGATCGATTATCTGCACCGTAATAAGATTGGAGTTATTCTGGACTGGGTACCGGCACATTTTCCGAAAGATGCACAAGGCCTCGCAAATTTTGACGGTACAGCAGTATATGAACATGAAGATCCGAGACAGGGAGAACATCCGGACTGGGGAACCAAGATTTATAACTATGGCCGTCCGGAGGTCAAAAACTTCCTGATTGCCAATGCACTCTACTGGATTGAAGAGTGTCATGTAGACGGACTTCGTGTTGATGCAGTAGCATCTATGCTTTATCTGGATTATGGAAAGAAGGATGGCGAGTGGGTTGCTAATAAATATGGTGATAACAAAAACCTTGAAGCAATTGAGTTTTTCAAACATTTGAATACCGTTGTACTTGGAAGAAATCATGGAACGGTCATGATAGCAGAAGAATCTACCGCATGGCCACAGGTTACCGGAAAAGCTGAAGATGGAGGACTTGGCTTCTCTTTGAAATGGAATATGGGATGGATGAATGATTTTCTTGAATACATGAAATTGGATCCATATTTCCGTAAGGACAATCACAATAAGATGACATTTTCTATGACTTATGCATACAGTGAAAAATATGTCCTTGTCATCTCGCATGATGAAGTCGTACATTTGAAATGTTCTATGGTTAATAAGATGCCAGGCTATCCGGAAGAAAAGATTCGTAATTTGAAAGCTGCGTATGCATTTATGCTGTTCCATCCAGGCAAAAAACTTCTGTTTATGGGACAGGAATTTGGACAGCTGCGTGAATGGAGTGAGGAGAGGGAGCTTGACTGGTATCTTCTGAATGAAAAACCACATCAGGATCTTCAGGAGTTTGTAAAGACGCTTTTACATATGTATACAAAGTATCCTGCATTGTATGCAGGGGACAATGATCCTGACGGATTTGAGTGGATCAATGCAGACGATGCATACAGAAGTATTTTCAGTCTGGTAAGAAAATCTCCTACAAAGAGAAATAACCTTCTGTTTATTGTAAACTTTACGCCGGTTGACCGCCCGGATTATCGTGTCGGTGTTCCAAAGAAAAAACAGTATAAACTGATCATGAATGAACATGGACTTTTGGAGAAACCGGAGGTATTTAAAGCAGAAGTACAGGAATGTGACCACAGAGAGTTTTCGTTTGACTATCCACTGCCAGGATATGGTGTTGCGGTGTTTACTTATTGATATTTTATTGTGAAAGTTAACCAATTTTGCACATCGATAATTATATAAATTTAACAAATAAAATCGTTGCAATTTAAGAAAATATAGGTTATACTGAACGCAACTGAGGAAAATCATTTGGAAACTCAGTATTTACATGAAATGCAGTAAGTTGAACATAAAAAATAAAGATTTTGAAAGGAGATTTACAATGAAAGTATCTAATATTAAAGACATCGAGAAATTTTTTGAAGTAGTAGACAGCTGCCAGGGCAAAGTTGAACTGGTAACAGGTGAAGGTGACAGACTGAACCTCAAATCCAAACTGTCCCAGTATGTATCTCTTGCAAACATCTTCTCCGGCGGAGAAATTCCGGAACTTGAGATCGTAGCATATGAGAAAGAAGATATCGACAAACTTCTCAGCTTCATGATCAACGGTTGATTTTAGAGAGTATAGAGTGGGGACGTGACTGGTTCATGTCCCCATTACCCATATGAAGGGATAATAACCAGGGGGTATTTTATGCCTCCTGGTCAAATTGCGTTATAAGTTAGTGGTATAAAACAAATAATATAAAGTAATTTAGCAATCATTTTGCCCATGGGCAGAAAGAGAGGAAATGCAATCATGGAAAAAACTAAAATTGACATTATCTCCGGTTTCCTTGGAGCCGGTAAAACAACACTGATCAAGAAACTTCTGAAAGATGCCTTTCAGGGGGAGCAGGTCGTACTGATTGAAAATGAATTTGGTGAGATCGGCATTGATGGAGGATTTCTGAAAGAAGCCGGAATCCAGATCCGTGAAATGAACTCAGGATGTATCTGTTGTTCACTGGTTGGTGATTTTGGTGCATCTTTGAAAGAAGTTATCAGCAAATATCACCCGGACAGAATTCTGATCGAGCCATCTGGTGTCGGCAAATTATCTGATGTCATTAAAGCAGTACAGGGCGTAGAAGAAGAAACAGGACTGGTTCTGAACAGCTACACTACTGTTGTTGATGCAAAGAAATGCAAAATGTATATGAGAAATTTCGGTGAATTTTTCAACAATCAGGTTGAATATGCCGGAGCGATCATCATGAGTCGTACAGATATTGTTGACGAAGCAAAAGCACAGGCATCACTGGAACTGCTTCGTGAGATTAACTCCAAAGCAGCGATCATCACAACACCGATCGAGAAACTGGAAGGTAAAAAACTTCTGGAGGTTATGGAGCATCCGGTATCTCTGGCAGATGAGCTGATGGAAGAAGAGGAGGTATGCCCGGAATGCGGACATGTGCATGAACATGGCGAACATCATCATGACCATGATCATGAAGAACATGAGCATCATCATCACGATCATGATGAAGAATGCGGATGCGGACATGACCACGATCATGAAGAACATGAGCATCATCATCACGACCATGATCATGAATGCGGATGCGGACATGACCACGATCATGAAGAAAATGAGCATCATCATCACGACCATGATCATGAATGCGGATGTGGACATGACCATCATGACCATCACCATCATCATGCAGATGAAGTATTTACAAGTTGGGGTCGTGAGACAATTAAGAAATATACAAAAGAAAATCTTGAGAAGATGCTGGAAGCTCTTTCTGCATCTGATGAATATGGAATCATTCTCCGTGCAAAAGGAATGCTTCCGGCAGAAGATGGAACATGGATTTATTTTGATATGGTTCCGGAAGAAACAGAAATCCGTGAAGGCGCACCGGAATATACAGGTCGTCTCTGCGTGATCGGATCTAAACTGAATGAGGACAAACTGGCTGAGCTTTTTGGCCTGTAATCATAGAGGAGAATACAGACAATGGATGAGATCAAAGTACCGATTTATTTAATGACCGGTTTCCTGGAAAGTGGCAAGACTTCTTTCCTGAGTTTTACCATACAGCAGGATTATTTCCATACGGATGGAAAGACACTTCTGATCCTCTGTGAGGAAGGGGAGGAAGAATACGATCCGGCAATTCTTGAAGCCAATAATACTGTTGTGGAGGTAATTGAAAATGAGGAAGACTTTACAACAGACAGACTGGTTGCCATGGATATTCTTCATCAGCCGGAGCGTGTTATCATAGAATATAATGGCATGTGGCTGGTAAGCAATTTTGAAAAAATGCAGCTGCCGACAGGCTGGGGAGTAGAACAGCAGATTACCTGTGTAGATGGAAGTACTTTCCAGATGTATATGGCGAACATGAAATCCATTTTTATGGATATGATAAAAAATACAGATATGGTTATCTTCAACCGTTGCAAAAAGGAAGATCCACTTCCGACTTATCGACGTGGAATCAAGGTCGCAAATCAGAGAGCAGAAGTTATTTTTGAGGATGAAGAAGGCGAGCTGGGTGATATTTTCCAGGATGAAATGCCATTTGATATGAATGCGCCGGTTATCGAGATTCTTCCGGAAGATTATGGCATCTGGTTTGTGGATGCAATGGATCATCCGGAAAATTATGAAGGCAAAACAGTCAAGTTTAAAGCAAGAGTCATGAAACCTCGCGGAATGGGAAGTAAATTCTTTGTTCCGGGACGTACAGCCATGACTTGCTGTGCAGATGATACTACATTTCTTGGTTATGTATGTAAGAGCGCATATGCGCCGAAACTGACGCCGGGAGAATGGGTAGAAGTTACAGCCAAAGTCGGCATTGAGAAACGTAACGAATACCAGGGTGAAGAAGGTATCGTACTTGCTGCGGAGCATGTAGAACAGTGTGATCCACTGGAAGACGAAATGGTTTATTTTAATTAATACAGCGAGGAAATTCTGATGTATCTGATCGTAGGTTTGGGAAATCCCGGAAGGCAGTATGAAGCCACACGCCATAATATGGGATTTGATGTGATTGATAAGCTTGTGGAGGAATATAATGTTCCACAGTCTGGCGTGAAATTCAATGCCATGTACGGAAAGGGAAGAATCGAAGGACAACCTGTCATTCTGATGAAGCCGCTTTCTTATATGAATCTCAGTGGTGGTCCTGTCCGGGATATGGCAAACTACTTCAAAATCGATCCGGAGACAGAGATGATCGTTATTTATGACGATATTGATCTGGAACCGGGACAGCTTCGTATCCGTAAGAAAGGCAGTGCCGGTGGGCACAATGGAATCAAGCATATCATTCAGCAGCTTGGTACACAGACGTTTGTTCGTATCAAGGTTGGTGTCGGAGCCAAACCAAAAGGATGGGATCTGGCAGATCATGTACTTGGCAGATTCGGAAGCAATGAACGTAAGCTTGTGGAAGAGGCGCAGGAGAGAGCCTGCAAAGCTGTAGAGATGATCCTGGCTGACAGTGTGGATGCGGCCATGAACCAGTTCAACAAGAAAATGGAGAATGTATGAAGACATTTTTGCAGCCTCTGCAGAATCTTGCAGAGATGGAAGAAATACAAAAACAGGCAAAAAAGAATCGTGGAATTCTGGAGATCAGTGGTTGTATGGAGTCCCAGAAAGCTCATTTTATGTATGGGCTTTCCGGGCTTTTTCCATGTCATCTGGTAATTGCCGCAGATGAAAAATCTGCGAAAGAACTGTATGAAGATTATCGTTTTTATGATAAACGTGTTTATTACTATCCGGCAAAGGATCTTCTTTTTTTTCAGGCAGATATACATGGGAATCTGCTGATTCGTCAGCGAATGCAGGTGATTCGCGCTCTTCTGGAACGTGAGGATGAGATTACGGTCGTTACCAGTATTGATGGCTGTATGGACTATCTTGCACCTCTGGAAAAAATAGAAAAACAACTGATTCATTTTCGCAATGACAGCACCCTGGATATGGATAAACTGACAGCTGCGCTTGTCCATATGGGGTATGAACGCGTTGGACAGGTAGAGATGCCAGGACAGTTTTCCATCCGTGGAGGAATCATTGATATTTATTCTCTGACAGAAGAGAATCCCTGGCGTATTGAACTTTGGGGAGATGAAATTGATTCGATCCGCAGTTTTGATGCACAGAGCCAGCGTTCTCTTGAAAACCTGGATGATGTTACAATTTATCCTGCAGCAGAACAGCCAATGGAGAAAAATGGTGTCTCATTTCTCGATTATTTTAAAGAAACTGAAACTCTGTTTTTTTTGGATGAACTTAATCATCTGGAGGAAAATGCAAAAGCTGTGCAGGAGGAATTCCAGCAAAGTTGTGAGAATCGAAAGGAAAAGGGCGAGATCAGTCTTTCCGGTGACTGGATGTGTACATGGGAGGAATTGTGTCATAAGATAAATGACAGAAATTGTGTTGCCATGTCTTTGCTGGATCCGAAGAAATCTAACTGGAAAATTTCAGGTCAGTTTAATATCACAGTAAAATCTATGAGCTCTTATCAAAGCAGTTTTGAACTGTTGGTAAAGGATCTGAAACAGTACAAAAAAGAAGGATATCAGATCGTTTTGCTGTCCGGTTCCAGAACCCGTGCAGAACGTCTGGCAAAAGATCTTCAGGAAGAAGGTCTGAACGCATTCTACGGACAGGATTCTGATCGCATTCTGCAGCCGGGGGAGATCATGGTGGCGTATGGCCATGCACGGAGGGGATTTGAATATCCGCTGGTTAAATTTGCAGTCATCACAGAGACAGATATCTTTGGAAAAGAGCAGAAAAAGCGTAAAAAGAAAAAAGAATACAATGGAAAGAGAATCCAGGACTTTTCGGAACTTTCCATTGGAGACTATGTAGTGCATGAAAAGCATGGACTCGGCATTTACAAAGGTATTGAGAAAGTTGCAGTAGATAAAGTTGCAAAGGATTATATCAAAATCGAATATCGTAATGGAAGTAATCTGTATATTCTTGCAACACAGCTGGATGCACTGCAGAAATATTCCGGGGCAGAAACAGCAAAACCGCCGAAACTGAATCGGCTTGGTGGGCAGGAATGGAAAAAGACGAAATCCAGAGTCCGCGGTGCCGTGCAGAATATTGCAAGGGAACTTGTGGAGCTTTATGCAGTTCGCCAGGAAAAAGAAGGTTATGTCTGTGGACCAGATACCGTCTGGCAGCGAGAGTTTGAAGAGATGTTTCCGTATGAGGAAACAGAAGATCAGCTGGCTGCGATCGAAGATACTAAGAAAGATATGGAGAGCACCAAGATTATGGACCGTCTTGTGTGTGGGGATGTCGGATATGGCAAGACAGAGGTTGCGCTGCGAGCTGCGTTTAAAGCAGTTCAGGAAAGCCGCCAGGTTGTTTATCTTGTACCGACCACGATTCTTGCACAGCAGGTTTATAACACCTTTATTCAGCGAATGAAAGAGTTTCCGGTGAGAGTAGATCTTCTTTGCCGGTTCCGTACGGCTGCGCAGCAGAAAAAGACGATCGCAGATCTGAAAAAAGGTCAGGTGGATATCGTAGTCGGTACACACAGAGTACTTTCGAAGGATGTGGAATATAAAAATCTGGGACTTCTTATCATCGATGAAGAACAGCGTTTTGGTGTGGTTCATAAAGAAAAGATCAAACAGCTGAAAAAAGATATTGATGTACTGACGTTAACGGCAACACCGATTCCGCGAACACTCCATATGAGTATGATCGGTATCCGCGACATGAGTGTCCTGGAAGAGCCTCCGATGGATCGTGTTCCGATTCAGACATATGTTATGGAGTATGATGAGGAAACGGTAAGAGAGGCGATCAACCGTGAGCTTCGAAGAGGCGGTCAGGTTTATTATGTTTATAACCGCGTGAATGATATTGCAGGTGTGACGGCAAGGATCGCGAAGCTTCTGCCGGATGCGGGAGGGGATTTT
>ENA-OQHI01000422-OQHI01000422.1-human-gut-metagenome-genome-assembly--contig:-NODE-422-length-28704-cov-19.916897_pt1 | contig 28704 bp, 18 predicted proteins | sample MGYA00242561_ERZ504713 | MGnify/ENA primary metagenome ERZ504713 (study PRJEB26092, sample SAMD00036217) | human gut metagenome | host: Homo sapiens | study: EMG produced TPA metagenomics assembly of... | reverse complement strand
ACTCATACATATTAGCGTACATCCGGCGCATCCCAACGATTTCCACGAACGGCAGCAAACCGTATGGTCGGCGGCTCATATGCAAACGTCAAGGTCGAGGGTATGCCCACGCCAAACATTTCCATGAGTACGTTAGCATGTTCATCTGCTTTTCCTGCCCTGCACGTTTTGGGTACCCCTGCCTGCGCTATACTCCCCTCAAGAAGTGTTCCTGATTCGATAGGAGACTGCATGTCCAAAGCACTCGACCCCAAAGACACCTGCGTCCTCGTAACCGGTGGCGCCGGCTTTATCGGCTCGCACACCGTCGTTCAGCTGCTCGAGGGCGGCTACCAGGTCGTCATCGTCGACGACCTCTCCAATTCCAGCGCTGTCGCCGTTGACCGCGTCAAGACCATCGTGGGCGAAGAGGCTGCCAAAAACCTCACCTTCTACGAGGCTAATGTGCTCGACCGCGAGGCCATGAACAAGATCTTCGACACTCACCAGATCGACCGCGTCATCCACTTTGCCGGCTTTAAGGCCGTCGGCGAGTCGGTGAGCAAGCCCGTCGAGTACTACCATAACAACATCGAGAACACCCTGGTGCTCATCGACGTCATGCGTAACCATGGCTGCAAGTCCATCATCTTCTCGAGCTCCTCGACCGTCTACGGCGACCCCGACAACCCGCCCGTCACCGAGGAGGATCCTAAGAAGCCCGCGACCAACCCCTATGGTTGGACCAAGTGGATGATCGAGCAGATCCTTATGGACGTCCACACCGCCGACCCCGAGTGGGACGTCGTGCTGCTCCGTTACTTCAACCCCATCGGCGCTCATCCGTCGGGCCTGATCGGCGAGGACCCCAAGGGCATCCCCAACAACCTGGTGCCCTATGTCGCCCAGGTCGCCGTGGGCAAGCTCGAGGCCGTTCAGGTCTTTGGCAACGACTACCCCACCCCCGACGGCACCGGTGTGCGCGACTACATCCACGTGTGCGATCTGGCCTCTGGTCACGTTGCCGCCCTTAACTGGATGAACGGCAAGACCGGCGTCGAGATCTTTAACCTGGGCACCGGCACCGGCACCTCGGTACTCGAGGTCGTCGCCGCCTTCTCCAAGGCTTGTGGCAAGGAGCTGCCCTACGTGATCCGCGAGCGCCGCGCCGGCGACATCGCTGCCAACTGGTGCGATGCCTCCAAGGCCGAGCGTATGATGGGCTGGAAGGCCCAGTACGACATCGCGGACATGTGCCGCGATAGCTGGAACTGGCAGAGCCACAACCCCAACGGCTTCGCCGACGCCGAGTAGCAAAAACCTACATACCGCTCTTGCCCCGATCTCACGTTGTGAGGTCGGGGCTTTTTCATGGCATGTAGCCATTCGCCGAAAATCGACCAACTTTTTTATCTTGCCTGTACATGTTTAAACAACATGTTTTACAATAGACGTATCGAATCAGAACATCGGAGGCGGACTGCACACCCATCGGCAGGCCGACCCCACAACAAGAAGGTTGGTGAGCGCATTCATGGAGCGTGCAAGCGGCGTCCTCATGCCCGTCTCATCTCTGCCCGGACCATACGGAATCGGCGGCTTTGGCTGGAATGCCTACGACTTCGTCGATTTTCTCGCCTCGTGCAAACAACATTACTGGCAGATTCTGCCCCTTACGACGACTAGTTACGGCGATTCGCCTTACCAGTCGTTCTCGGCCCGCGCGGGCAACCCTAACTTCATTGACTTTGCCGAGCTTATCGAAGCCGGGTATCTGGAGCAGCGCGATATCGATGGCGTGTATCTGGGATCCGACCCCAGCAATGTCGACTACGGCGCTATCTTTGGCGGCCGCCGTCAGATTCTCGACCGCGCCGCTGAGCGCTTTGCTGCCGACAAGCCAGCCGATTTCGATGACTTTATCCAGGCCAACGAGGACTGGCTCATCCCCTACTGTGAGTTCATGACCGTCAAAGAGGAGTGCGGTCTCAAGGCGTTTTGGGAGTGGCCCGCGGAGCTCCGCACCCGCGGCGAGGCTTCCGCCAAGGTCTGCGCCGACCATCCGGAGCGTATGCTCTACCACCAGATGACGCAGTACTTCTTCGATCACCAGTGGAGCCGCCTCAAGGCCTATGCCAACGAGCGCGACATTCTCATCATCGGCGACCTGCCCATCTATGTCTCGCGTGACTCCGTCGAGATGTGGGCGACACCTGAGCTATTTAAGATCGACGCCGCCGGCAATCCCGTGAGCGTCGCCGGCACGCCGCCCGACCAGTTCTCGGCCACCGGCCAGTACTGGGGCAATCCCATCTACGACTGGGACGCCATGGAAGCAGACGGCTTCTCCTGGTGGGAGGGCCGCATTCGCGCCGCCCTCGACATGTACGACGTCATCCGCCTGGATCACTTCCGCGGCTTCGAAGCCTATTGGGAGGTGCCGTTCTCCTCGCCCGATTCGTCCTACGGTTCGTGGACGCAGGGTCCCGGCCTCAAGCTCTTCAAGACGCTCGAGGAAAAGCTCGGCACGCTTCCCATCATTGCCGAGGACCTGGGCTTCCTCACCCCCGGCGTCATCGACATGCGCAACAACTCGGGCTTCCCCGGCATGAAGATCCTGCAGTTTGCCTTTGAGGGCACCAACTCGTATTACCTGCCGCATAACTACATCGCCAACACCGTCGCCTATGTGGGCACACACGACAACGAGACGGCGCGCGGTTGGTTTGAGGGAACGGCCACCCCGCGTCAGCGCGAGCAGGCGGCCCTGTACACCCACCAGCAGGCCGGTGAGCCCATGGCCGATGCACTCAACCGCACCATCGCCGCCAGCGTGAGCGATACCTGCATCTACACCATGCAAGACCTGCTCAACCTGGGCAACGAGGCGCGCATCAACACTCCCGCCACCCTGGGCGGCAACTGGACCTGGCGCATGCTCGATGGCGCCATCACCCGCGAGCTCGAGCACAAGCTCACCGACTGGACCGAAACCTACTTCCGCATCCCGTCGGAAGCCGAGATCGAGCTTCCCCAATAGGAGCCACCGCGCCCGACCCCACCCCACCGTGCGGACGCGACCGCTTTTCCCGCGCGAGGCCACCCCAATCCCCTCGCGCGGGCTTCTTTTGGATTTCCGACATGTAGTCGACTCACCACAGGAGGAAACATGCCCCGTATCAATCTCGCAGAACTCGCCGAGCAGTCTTTTGGCATCTCGCTCGAGCAGCTCGATGACCGTCGCATTTACAAACTGCTCGCTAAGCTCGTGCAGGAGCGCTCAGCCGCCTGCCCGCTCAACAATGGCAAGAAAAAGCTCTATTACATCTCCGCCGAATTCTTGATCGGCAAGCTGCTCATCAACAACATGATCGACCTCGGTATCTACAACGAGGTTAAGGACCAGCTCACCGCCGCGGGCCACGACCTCAATAAGATTGAGGAGTTTGAGGTCGAGCCGTCGCTCGGCAACGGCGGCCTGGGCCGCCTGGCCGCGTGCTTCCTGGATTCCATCGCCACGCTGGGCCTGACCGGCGACGGCGTGGGCCTCAACTACCACTACGGCCTGTTCCGTCAGCGCTTTGTCGACAATCAGCAGAAGGCCGTCCCCGACGAGTGGCTCGGCGAGCAGGATATCCTGATTGATGACGACCGCTCCTACACTGTTGAGTTCGGCGATTTTGCCGTTACCTCCAAGCTCGTCAACATCGACGTGCCTGGCTACGGCCAGCCCGCCAAGAATCGCCTGCGTCTGTTCGACCTGGCAAGCGTCGACGACGGCCTGGTCCCCGGCAGCTCCATCGACTTCGACAAGACCGAGATCGCCAAGAACCTCACCTTGTTCCTCTACCCCGACGATTCCGACGAGCAGGGCCGCCTGCTTCGCATCTACCAGGAATACTTCATGGTGAGCAACGCCGCCCAGCTCCTGATCGACGAGGCCATCGAGCGCGGCAGCAATCTGCACGATCTGGCCGACTACGCCGTGGTCCAGATTAACGACACGCACCCCACCATGGTCATCCCCGAGCTCATTCGCTTGCTCACCACCGAGCACGACATCGAGTTTGACGAGGCCGTTGCCATCGTGCGCTCCATGGTCGCCTACACTAACCACACGATTCTTGCCGAGGCGCTCGAAAAGTGGCCGCTCACCAGCCTGCAGAAGGTCTCCCCTGCCATCGCCGACATTATCGTCAAGCTCGATGAGATCGCAAAGGCCGAGCACGACGACCCACGCGTCGCCATCATCGACGAATACGACACCGTCCACATGGCCCACATGGACATCCACTTTGGCTTCTCCATCAACGGCGTCGCCGCACTCCACACCAAGATTCTGGAGGACACCGAGCTTCATCCGTTCTACGAGATCTACCCCGAGAAGTTCTCCAACAAGACCAACGGCATCACCTTCCGCCGCTGGATCCAGGGAGCCAACCCCGCGCTTGCCAGCCTGCTCGACGATGTGATTGGCACCGATTGGCGCAGCACCGGCGACTTGAGCAAGCTCGCCGACTTCGCCGACGATAAGAGCATTCTTGAGCGCTTGGCCGCCACCAAGGCCGAAGCCAAAACCATCATGCGCGAGTTTATGGCGCTCGAACAGGGCGTGACGATCCCCTCCAACGCCATCATCGATGTTCAGGTCAAGCGTATCCACGAGTACAAGCGCCAGCAGATGCTCGCGCTCTACATCATCTGGAAGTATCTCGACATCAAGAACGGTAACAAGCCCGAACACCCCGTCACCATCATCTTTGGCGGCAAGGCAGCGCCTGCCTATACCATCGCTCAGGACATCATCCACCTAATCCTGACGCTTTCCCAGTGGATCGCCAACGACCCCGACGTGGCCCCCTACCTGCAGGTTGTCATGATCGAGAACTACAACGTCACCGCCGCCGAGCGCGTGATTCCCGCTGCCGACATCTCCGAGCAGATCAGCCTGGCCTCCAAGGAGGCGAGCGGCACCTCTAACATGAAGTTCATGCTCAACGGCGCCCTGACCCTGTGCACGCTTGACGGTGCCAACGTGGAGATTGCCGAGCTCGTGGGTGACGAGAACATCTACACCTTTGGTGCCTCGTCCAAACAGGTTGAGCAGCTCTACGCCGACGGCACCTACAACGCCGGTGCGCTCTACCGCAAGCCCGGCATTAAACTGCTGGTGGACTTCATCACCAACCCTGCCTTTATGGCGACCGGCAACGCTGAGCGCCTGCAGCGCCTGCACGACGACATTAAGGGCAAGGATTGGTTTATGGCCCTGCTCGACATTGAGGAATACATCCAGACTAAGGAGCGCGTGCTAGCCGACTACGAGGACCAGGACGCTTGGATGCGCAAGGCGCTGATCAACATCGCCAACGCCGGCACCTTCTCGTCCGACCGCACGATCTCCCAGTACAACGACGAGATCTGGCACCTGAGCTAATTCGCTTCCCTTACCCATCCTCTTGAAAGCGGAGTCGCGGCAACGCGGCTCCGTTTTTTGTGCCCATACGCCGGCCCGTGATTTGTCTCGACCAAACAATCTCGTTCTGTAACAGGTAGCTGCCGAAATCAGCCTCCCGTGTTACAGATCGAGATGAAAGGATAGGCAGCTCGATGCTGTCTCAATCTGTAACATCTAGACCCAATTTGGCCCTCCTCCTGTTACAGATCAAGACAAACCGGCAGATCAACGGCCCCAGCACAAAGAAAGGCTCCCCTCTCGCCCAGTGGACGGGAGGGGAGTCTTATATGTGACCGCGGCAAAAGGATGGCAAAGCCGCAGTCGCCCAAAAGGAGGGCCTGATTGGATCGGGCCTAGATAAGGTTCTTGCCAGACACCTTATCGAAGAGATGGGTCGCGTTCTTCTCAAACTTGAACCAGATGGTGTCGCCCGCCTTGAGCGCACCCTTGGCCTCAAGGTCGACAACGGGAATGATCAGGACAAACTGGCCATCGGGAGCGGTCACGTGGACATGCTCGGTCGAGCCCATGAGCTCGGTCACCTCGATGGTGCCCTGAAGCGCACCCTCCTCGCCCTTTTCGGCAAGCAGAATCTGCTCGGGACGTACGCCGGCCGTGATCTCCTTCACGTCGCCGCCGTCCCAATTAAGGGCGAGCTGAGCGCAGGTCTCGGGGGCCAGCGCGACATTCATGTCGTCGGTCTTGACGGTAAAGCCGTCGCCCGAGCGCACCAGCTGGGCATCGAAGAAGTTCATCTGCGGCACGCCGATGAAGCCGGCGACGAAGATGTTCGCGGGATGGTTGAAGACCTCCTGCGGCGTGGCGATCTGCTGGACAACGCCGTCCTTCATGACCACGATACGGTCGCCGAGAGTCATGGCCTCGGTCTGGTCGTGAGTAACATAGATGAACGTGCCCTTGATCTCGTGGCGCAGCTTGATGAGCTCGGCACGCATCTGGTTACGCAGCTTGGCGTCCAGGTTGGACAGCGGCTCGTCCATCAGGAAGACCTTAGGATCACGCACGATGGCGCGGCCGATAGCGACACGCTGGCGCTGGCCGCCCGAAAGCGCCTTGGGCTTGCGGTCGAGGTACTCGGTGATACCCAAGATCTCGGCAGCGGAGCGAACCTTGCGGTCGATCTCGTCTTTGGGGACCTTCTTGAGCTCAAGCGTAAACGCCATGTTCTCGTACACCGTCATGTTGGGGTACAGAGCATAGCTCTGGAACACCATGGCGATGTCGCGGTCCTTGGGCGCCACGTCGTTGACGCGCTTGCCGTCGATGAGCACGTCGCCCGAGGTAATGTCCTCCAGGCCGGCGACCATGCGCATCGTCGTGGACTTACCGCAGCCAGACGGGCCAACGAGGACGACGAACTCCTGGTCGTGAACGGTGAGGTTGAAGTCCTCTACAGCGAGCACGCCATCCTCGGTAACCTTAAGGTTATGCTTCTTCTCCTCGGTCTTCTTCTTTTTGCCAAAGAAGCCCTTCTTTTTGGACTCGGTGTTGGGATACACCTTCTGAACATGTTTGAGAACGATCTCGGCCATGTCTTTACCTTTCGATGTGCGGCGCCGCGCTGAGGGGCGCCGCAGAAACTTGCAAAACAGTTACGGCATCAGCCCTTGACGGCACCTGCCACCACGCCGTCGATGATGTACTTCTGGCAGAGGATGTACATGATGACGATGGGGACAACGACCATCATGATGCAAGCCATCATGGGGCCGAGCTCGACGTGGCCGTAGCCGCCGCGGAAGTACTGGATCAAGATAGGAATGGTCTTGTACTTGGTGGAGTCGAGCGTAAGGTAGGGCAGCAGGTAGTCGTTCCAGACCCACATGGTCTCGAGAATGCCGACCGAAAGATAGGTGGGCTTCATGATGGGAAGGACGATCTTAAAGAACACCTGGACCGGGTTGCAGCCGTCGATCATGGCCGCCTCCTCGATCTCGAGTGGGATGTTCTTTACAAAGCCGGCGAACATAAAGACCGCCAGGCCCGCGCCAAAGCCCAGATAGATAAAGCAGATGTTGAACGGCGTGTTGAAGCCGATGCGGTCCGCCAAATTGGACAGCGTGAACATGAGCATCTGGAAGGGCACGACCATCGAGAAGACGAACAGGTAATAGAAGAAGTTCGAGATCTTGCTGTTGACGCGAACCACGTACCAAGCGCACATGGAGCAGCACACCAAGATCAGCACGACCGACGTGACCGTGATGATGAGCGAGTACATAAATGCCGAGGCAAAGCCCTGCTCGTTAAGGGCGTGCACGTAGTTTGCAAGGCCGTTGAACGTCTCGGGCGTGAGCAGATCGAATGCCGTGGTGGTGCTGATTGCGGTCGCTTTCTTAAAGGAATTGAGCGCAATCATAAACACGGGGTAGATCCACGCGAGCGACAGGATCGTAAAGAAAATCGAGAGCGCGCGGTTGATAACCTTATCGCGTTTCATTACTGCTGCACCTCCTTGGACCTCGTGGCCTTAAGCTGAATCATGGAGATGGCTACGACCAGGATGCAGAAGATAACCGCCTTGGCCTGACCGATACCCTGCCATGCGATACCGGCACGCGAATAGAACGTGTTGTAGATGTTCAGGGCGAGCATCTCGGTGGAGTGCGCGGGGGCGCCGCCGGTAAGGGCGAGGTTCTGGTCGAACAGCTTAAAGCCGTTGGTGATGGACAGGAACAGGCAAATGGTGATGGTCGGCATCAGGTTAGGGATCTTAACCTTCCAAAACGTCTGCCATGCCGTGGCACCGTCGACCTTGGCGGCCTCGATGTAGTCGGACGGAATGGACTGCAGACCAGCGATGTAGATGATCATCATGTAGCCGACCTGCTGCCACAGGGTCAGGATGATAAGGCCCCAGAAGCCGGCAGCGGAGTTAAGGGCAATGAGCTGGGCGCCCACGTTGGAGAGCAGGCAGTTGATCAGAATCTGCCAGATGTAGCCCAGCACGATGCCGCCGATCAGGTTAGGCATAAAGAAAATCGTACGGAAGATGTTGGTGCCTTTGAGCGCCTTGCGGGTGAGCGCCTGCGCAATTGCCAGGGCGATCACGTTGATGAGCACCGTCGACAGGAAGGCAAACGCCACAGTAAAGAAGAACGACGTGGCAAACTGCGGATCGGACAGCGCGCGCACGTAGTTCGCGATACCGACAAAGTGCGCGTTGTTAATAGTAATAAACTGGCAGAACGAGAGATAGAAGCCCTGGATAAAAGGGATCACGAACCCGATCATAAACGCCAGGCACGTGGGCAGCATAAAGAGCGGCCACCAGCGCTTGAGTGCTTTGCCCATAGAAGGGTCCTTTCAATATGCAGGGGGCGGGCAAACCTACGTCTGCCCGCCCCCTGTCGCTAATCAGATAGCTTGGGCAGCAACTGCTTACTCGGAAGCAGCCTTCTCGGTCTTCCAGCCATCGACGAAGGCGTTCTTGACGCCGTCCCACTTGGTGTTGTCGGCAGCATAAGCAATGAGAGCCTGCTTGAGGTTCTTCTTCCACTCCTCGGAGGGGATGTAGACGAAGTCCCAAGCGACGGTCTTCTTGCCGTCCTTGGCCATGGCAACGGCCTGCTGCGAGAAGACGTTGGTGGTCTCCTTGGCGCTCTTGAACGGAGCGGTCAGACCCATCTTGTCGGCGATGATGCTGGTCGGGGTGTCAGCGGTGACGCACCAGTACATGAAGTCCTCGGTGGCCTTCTGGGCATCCTCGGAAGCCTGGGAGCTCACGCACCAGTAGTTCTCGCCGCCGGAGCACAGGCCCTGGTTCTCCTCGCCGTCGACGCCGATGTAGATCGGCAGCATGCCGAGCTGGTCGTCGGTCATACCGGCCTTGGTGAGGTCAGCGTATGCCCAAGAGCCGTTCTGATAGAAGACGGCCTTGCCGGTTGCGAACTCGTTGGTGGCGTCGTCGCCGGTCTTGGAGGCAAGCTGCGAAGGATCGCAGGTGGAGTCGGTGATGTACAGGTCGAAAATCTGCTTGAAGTTGTCGAGATACTCGCCCTTGATCTCGTCGTCCTCCTGGTTGTGCTCCTTCTCGAACTCGTAGTAGAGCGGGAGGTTGGCGAGGTGGGTGGTGTAGCGCCAGCTGGAGGAGTCATCCATGCCGGCAGAAGTGAAGGCACCCTCAACGCCAAGCTCGTCCTTGCGGGCCTGGATGTCGTCAGCACAAGCCTTCAGCTTGTCGAAGGAGTTGATGTCCTCGGCCTTGTAGCCAGCCTTCTCGAGCAGCTGCTTGTTGTAGATGATGCCGTAGCTCTCCTGGACCCAGTCGATACCCAGATCCTTGCCATCGGACTGCAGAGCCAGGGAGTCGTCAATGAGCTCACCGCGGAGCTTGGTATCGGACAGGTCGGCGCAGTAATCCTTCCAGTTCTTAAGACCGGTGGGGCCGTTGACCTGGAACAGGGTCGGAGCGGAGCTCTTGGACATCTCGGACTTGAGCTTCTCCTCGTAGGTGTTGGAGGCGGCGGTCACGATCTTGACCTCGACGCCCTTCTCCTCCTTGTACGCCTTGGCGATCTCCTTCCACTCCTTGTCGACCTCGGGCTTAAATTGGAGGAAGTAGACCTCGGCAGCGTCACCAGAAGCAGAGGAGCCGGAGCCGGCGGAGCCACCGCAGCCCACGAGACCCAGACCAAGAACCGCAGCCGCGGAACCAGCAAAGCCCAGGAACTGCCTTCTGCTCATTTCGTTCTTCATTACAATCCACCCTTTCACACCGTGGCGGCACCCTTTGCCGCCGCCTTCGGAGATTGGCTCGGGGACTTTGCCCCTTTTGCTGATTTGTACGATACGCTATTTGGCTACTTGTTTGAACAAGTATTACTAGAGCGGTAGAAAAACTTCGGTGAACGGTAATTTCAACTTGATACTTGACAAGTTTTGTATAAACAATTATTTGTTATCAAATGCAGAGAAAACGCCCGGTCAAGCCGATGCATCGTCGGTTTGACCGGGCGCTTTCGCTTTGAGGGCATGAGTCTCGTCAGGCTGCAAGCTAGCCGGCTATCGCTTGGAGTTGACGCGGTAGTGGAAGATCTCGGGATGCGTGCGGGCATGCGTGACCTCGAACAAGATGCCGTCCGAGGTGTACGACTGGCTCTCCATGACGGCAACGCAGTTGTATTTGCCGAGGTCAAGATAGCTGCAGTCCTCATCGTTGGCAAGCTCGACGCTCACTGTACGGCGACTCGCCATCACCTTGACGCCGCGTTTGTGCTCCAGATAGTCGTAAATTGACTTTGCGGCGATCTCGGGCGTCAGGCCCTTGGCGATTGACTCCAAAAAGTAACCATGGTCCACTTGGCGCGCGTTGCCGTTGAGGCTTCGGACACGCACCACGCGAATCAACTCCTCGCCCACCTTAAAGCCCAGGCGACGAGAGAGTTGCTCGGTGCAAATCAAATGCTCAAAAGACTTAACGTCCGTCGATGCAACGGCATTGTTGCGCTTTGCAAATTCGCCAAACGACTCGACTTCCTCGAGTGCGCCCAGCATGTCGGTTTCACCCTTGAGCCAAATAACGCGCACGCCCTTGCCGTGTATAGGCTGCACAAACATCTGGTCGGCCAGCATGCTCAAGGCGCGTCGAACGGTATTGCGCGTGCAGCCAAATTCCGCGGTCAGCTCGGCTTCGGTTGGCAGCATCTCCTGAAACGCATAAGTCCCGTTAATGATGCGCGAACGGATCTCGCGGTAGATTCCTTCGTAAATCGCTTTTGGCATGACTTCACCTCTAATGAATATGTATGGCTAGGCACGATAGCATTTCTTGAAGTTGTTTAAACCGATTATCGGCAAAGCGACAGGATTTAACCGTTGACGGTTTCTGTCACGCTCAAACCGGTTTCGCTCAAAACTGCCGGTATGACAATCGTCTGGTCCTCTACAATGAATCCATTGTTTAAACGTTTCACCACGCGCAACGCGCCTCGATATTCGGGAGGCAGAACATGCTGCAAAAAATCCAACGCTTTGGCGGGGCAATGTTCGCGCCCGCCATGTTGTTTTCCATATCGGGCCTTATGGTCGGCGTCTCCGCCCTCGCAACGTCTGCGGATATCGTCGGCGACCTCGCCGTATACGGAACCCCTTGGTACGTTTTTTGGACTATCATTCAGCGCGGCTCGTGGACGGTCTTTAAACGACTTCCGCTCCTTTTTGCCGTAGCGCTGCCCATCGGCCTTGCCCAAAAGCAACCGGCACGTTGTTGCCTCGAGGCGCTCGTGGCCTATTTTGCCTATTGCTTCTTTTTGAGCGAGATCATCAAGCTGAGCGGAGACAACCTTGGACTTAAGTACCCGTCGTCTTTGACCTCCGCTAGCGGCATCACCATCATCGACGGCATCAAGACGCTCGACACCGGCATTATCGGCCCGCTGGCGGTGTCGGCAACCGTCGTCGCCATCCATGACCGCTTCTACGATGTCAAGGTTCCCGATTGGCTCGGCACCTTCTCGGGCTCCTCGCTGGTCTACCTCATCAGCTTTTTTGCCGTGTTTGCCCTTGCCGCTATCTCGGCCGCCATCGTGCCCTCCGTATACGCTGTGACCGAAACACTGCGCCACGCACTTGCGGGCGTCGGCCCCTTTGGCGTGGGCATCTTTGTGCTTTTGGAGCGAGCGCTCGAGCCCATGGGGCTGCACCACCTGCTCTACATGCCGATCTACTACGACAACCTGGTCATTAACGACGGCATCTACGCCACGTGGAGCAGCTTGCTCCCCATCCTCTCCCATAGCACGCGCCCCCTTAATGAACTTGCGCCGTGGGCCGGTTTTACCGCCACCGGCTGGGTCAAGCTCTTTGGCCTTCCCGCCATCGCAGCCGCGTTCTACTCCACCGCAAAACCAGAGCGCCGCGCCGGCCTCAGGGCCATCCTTGTTCCCGCCATCATCGCCTCGGTGGTTTGCGGCGTTACCGAGCCACTCGAGTTTCTCTTTATGTTCACCCACCCCGGGCTCTTTTTTCTCTACGCCGTCTTATCGTCTTGCCTTGCCACAACCATGAATCTCTTTGGCATCGTCGGCATCTTCTCGGGCGGCCTCATGGAGATGGCAGCCTTCAACTTTATTCCGCTCATGCGGACGCATGCCGGCTCCTACCTTTTGGCGCTCGGTATCGGCCTTGCCTTTAGCCTCATCTTTTTTGTTAGTTTTCGAGCACTCATCTTGATCTATGACCTTAAGACGCCGGGCCGCGAGGATCATGTCGCCAATCGCGCGGCAATCGATCATTTAACGGGAAGCGGCTTTGCCAAAGAGCAATCTCCCAATGACGAGGTCAATAGTCGATCCGATCAAGATCACGTCCTCGCTGAGCGGGTAATTCAGCTTTTAGGTGGCGTTGGCAATATTGTGGGCGCAACCAACTGCGCCACGCGTCTGCGCGTCGAAGTCGTGGATCCCTCCATCGTCGCGGACAATGCGACCTTTGTCGCAGCGGGTGCCAAAGGCCTCATCGTCACCGGCAAGACCGCTCAGGTAATCATCGGCATCTCGATACCCCGCGTCAAAGAACACTTTGATCAGATTATGGGACTCGAACCGGGTTTTGCATTCGCCGCCTCGCCTTTTCATGCCGGCGATAGCGCCAAAAAGTATGGCAATGTCTGCTTCTTCGACATCGACGGTACGCTCGCCTGGCAAGATCCCAAACTTGCCCAAGAGCTCCCCGAGGGCGAGCGAGATCTTTCCCCCTATCCCAACGAGACGGTTGCACAGGCAATTCGCACGTTTGTCGCCAACGGCAACAAAGCTTTTATCTGTACGGGGCGCACCCTCAGCTGCATCCATCCCAAGCTGCTCGAACTGCCGTGGGCAGGCGTCGTGTGCCTCGCGGGCGGTTACGCCGAACTCGAGGGGCGCGTCGTGCGAAACGCTGCCATAAGCCCCGGCATGTTACAGCGCCTCGCCCCCTATCTCGAGCAATCGGGCGAGGTCATTCGCTTTGAGGGCATCGATCGCGTCGTGCGCATGAGTGCAGATGCCCCCGAGACGTACGGATACGCACGCACCGTGGGCGACGCCGTCACGCAACTTGAGCACTACAACGCCTATAAAATTCTTATGTCCACACCACTTGCCAACCGCATCGCCCAAGATGAAGAGCTTGGACCTCTGCTCTGCCTCAACGAGCTCGAGCTCGAGGTCACAGAAATCTCGCCGCGCGAGTGCACCAAACGGGCCGGAATCAAGGCTGTGCTTGACGCCCTGGGACCAGACCACGGCACCGTATATGGCATTGGCGACGCGAGCAACGACATCGCCCTCATGGAGGCGGTCGATGTTGGCATCGCCATGGGCAACGCGCCGGACTTCCTCAAGGAAAAGGCCGACTACGTAACCGACAGCTTCGACCACGACGGCGTCGTCACCGCGCTCGAACATTTTGGGCTTATCTAGCCGAGCCCCTTGCCGCGTTTGCGGCCGCAAGACTCAATCGTCTTCAACCGCCGCGCTCGACGCCCCAATGTGGCAATATGTTGTCTGCATAATGCAACGGTGCAACCTAAGAAAGAATGCGAGAACCCGTGTCCAGTCCGTTTACCAGCTTTTTAGCCCAGCACTTTGACCAGATTAACGACTATCTGGCCACGTTCTTTGGCGGACAGGCGACTTCCGCCGATATCGAGCGTTACCTGTATGCCCCGCTCTCGGCATTTACGGCCAATGCCGGCAAACGCCACCGCCCGCTCATCTGCATGCTCGCCGCCACCGCGGTAGGTGGCAGCTTTGAGAGTGCCCGCAGCGCAGCGGCGGCTATCGAGCACTTTCAATCGGGAGCGCTTATCCATGACGACATCGCCGACAACGGCCAACTGCGTCGCGGCAAGCCCTGCATGCACCTTACCGAGGGCACGGGACTTGCCATCAACTGCGGCGATCTAGCGCTCACCATGGTCACCAAGACGGTTCTCGACGACCCCACGCTCGAGGCAGACGTGAAACTCCGTGTACTCCACGAGCTCACCGAGATGATCGTCCGCACCATCGAGGGCCAGGCGCTCGACTTGGGCTGGGTACGCGACGGGCGCTTTGACATCTCGGTCGACGATTACCTGGACATGGCAACGCACAAGACCGCGTATTACAGCGGAGCCACGCCGCTTGCCACCGGCGCCATCATTGGCGGGGGCAGCGAGGAGCAAATTGAGGCGCTGCGCGCCTTTGGCCTGCACACCGGCCTTGCCTTCCAGATCCAAGATGATCTGCTCAACTTAATCGGTACCAAGGAGGTCGCCAACAAGGACTTCCGCACCGACATCACCGAGGGTAAGCGCACGCTCGTTGCCGTGCACGCCCTGTCTGATGAGCGCTATCACGACGAGATTGAAGCGATCCTCTCCTCGGGCACCGAGGACCCCGCGCAGCTCGCGCGTGCCGTGGACATCTTCCAAGAGACCGGCTCTATCGATTACGCCCACGCCTACGCGCTGGACCTGACCGCCAAAGCCAAGGCCGCCATCGAGAACGTTGAGCTTGATCCGCACGCACGCGAGCTGTTCCTCTCCATGGCAGATTTCTTTGTGGAGCGACTCAACTAGCGGGGTTATAAAACCTGTCAGCAGCGTATTTGGGTACAACTTGCTACACTGTTGAGTGCATGTTTATGCATCCCTTTGCGTTGTCTATCCGACACACGCTCAAATAGTACGAATGGTACGCCGAAAGGGGTTCGTTCATGGAACCTATTACAACGGGCATGCAGGGAGCAGCCGTCGAGGACGTCCAGTCCCGCCTTCTGCAGCTCGGCTATACAATCGATGACACCGAGGTTGCCGACAAGCGCTTTGGCACCACCACCGAACAGGCTGTTGGCACCTTTAGGCTCGATAGCGGCCTTGCCGCTGGCTGTGCCGTCGATATCCCCTGCTGGAGCGCCCTGGTCGACGCCTCGTATAAGCTGGGCGACCGCACGCTCTATCTGCGCATGCCCAATTTCCATGGCGCCGACGTTCAGGCCCTACAGCGCGCGCTCAACGTTTTGGGCTTTGCCTGCGGTGAGGACGACGGCTATTTTGGCCCGCACACCGAGGCCGCTCTGCAGCAGTTCCAGGAAAATGTTGGCCTGTTTGCCGATGGCATGGCGTTCCAGGATACCTACGCCTATATCAACCGCCTGCATCACGTGTGGGAGGGTAAGCCCTCGGTTACCGAGGCCGAGTCGCGCATCGGTTTTGCCCGTGCCGCCAACGTGCTCGAGCGTTTCCAGATTGCCGTCATCGGTGAGGACCCCATCGCACGCAGCGTTGCATCGCGCATGTGGAACATCGCCACGGCGACGACCGACAGCAGCGGCATGATGCTTTGCGATTCCGAGGTTCCGACCGACGTGGATCTGGTGCTCGAGATCGCAAGCGATGAGCTGCCCGCAGATGCTGCGCCGCGCGCCACGATCGCCCTTGCCGAGTGTCACAACCTTGCACAGCGCATCCGCACCGCCAATGTCGCCGCGCAGCAAAAGCCCGCACGCATCCGCATTGAGCTCACGGGCATGACGCGCTACAACGGAACCTTCACCGCAAGTGATGCGCAGACACTCGCCGTACGCCTGCTCGATGGCGTTTGCGATGCCCTCGCAGATTAGGTAAACTAAACGGGTTGCTTTTGGGCAACACCACACATTGGGACGTAGTTCAACGGTAGAACTCCGGTTTTTGGTGCCGGCTGTTGGGGGTTCGAATCCCTCCGTCCCAGCCAAAGAAACAAGCCTCTCGGACGCATAGCCGATCGGGAGGCTTTTCTTGTGGGCAAGCGGAGGGATTCGAACCCGCAAGGCAACACAACTTCTCGTCCAGCACGGGAAAATCTACCTTCAAAAGACAGGCGCCCCAAGCCCACTCGGACCAAGAGCGCCTTACATCTAGAAAATATCAGCCCAGTTCCGAAAAGCGAGCCGCATGCAACAACCAAGCCACCACAGGCCCCGGGAGAGCGGGGACACCGGCTTAGGTTTATCGCGAGTTCCGCACGAACAGGAGGCCACGTGACCTCGATGTTTTGGACGTGACAGCGAGAGGGGTCCTGGTATGGCAAGGTGACGTGAAACAAGGCGGCGCTGACCTTCTGGTCGCGCCGCCGAAGTTGAACGTCAGATTGCCGTGCCAGGGCCCCTCGCAGCGTCAAGAAGACCGCCGTTCGGTAGAACGGCGGAACTAATTGTTCAGCATGCGGTCGAAGCTTCCCGAGTCGCCATCCCGATAGTCGGCGGTCATCAGAATCTCCTGCGGAATGCGTCCGCCCTCGCGCAGCACGTTGCGGAACTGCACGCGCGTGACCATGGGCAGATCTTTGATCGTCGCCGCCAGGTTCTGCGGTACACCCTGGTTGGCAGCCGCGGGCTCGCACTCACCGCCGGCCTTCACGCGGCGCTTGTGCTCGGCGAGCATGGCGCGATACATACCGGCATGCAGGCGAATCTCAACAACATTGGCATTACGGGTCTGCTCGACAATGCGCGCACCCTCTCGGTCGATGTCGCCCACGTAGTAGACATAGTTAAAGCGATAGCCGATCTCGGCCAGATAATCATCCAGTGCGTGTGAAACGCTCGCCTTGCAGCCGCCGCCAAAGATCACGCCACCCACCTTGGTGCCAAAAAGCTTGGCGTGCTTGCGGCCGCGCAGGAGCTTGACGATCTCGTCATAGGTGTCCAGGTTCTCGACCATAATGAACGGCTTGTCGGCGCCCAGCGTAAAGAAGCCCGTAAAGTGCACAGGACGGTTGGGAGCAACCTTGATTGCCTGCATGCTGATGCCCTTTTCGGTCATACGCCGAATCAGGCGCTCGCCGTGTTTGCCGTCAAAGGCCTTCTCATCGTTAAAAATCTGGTAGGCGCGCTGGCGACGCGAAGCGACCGGCGTGTCGGCGCCGCGATTCTGCTCTATCCAAGCCTGGATGATCGCAATCTCCTCGGCAATCTTGCGGTTGGACATCTCGTTGTGCTGAGTGCGCTGCGGAGCTTTTTTGTTATCCTTGCCCTCGACCTTAACGATTTGAGTCTGCTGCTCCTTAATCTTGGAGAGCGCCGTAGGCGTGGGAACGACCTTGAGCAGCTGCCTGCCCAGGACACGGGCCAGAGCAAACGCCGAAACCTCGCCATGAGCGGGCGGCTCAGGCTGCTGGGCGGCCGCATCGTTTGCAGTCGGTTTGGGCTGCGCCTGGGATTTGCGCTTGGAATCTGCCTGAGCTTTGCGCTCTTGCTTTGGCGCGGACGAGCTCTTTTGCGAACGTTCGGGCTTGTCCCCCTTCGCCGGCTGGCGCTTGGGTTGCTCCACCGGGGCCTCAACCTTCGCATCCTTGCTTTGCGTCGCCGCCTTCTCGGCCGCGGCCTCGGCATTCGAGCCACGACCGCCACGGTGACGACGACGGCGAGGCTTGCTCGAAGCGCTCTCCCCTGCCTGCTTATCAGCGGACTGCTGAGCTTTGACCTCGGCGTCGGCCGCAGGCTGCGACTCGGAAGGTTGCTGCTCGCAAGCCACCGGCTCAACGGTTTTCTCGGTTTGTTCGGCCTTATCGGCCTGAGCGGTCGAAGCCGGCTCGCCCTTCTCCTGACGCTTTACGGGATACGCGCGTCCCGCAAAACCGCGGCCGGGACGACACGAACCCGGAGCCCTCTTGGCAGACTCCTCAACATCGTCTGCAACCTCGGGAGGCTCTTCAACCTCATGCGCGACATCCTGCTGCGCAGCCTTAAAGTGAGCACCGCGACGACGCTTGGGCTCTTGGGCCTCCACGGGCTTTTGCTCCTGCGCGGGCTTCTGCGACTCGGCAGCAACCTTGGTCTCGACAGCCTCGGTATCGAGCTCATCCCTTTGAGCAACGGCGCGACGGAAGCGCTCCTGCTGGGCACGGCGCTGAGCATCGCGCTTGCCGCCCCCGCCAAAACCGCCGCGACCGGCCTTAGCCGTAAAGGCGCGAACGACGCTCTCATCGAGCAGCTCGTCGGTATCGATATGCTCGCGCGGGGCCGTTTCCACCGAAGCGGGCACCTCGACAACGTCCTCGACGGCCTCTTCGGCAACCTCGGCAAGCTGCTCCTGGGCATCACTTATCTCGGCATGAATGGTATAGAACGCCGGACGTCCGTTAATGCCGCTGCCCTCGATCTTGGTAACGATTTTTGCCGCGATGAGTTCGTCGCGCATCGCCTTGGTGTCGCATTCCTTATCGACGGAGCGGAAAATCTGTGCCAGCGCGCTCGACTTGATTTTAAGCGCCTTGCGGCAGAGCAGGTCGTAGGCAACCAGCTTGGCGCGCTCGGCAGAAAGCGACGTCTGGCTGCTCAGACGCTCAGCCAGGGCATCGACATTATTTTGGTTATCGGAATATACCGTCTTGGCCACGGGGCCCCTTTCATATGTACACATATACGTCTATATGGTACAACGCGCGCCCTTATCCACGCAAAACATCTGCGAGAACACTCGGGCATCGCCCGCTTTTGCATGAAAAAAGACCGAGCCCGCGCAGCCGCGGACCCGGTCTTATCGAGTTGTATAGATGTGACGTTCAACTCGTCAGGTCGATTACGCCTTGGCAGCCTCGGCGTCGGCGGGAGCCTCGGCGGCAGCGGCGCGGCCATACTCGACTTTGCCCATCTCGGACCACTCGGGCTCCTCGTCGGGCATGGAACCGGCCTGCTTGCCGAAGAACTCCTTGAGGCAGTTGACGGCAACGATGAGGCCCAGGACCATCAGCAGGACGGCAAAGACGAGCTGCAGGCCCTTGGTGGCAGCGACGGAAACGGCAGCCGTGGTGGCGGTAGCCGGGATGGTGCCGAAGAAACCGTAGGCCTGGACGGCGGTCATGCAGCCCATGGCGCTCTGGACCAGCGAGGTGAAGGTGCAGCAGAGCAGGAAGGCGACGGGCACGTAGAGCATCCAACCCTTGCGGCCGGTGCACTTACAGAACACGGCGAGGGTGATCATGGTCATACCGCCGAGCAGCTGGTTAGAAGCACCAAAGAGCGGCCAGATGTTGGCATAGCCGCCAAAGGCGAGGGCGAGGCCAGGAAGCAGGGTAACGACCGTGGCGAACCAGGGGTTGCCGAGAACCTTCATGTAGCCGGCCTTGGACTCGATGGCCAGGGCGTCGTTGGTCTGGGCAAAGAACTCGGAGAACGAGGTGCGAGCGATGCGGGCGACGGCATCGAGCGAGGTCAGGGCCAGAGCGGAAACGTTCATGGTCATGAAGACGGTTGCGAGCGTGCCGTCAACGCCGAAGGCCTGCATACCGCGGGAGATGCCAGCTGCGAAGATCTGGAACGGGGTGGAAGCGACGCCGGCGTTAAGGGCGCCGGTACCGGCGGTGTTCATGTCGGAGAACATGATGCCGGCGACGATGATGGCAAGGATGCCGACGAAGGACTCGACGATCATGGCGCCGTAACCGACCTTGACGGCGTCCTGCTCCTTCTCGACCTGCTTGGAGGAGGTACCAGAAGAAACGAGGCTGTGGAAACCGGAGAGAGCACCGCAGGCAACGGAGACAAACAGGACCGGGAACATCATGCCCGAGGCATTGCTAAAGCCGGTGAAGACCGGAGCGGTGATGGTGGCCTGGCCGTTAGCGCCCAGGACGACGATACCGAGGACAGCGCAGACGATCATGACGATCATCATGATGGAAGTGAGGTAGTCGCGAGGGGTCTTGAGCATCTGGATGGGCATGGCACCGGCAAAGACCAGGTAGACCATGACGACGGCGAACCACTGGAACTTGTCCAGGTAGACCGGGAACTGCATGCCGACGGCGAACATGAGGACCATGAGTACCACGCCGGTGACGAACTCGGCAGCGCCGGTGAGGTTGAACTTCTTCTGGGCCCAACCAAAGGCCATGGCGACGAAGGTGAACAGGATGGAGATGGTGCCAGCGCAGCCAGCGGCATAGGACTTGGTGAAGTCGATGGCACCGGTAGCAGCACCAGAAGCGTCAACGGCCGGGGTGAACATGAACGTCTTGCAGACCATGTCGGTGAAAGCGGCGATGACGATGATGCAGAACAGCCAGCAGAACAGCAGGAACAGGCGACGGCCGGTCTTGCCGATGTACTTCTCGATGAGCTGGGCCAGGGACTTGCCGTTGTTCTTCATCGAGGCGTACAGGGCGCCAAAGTCGTGGACGGCGCCAAAGAAGATGCCGCCGACGAGGACCCAGAGCACGACGGGAAGCCAGCCGAAGGCCATAGCGACGATCGTACCCGTAACAGGGCCGGCACCGCAGATCGAGCTGAACTGGTGCGAGAACGCGGTGAAGGCGGAGACGGGCGAGAAGCTGTTGCCGTCTTTCATGCGCTTGGCCGGCGTGAGGGCCTCTTTGTCAACGCCCCACTTGTTGGCCAGCCATCGGCCATAGCCCAGATAGCCGCAGGCGAGCACCGCCGCGGCCACAACCATGAGCAAAACTCCGTTCATTACATTTCCTCCTCTAAAAAGAACTTCCCAGACATAAAAAATGAGGGCCGTCGGTTGCGCTCGACGGCCCTCATCTTCATCAGCCGCCCGTTATCGTACGGGCTAGCTGTATGTGCTAACCCGCATCAGATAATTACTACGCTGATAATGTTTAGCTGATGCGTGAACATGTCTAAGAAATCCTCTTCAATCATGATGTGAACGATCCGTGCGTGTTCACATCCCCCAGTGGTTGAAAAGGAGTATGAAACTTTAGTTACCTAAAGTCAACGCAAATATGTAATGAATTTTCCACTTTTTTGAATTTCTCGGTATAAAACGCCACTGACCTCGGACTTTACCCCACGACAGTTTTTGCATGAGAGATGCTCCTCGGGGGCGGGGCGGGCGCCTGCCGCCATATATGAACTTTCCTGCTCGGACAGTCCTGCTCACGACGGAGGCCACATTAAGTGGCCTCCTGTTCGTGCGGAACTCGCGATAAAGTTCATATATGGCGGCAGGCGCCCGCCCCGCCCCCGAGGAGCTCCCATCCCAAATGTGCGGAGCAAAGCTCCGCACACCAACTTATTCTTTCAGCCAAAGCACGCCGGAAATTCGATGCAGGCTGGCTAACCTTGCCGGACGCTGTCGACGCCGAACCAGCTCAGAAGCTATATCGATACAGAAAGGTCCCCGACCGGAGGGGCCGGATATAAGGTTTATCGCGAGTTCCGCACGCAAAGAAGGCCACTTAATGTGGCCTTCGTCTTGCGCAGGACTGTAGAGCAGGAAACCTTATATCCGGCCCCTCCGGTCGGGGACCGCACCCGTACGACTACAGCGTCATGTTTGGATCGGCGTCGACATCGAACGGCGAGATTTCACCTCGGTCGAATTTACGGCGAGCGACCTCCGCGATCATGGCGGCGTTATCGGTGCAGGCAGACAAGGGCGGCACCGTTACGCGGATTCCCTGACGCCCGAGTTTCTTGATCATCATCTCGCGCAGATGCGGGTTGGCCGAGACGCCGCCGCCGATGCAATACTCCTTGCACCCGGTAGCATGCAGGGCGTTTTTGGCCTTCTTGTACTGCACGTCAAAGACCGCCGCCTCAAACGAAGCCGCCAAATCGGGCAGATGAATCGTGCGCCCGGCCTTGGTCTCCTGCTCGATGTAGAGCGTCACCGCCGTCTTGAGGCCCGAAAGCGAGAAGCGGTAGTCGCCCCTGCTGTTCAGCGCGCGGGGGAAATCAATCGCCTTAGGGTTGCCCGTCTCGGCAAGCTTGGAGATGATGGGGCCTCCGGGATAGCCAAGGCCCAGTGCCTTTGCCACCTTGTCGAAGGCTTCGCCCACGGCGTCGTCAAGCGTCTCGCCAAGCACCTCGTAGTCGCCCCATGCCCTTACGTGCACGAGCATGGTGTGCCCGCCCGAAACAAGCGTAAAGATAAACGGCGGCTTGAGGTCGGGCTGCGCCAACAGGTTGGCAAACAGGTGACCCTCCAGATGATTGACGCACACCAGCGGTTTGCCGGCAGCATACGCAAAGCCCTTGGCAAAGGCGACACCCACCACCAAGGCACCCACCAGGCCCGGACCTTGCGTCACGCCCACGGCGGCAAGCTCACTTGGTGCAATGGCTCCGCCCGTAAGGCCCAGCGACGCTGCGGCGTCCTCGAGTGCCGCGTCCACGACGCTCACGATGACCTCAACGTGCTTGCGCGAGGCGATCTCGGGCACCACGCCGCCAAAGCGAGCATGAAAATCAATCTGTGTCGACACCTGGTTGGCCAGTATATTGCCATCCGCATCGATAATTGCCACGGCTGTCTCGTCGCAGGAGCTCTCGATGGCAAGCACCAGGCGGCGGCGCTCGATTTCGGCACGCTCCTCAGCGGTGCGTTCGGGCGCGGGCAGCGGCCATACACGCTGTTCGGCAGCCGTCGGCTCGGGCGAGGCATTGTCGAGAGGAAGCACCAGGGGCAGCGGCGCCGTCATGACGATGGCATCCTTGCCGGCACCGTAATAGCCACGGCGACGACCCGCCTCGGTAAAGCCCAGAGCGGCATAGAGCGCAATTGCGGCCTCGTTGCCGTCCTCAACCTCAAGCGAAGCCGTGGTGCAGCCGAGCATCTGCGCGTCATAGCTCACGTGCGACAGAAGCTTGCGGGCGATGCCCTCGCGGCGATGCGCCGGATCGACGGCAACGTCCATAATCTGCACGTCCCCGTCGACGACCATACCGCCGGCAAGACCCAGCAGACGGCCGTCGTCGTGCGCCACCCACCAGCTACGTGGCGCGGCAACGTCCTCGCCCAGCTCGGACAGGAACATGCCCGGCGTCCACGCCTCGTGTCCGGCGCCTTCAAAGCAGGCGGTCTCCAGTGCGCTCGCGCCCTCGGCATCCGCCGCGCCCATGGGGCGGAATTGCAGATGACGTCCGGCAAGCTCGTCGGCAACACCTGTCACCTCACTCTGCGCGCTCTCGGCAAGGCCCAGACGCTTGCGCTCGTTTTCCTCGGCGTCCGAAAGGCGCGTATAGATCGGCAAGACGCGAGCCGGATCGCCATCGCCTGCGGCGTGCGCCATCAGCAGGCCCTCGCCCGAGGGCCACCACAGGTCTCGCTCCACGCAGCGCGCCGTCTCATCCTCGCCCAGCAGTTTGCCATAACGCACGAGACCGTCACCAGTCAGCTGAACCTGATCCCAGTCCGCGGTCTGGCGCCACTCATCAAGCGCCACGGCGGCCTTGACCACGCGCTCGCGCTCAAACAGACGCTCGGGGCCCTCATCCCCCAGCACATAGAGCGCCGGGTACACCTCGCCGCGCATGGCATCGGCAAGAACACCAAGCTTGCCGCGCACGCCGGCCTTCCATGCCGTCCAGGCGCAAGCATCGAGCGTCGACACGCCCAGCAACGGCACATTGGCACCGTGCGCCAGACCCTTTGCGGTGGAGATGCCGATACGCACGCCCGTAAACGAGCCGGGACCGCGACCGACCACATAACAGCCGACATCGCTGCGATCCAGGCCGGCCTGCTTCAGTAGGTCATCAACAGTATTCACGAGCTCCACGTTGGCATGGCGGCGACACAGATGGTCCCCACTTACCAGCTTTGCCTCGCCTGTCTGCACGTCAATCCAGCTTGCCGCGCAGGCAAGCATGTCGGTCGATGTGTCGAGCGCCACCACCAGCGCGTTGTCGTTATGCAAGCTCATCTTGTACAGCCTTATCTATCAAATGGGAAAGCTCAATCGCGCGCTCGCCGTGTGCCTCGAGCGTTATCGTTCGCACGTCGCTGTCGTCCTCATCGCGCTTAAGCGTCACCGAAAGATACTCATCTGTCAGTTCATCCTGAAACTGCTCGCCCCATTCCAGCAGGCAAACACCCTCATAGCCCAGCACGTCAAAAATGCCCGTATCCTCAAGCTCGTAGGCATGCTCCAGGCGGTACAGATCAAAATGGAACAGCGGAATACGCCCTTGGTCATGAACGGCCATGAGTGCGAACGTAGGGCTTGTGACCATATGCTCATCGCCCAGAGCGCGCGAAACGCCCTTGGTAAAGTGGGTTTTGCCCACCCCGAGGCCGCCGGTCAAGATCAGCACATCGCCATCTTCTAGACACGGTGCGACCAGCTCGCCAAAATGCTCCGTATCGGCAGTACGGGCCGTTCTATAGGTACCTACCCCCAGGCGCTCCAGGGACATATACGCTCCTTATTATTATTCCGAGGCGGTCTCCGGCGCGGGGTGCCGCTCCAGATAGTCGCCCAGCATCTTAAAGTCTTCCTCCAGCAACTCCTGCCACGCCGGATTGCGCAGCGCCGCCGCAGGATGAAACGTCGGCATCACCACAAAGTGGCCCATCTGATGGAACCTGCCGCGCAGCTTGGTAATGCCGATCTCGGTCTTGAGCACAAAGTGCGTTGCGGGGTTACCGAGCGTCACGATGATATCGGGCCAGATGCTTCGAATCTGCTCGCGCAAAAACGGTGAGCAAGCCAGCACTTCCTCGGGACGCGGATTGCGGTTTCCCGGCGGGCGGCACTTAAGCACGTTGGCGATATAGACGTCCTCGCGCTTAAGACCTGCCAGGGACAAAATGCCGTTGAGGTCTTCACCCGCCGCCCCCACAAAAGGTTCGCCCTGCAAATCCTCGTTGCGACCCGGTGCTTCACCAATAAACATGACGCGAGCGTGGGGGTTTCCCACGCCAAACACGATGTTATGGCGCGACTGATAGAGCTGGCAGAGATGGCAGTCGCCTAAAACAGCCTCAATCTCCTCGAGTGCGACCTCACGTGGCGCCTGATGGGTATGGCCGGGAATGTGCATGACGCCCATAGCGGCTCCTACACGTAGACCTTGTCGAGACGCATGCCAAAGCCGCAGGCGACCTCGTAGTTAATCGTTCCGCGCAGTCGGGCCATCTCGTCCATAGTGATCTCGGCATCGCCATCGCGGCCGACAATAATCATCTCGTCACCATACTCGGCCTCGGGAATCTCGTGTGCCGGGTTGGACTGAATGGCGACCATAAACTGATCCATGCAGATATTGCCAACCTGACGCACGCGCTCGCCGCGATACAGCACATCCATACGATTGGAAAGCGTACGCGATAGGCCGTCGGCATAACCGATCGGCAGCGTGCAGATCTGAACGCGCGTACGCGGTACGCGGTAGGTAAAACCGTAGCCCACGCCCTCGCCCATCGCAGGGTGCGCCACGCGCGTCACGCGCGCATGAACGCTCATAACGGGATCGAGCTGCATCACACGGCTACTCAGCTCGCACGGCTGCATGCCATACAAGCCAACGCCGGCGCGAATCATATCAAAATGCATCGAGGGGTCGAGCATCGAGGACGGCGTGTTGGCGCAATGCACGATACCGCACTCAAAACCCGCATCCTTAATGGCCTGAACGGCCTCGGTAAAGCGCTGGCACTGCAGCTTGTAGTCCCAGCCCGAAGGTTCATCGGCCGTGGCGAAGTGCGTAAATACGCCGTCGCACTGAATACCGCGATGGAAATCAATACCGCGGACAAAGTCGAGCACCTGCGTGTAATGTACGCCGATGCGGTTCATGCCCGTCTCGATGGCGAGATGATACTTGCCCACCTTGCCCGCCGCGACGGCACATTCGCCATACGCAAGAGCAAAGTCGGACGTATAGACCGAGGGCATGATATCGAACTCGAGCAACGTCGGAATGGCCTCGATAGGCGGCTCGCTTAGGATAAGGACGGGTTTCGTAATCCCGCCCTGTCGGAGCTCAACGCCCTCGTTAACCGTCGCCACGGCAAACATGTCGGCGCCGGCCGAATACATAATCTTGGCGCACTCAACAGCTCCATGACCATAAGCGTCGGCTTTAACCACGCAGCACAGGCGCTGACGCGGATTCAGCAAATTCTTATAGGCCCTCGTGTTGCGGCGAAGCGCCCCGCGGTCGATCTCGACCCAGGACCAACGCGTCAAATCGGCTTTATTCATAATTAGTCATCCGACCCTTCGTCCGTGATTCCCAGATCATCGAGCGCATCCTTTGCCGCCAACTCCATGGCGGGACCGATCAAGTCGATAAGATCGGTCGCGATAACGCTCTTCTCGCCAAACTCCGTCGCCGCGGCAAAACCGGCATAGCTATGAAGCGCGACGGCATACGAGTACAGCAGCTCCCAGCGGTCCATCTCATCGCGCATGGTGGCTAGCGTGCCGGCCAGAATACCCGCAAGGACGTCACCCGAGCCAGCGGTCGCCAACGACGCCGGGCCAGAGAGCGGCAGCAGCACGCGCTCAACACCGCAAATGGCCGTCGTCGGGCCCTTAGCGATAACAACGAGGTTATCGGAACCGGCGGCCCAGACAACCTTTTGCGCGGCGGCAATCGCGGTTCCAAGGTCATTGACCTCATCACCGGCGACGAGACGCGAAAGCTCACGATAATGCGGCGTCATAACGAGCGGCTGCTCACGACGATACATCTCGGGATTACTGTCGATGCCATCGATTGCAATCTTGGCAAGGCAGTTGAGAGCATCGGCATCCAAGATAAGCGGTACGTCGAGCTCAAGCAGACCCGAAACCACCTGCATGGCACCGGCAGATGTCGTCATGCCGGGACCACACAGCAAGCAGCTATATTTCTTGGCAATCTCACATACCGTCATGCGCGCAGCGGCACCAAAAGAACCGCGGGAATCAGATGGAATAGCAAAGACCGGAATCGAGGGGAGCGCCATGCGGATAAGGTTGGCACACGCATCCGGAGTCGCGACTGCCACATAGCCGGCGCCTGCGCGGGCAGCGGACTTGGCAGCCATAATGGCCGCACCAGGATACTGCGCCGATCCGGCAACAATGAGCACCGAGCCGCGCGAGTACTTATCGATATTCGTAGGCAGCGGAGCAAAATAGTCCACAAGGTCACCGGGTTCCACGATCTCGGCAGCATGGTCGACATCGTCAATAACCTCATCAAGGCGGTCATACAGACCGCCGCAGACCAGATCGCCTGCATATTCGGGACCGTCAGCGCTGTATAAGCCGATCTTGGGAGCAATCATCGTCACCGTACGCTCGGCACGAATGCAGTCGTCATCCACCACACCCGTCTCGGCATTCAGGCCCGAAGGAACATCGATGGAGACAACGCGATCGGCATTTTCATTGACCGTGGGGATCCAGATTGAAAACGGCGCACGAAGATCACCATGAAAACCGGTACCAAAAATGGCATCGACTACAACATCAGCCTTATCAATCAGCACCTCCAGCTCATCACGAGAGGGGCCGACACACACATGCACGTCGCGACCAGCAGTACGACGGGCGACATGACGAGCGAGAGCGGCAGGGATCTCATCCGGCTCAACCGGAGAGACGATATCTACATCAACGCCCTTATGCGTCAGAATGTCAGCGGCAACCCAGCCATCTCCGCCATTGTTGCCAAAACCGACCAATACAAGAACGCGATCGGGGTTGAGCTTTAAAATCTCGTTGGCAGCAAATTCGCCCGCCAACTCCATGAGTTCGGCCTTCGAGGTACCCTCACGCTCGATAATATCTTCGAGGCGAACGACTTCCTCGGTACTCAAAACCGGTTTCATCTATGCTCCTAGCGCATCTTGCGGATCATCATCCAGATGTTCCGACAAAGCAGATTGTTGCAGCTGTTCGAGCTCGTCTAAGACAGAACGAGCCTCTTTAAATGTCTGAGCAACGCGCTCCTTCGTGCTCACTTTTTCTTCCTTGGGTTTAGGTCGAGCATCCTCGGTGATCGCAATGGCATTAGCGACAGCCAAGTCACCCGTCAGAGTAATAGAAAGAGCAACCTCGACAACGCCCAATTCCTGGGCGATTTCAAGAGCGCGACCCGAAAGCAGCGCTTTTGGCTTGCCGAGCTTATCGCGCGTTACGGAAACGTCTTTACGGCCAACGCCCTGGCTAAAACCCGTACCAAGCGCCTTAAGTACCGCCTCGCGAGAAGCAAAACGACTGGCATAATGCGCGGCAGGACGAGACGAGGCATCGCAATACGAACGCTCTTCATCGGTAAACACGCGCCGAACAAACGCGGGCGTATTCTCAAGGATTGATTTCATTCGCGAAATCTCGACGATATCAACGCCGATTCCGGCTTCGGCCATAATCACCTCCATGCTGCACAGACTATGACATTGTAGCCCGTTCGCAGAAGATGCGACAAACGAGGGTCAAAAACACAGCGAGAGTGGAGTGATGGCCCTATAAACGCAAAAAGGGGGAGGCCGCGAGGCCTCCCCCTTCTACATTCCCAATGGCGGCTCGGTGCCGTCCACCGGTCAGCGGCGC
>ENA-OQHI01000394-OQHI01000394.1-human-gut-metagenome-genome-assembly--contig:-NODE-394-length-30142-cov-4.004091_pt1 | contig 30142 bp, 20 predicted proteins | sample MGYA00242561_ERZ504713 | MGnify/ENA primary metagenome ERZ504713 (study PRJEB26092, sample SAMD00036217) | human gut metagenome | host: Homo sapiens | study: EMG produced TPA metagenomics assembly of... | reverse complement strand
TAGCAATAATACGCACATCGTTCCAGCCCAGCGCCTGGCAGAAGTTGCGCAGATAGATCACATCTCCTGCGGTACGCACAAAGGACGCGGCGATAAAATCAAAATCATGAGACGCGCCGAATTCCAGATCCTGCATATCTGCCGGAGACAGGTAAGGCATATTCAAACTGATGTCCGGCACATTCACGCCCTTTTTGTTGGTGAGCAGACCACCGTCCGTTACCCGGCAAACGATCTCGTCCCGGCGCAGCTCCGTCACCTCCATGGCAATCAGGCCGTCGTTAATGAGGATAGAGGTGCCCACTTTTACATCTTCTACCAGCCCGGGGTAGTTCACATAGCAGTGCTTGGCATCACCCAGGCATTTTTTTGTGGTAAGCGTAAAAGTGTCACCTTTGTGAATCACGACGCCGTCGGGATCTTCAAAGTCCCCGGTGCGAATTTCCGGACCCTTGGTATCCAGCAAGGTAGCCACCGGCACACCCTGCGCCTCACGCACACGTACCAACTGCTCCAGCCGCTTGGACTGGGCGTCGTAATCACCGTGACTAAAGTTGAACCGTGCCACATCCATACCGGCCTTAATCATATCCGCCAACACCTGATCGTTATCCGTTGCCGGACCGAGGGTGCAAATAATTTTTGTTTTTTTCATTCTACAAGACTCCTTGTTTCTATGATTCCAAAATTCATTTTACCACAAAACCGCCAAAAGGCAACACCGGCAACCGGTTTTTTACATAATCTTAAAATAACCGGGTTTGGAAGTAAAAATACTGGTAAAAAGCACAAAAATTCGGCGGCAGAATTGTGGAAAATCCCATAATCCGCCGCCGATAACAGACTGTTATTTGCGTATTTGTCGATTATTTTTTCTTAGAAGTATTCTCGTGCTTCTGGGTACTGGCCTGGGTGGTGGTCACTTTATCCAGCCGTGCCTTGTCGATCTGCAGGGTTTTGTACTTGCCGTCCCCCTGGTCGATAAGCAGCGTCTTGCCGTCATAAGCAATATAAAAAGTCTTGTACGACTTCATCTGGTACACCGGCTTGCCGTTCTCATCCTTGCCGGTCTGGTCCATATAGCCCGCCTCGGCACGAATATACTTTTTGCCCTTAATTTCCGAGCCAATGGTGCTGAGCATAAACTCATATTTTTTCTTGCCCACATTGTCCAGACCCAGCTCTTTTTTAGAATAGCTCTCCAACAAACGGATGGCCGTATTGCCGGTAATGGCTGCGGACTTGGTCTCTAAGGGAGATGTAGTGGTCTCTGGCGTGGTGGTCTCGCCGCCGGATCCGCCTTTGGTACAGCCGGCAAACACGCCCAGCAGCAACAAAACAGCCATACAAAGGGTAAACCATTTTTTCATGAAAAAAGCCCTCACTTTCCTTATCTGCATTATACTTTAGACGCCGGGCGTTGTCAACGCCGCAGACACAAAAAAGGCAAGTTTTTACATCTCGTCCGGACCGTACAGCAAAAGCAAGCGGGCAATGGTCTCCTCGCTGAACAGCTCTACCCCGCGCCCGGCCAGCAACGCCGCCGTCACGCCCTGCCCCGGCACCACCGTGCCGGTAAAGGTGCCATCATAAACAAAGTGGCTTCCGCAGGAGGGGCTGCGCTCCTTAAGAAGCGCCAGGCCGCAGTTTTCCTCCTCAGCAATATACAGGGTTTTTCTGCCCCGTCCGCAAAGGCAGCGGTCACATCGACACCGCTTTTGCTCACCACGCAGCCGTCCCGAATTTCACTTGGCTCCCGGGGAATAGGCAGTCCGCCAAAGCACTCCGGGCACACCGGAATCAGCTGAAAATATCGTTCCAGCGCCCGCACTTGCTCATCCCTGTTATTGCCGCCGCTGTACTTGCAGTTCTCCCCCAGCAGGCAGGCAGAGACCAGCAGCTTAGGCTTCGTCATAGTCATAGGTACATACCTCGCTTAAATAAGTCTTGGTCATAATGCCGTTGGTATAAGTGATATAAAACCGGGCGCTCACCTGCCCGGTGGCAGAGGAGGAGCCGTACCGCAGCACCTTGCGCCCGGGGGTACAGGCAGTAGGCATTTGCTTGACCGTATAGCCCTGGGCGTTGGTTGTACCTACCCGCTCCGGCACCAAATCCGTCGCAGCCATATTCTTACCGTACAGGAAGCCGCAGTCCACGACCCGATACTCGTTAAAGGCGCGCACATTCACCTCAAATCGGCGGCGGTAGGCACCATTCTCTTCTGCCGACTGGCGAATATACAACACACCGATCTTGGCCTGCACGCCATAAATCCGATCCAGCGTCACCTCCGGCAGCACCCGGTTCACCGACAAGTTGGCACCATCGCTTGGGCTGATCCCTTGCCGCTGATTCAGCACATCGTCCCGTGCGTTTACATAACCGTCGCCGTTCAAATCACCCACCAGCAACAAAACAGCCGCCGGTGCAGTGGTGTTGCCCCCGCTGACAGACAGGGGCACACTGCGGGGCACGCAGCCGTCGCCGCAAAAAGTCAAAGTATAATCCCCGCAGGATACGCCCTCAAACAGAAACACGCCGTTCTCGTTGGTTACCGCCACCGGCGTGCCGTCCAACGACACGGAAATGTTTTCCAGCGGCGCACCGGCCTTGTCCGTGACCGTGCCCTTGACAAAATGCCCCTCCGGCTGGGTTGGTGCCAAGGTCTCCGTCTCCTCCGTACCGCAGCGGGTACAGTAGCGCTGCACACGGCCTGCCACACAGCAGGTAGGCGCCGTATAGGCGCGCTGCACCCAATTGTGACCCAATGCCGGGGTGTCTGCGGTGTAGCTGTCGCCGCACACGGTGCAGGTGTAATTGGAACGCCCGGTCGCTGTACAGGTAGGCGCCGTTTGCACCGTCTCCGCATAAGTATGACCATTCGGGGGCAGCTCTACCGTGCCCAGGTCTGCGCCGCAGCGGGCGCAGGTGCGGCTGCGGGTAGCGCCTGCCGTGCAGGTGGGCGCCGGTCCGCTGTCCGTATAGATGCGGTGCAGGCAGCCCAGCGGCACAAAAGTCAGTCCATGCTGTCGGGCATAGTCCATCACCGAAGTGTCATAGTAACCGTACAGAGTCAGACCGTCCCCCACCCCTGCAAAGACAGCAGCCGGAAACACCGTGTCCGTAGCGGTCACCGTCAGTTCTGTTAAATCCCGGCAATGAGCAAACCAGTTGGCATCCATTTTCTCTATACCGCTGCCCAGGGTCACCCGGGTCAGGCCGGTGCAATTGGCAAAGCTGCTTTCCGGCAGGGCGGTCACGCCGTCCTCCACCGTCACTTGCCGTATCTCTGCACCAAACAGTGCCCAGGGCGCCACATCGGCAGCAAAGTCCGCCACCGGTCCGCTGCCGCTGATCGTAAGCGCCGCTGTGTCCAAATCATACTGCCAAGCAGTTTCCGCACCGCAGGCGCCGCTGTTCACCGGGTAAAAAGGAATAGCCGTGCCGCAGTAGGTCTCCAGCACAGAGCCGGGCAGGCCGTACACCGTCAGCGCCCGGCGCACAAAGCCATCAGAAAAGGCAGTCCCCAGTCCGTGGGGCTCCACGGACACGGCGGCCGTGGCGTACACCGTACGCAAGGTATGGTTCAGTAAGAATGCGCCGCCGGCGATCAGCACCGCCCGGCGCAGCACAAGGGTATCTTGATGGAACTGGGGCAACGCCATCCACAGAGTGCGCCCATTTTTGCCGTACAACAGGCCGTCTGCCGTAACGGTCAGCGCAGCAGAAGCGCTCTCCACCTGTTGCAGCTGCCAGGCAGACAGAAACGCCGCCGCATACACGGCAGTCACCCCATTGGGAATCGTAAAGTCCGTAGCCACCCGACCACCGGGGTAACAGATCAGCTCCGTGCCGTCCCCGCTGTACAGCACGCCCTCTGCCACCGTATAATCATCGCCGGTGACAGAGAACGCCGTCACCCGCCGCATATCCGCAAAGGCATAACCGGTTACACCGGTGACGCCCTGACCGATGAACACGCTGCTCACCGTATCCGCATAGGCCGCCCAGGGCGCAGCACTGCTGCTGTAAGCAGACAGCCGCCCGGCACCGGTGATCTCCAGTTGCCCGGTGGCATAGCAGGTCCAGTTAACCCCACGGCCGCAGCTGCCGCTGCCCAGCACCTGCGGCTCCGCATAAGGCTCTGTATAAGTATCGCCGCACACGGCGCAGGTGTAGGTCAGGCTGCCCGGATCCGTATCTGTGGGCCGCAAAATCTGACACACATAGTTATGCACGCACCCCAGGGGTAAGAACGCCGCCCCTGCCGCAGCCGCAGCCCGGGGCGCAGGGGTGTTGCGCCAGCCCCGCACCGTCAGATCGCTGCAACCGGAAAAGGCGCCGGTGCCCACCTGCTCCACATTGCGGGGCAATGTGATGGTGTGCAGACCCTTGCAGTTTTCAAACACATAGGTCCCCAGCCGCTGCAAAGTCTCCGGCAGGGTAAGCACTGCGCTTTGGCAGCCGGAAAAGGTAAAATTGCCCAGCCCGGTGACCGTATCCGCCACCGTAATCTGTTGTAGTTCTTCCGCCCACAGCGCCCAGGGCGTGGCTGCCGCACGGTCATAATCTGCGCCGTCACCGGTGCCGGTGAGGGCCAGCGTACCCTCCGGCAGGGTCAGGGTATAGGTTAGGTTGCCTGTGGTGCCGGTTCGAGTCAGGTTGTCCAGCCGCAGCAGACCGTTGCCGTAAATGGGATCAAAGCCCGGGTCACCCAGATCCTCTGCACTCCCTTGCAGCAGCGCGTTCAGCTGGTCCAGGGTCAAATCCGGGTGCAGACTCAGCAGCAGCGCACAACAGGCCGCCCCATAGGGGCAGGACAGAGAGGTGCCGGAGGCAGTTGTAGCAGCAGGTGCACCGCCGCTGTCCATGGTAGCCACAGTAATGTGGCTGCCGGGGGCGCAGTAATCCACCAGGTCGCCATAATTGGAAAAACCCGCCACCGTCTTGTCCGCCGTCACTGCACTGACGGTAATGGCCTGGGGCAATGCCGAGGGATAGCGGCTGCTGATCTGTGCACCCGCATTGCCGGCAGAGCAGCACACGGCCACACCCCGTGCCGCAGCCTTGTCCATCATGGCTGCAAAGCCCGCCCGATTTTGGCTGGTGCTCAGGCTCATATTCAGCACCCGTGCACCCTTCGCCACAGCGTCCTCCATGGCGGCCAAAACCGCCGAGGCAGCGCAGGTGTCCGTACCGAAGCGCACCACTTTATAGGGCAATATTTTTACATTCTCATCTGTATTCCCGGCCAGCACCGAGGCCACCGCCGTGGCGTGCCAATACGTGGCGCCCCGCTGCCGGGTGTCATAGGCCGCATTGGCTCTACCGTCGCCGGACAGATCTATGCCGTCAGACACCAGCCGCCCTTGCAGCACCGGGTGATCCAGCATAAAACCTGTATCAATTTGAGCGATGACTACCCGGCGACTCGGGATCTGCCGCCGGGCGCAAAAAGCGGTGGTGCCCACCATCTCCCCCGCCCAGGGGCAAAGGTTGCCGGTCAGATCCGTATCTGTCTCTAATTGGCACAGGCTGTCCGGCTCCGCCGTGGCGCCGTCCTGCGCCAACTGTACCGCCGCCTTGCGGGCAGCCAATGGTGTGTCATATTGCAAAATCGCCAAGCCGTCCGTCACCGCCGCTGCCACAGCGCCGTAGTTCTTACCGCCGTAGCCGGTAACTACCAGGCGGCACAGACCATAAGGATCACGCTCTAAATCCGCCTGCGCCACCGGGGCTTTCTCCAACAGAGCAGTATAGGCAGTAGCAAAGGCGCCGGATGCGGCACCCGATTTTTGCATCACAGGCAGAGCCGCCCCCAGCATACTCACCAGGAGCGCCAGTACCAGCAGCAGCGCCGTGCCCCGCCGGGTGTATCTGCGACTCATCGGTTTCGTCTCCCGGCCAGCCAAAAGAACACCACGCAAAACACCACCAACAGACAGGCCAGCACAAAGGCGATCCACTTACCAATCAGCGGAATGGCACCAAAAAAGCCGATCCCCAGTACCAGCACCAAAAACAGAATCACAAATATCAGCACGATGGCAGCGATTTTTTTGTTATTCATCTGCATTCTCCTTCAGTATCTCTTGCCGAACCACGCGGGCAACGCCCTCCCGATCATTGGATGGCGCCAAAAAGCGGGCAGCCGCCTTGGCCGCGTCCGTACCGTTCTCCATGGCGTATGACCAACCGCAGTAGCGCAGCATATCCACATCGTTACCACTGTCGCCAAAACACATCACCTGGGCCGGGTCATAGTCCAGTTGCCCGCACAAAGCAGCCAAGGCCGTGGCCTTGCTGGTGCCCACCTTGCCGGCCTCCACATTGCACCCGATGGAGGAGGTAATCTCCACATGGCCCATGGTCTGCAAAAACGCGCGCAGTGCTCGGTTTTCTTCCATCGGTATCGTAAAGAGATTGAGCTTTTCCACCGTCATACCAACCAGTGCGTCTGCCACACTGTCCCGGTACACCACTTTTTCCAGCAGTTCGTCCACAAAGCTGTCCGGCACGCCGTCCAGCCGCGCCATACCCTTGCGCCGGGCAGGCGCCACCGGCACCCCATCGGCATAGAATTCATAGTACACCGGGCGGCTGTCCAAATAAGCGCAGATTTGCCGGGCGTCCGCCAGCTGCATCGGGTCACTGTGGATCCGCTTTTTGTTCTGCACATCCCACACACCGGCGCCGTTGCTGAATACAATATAATCTAAAAAAGGCAGTTGGGCCTGTACCGGCTCCGTCAGCGCCAAGGTGCGACCGGTGGCCAGCGCCAGGCGCACACCCTGTTGGTGGCAGGCAGCCAACGCCCGGCGGGTGGTCTCGCCTACCCGCTGATGGTCCGGCAGCATTAAAGTGCCGTCCAGGTCCATTGCAATGAGTTTGATCTGCATACAAATTCCTTCCTTTGATGATCTTATCAAACCCATTGTAGCATATTTGCGCAGTGTTGACTACTTCCATTCTATGTAAAAATCCGGTTATTTTTATACAGATTTCTGTACATTTTCATTGACGGCAGGTAGGTGGCTATGGTATCTTAGTATTGGAATATTCTATTCTAAAAATAAAATACAGAGGGGGACGGTCACATGGATCATACAAATCATGTGCCGAAAAAAGAATGGATGGCCTACTGCGTCGGCGCACTGGGCCAAGGCATGGTCTATGCCATTATGAGCAGCTATATCTCAGACTTTTACATTAGCGTGCTAAAGCTCACGCCTTTATTTGTGCTGCTGCTGATGCTGCTGGCGCGGGTGTGGGACGCCATTAACGACCCGATCATGGGCTATATTATGGACCACGCCAATCCAAAGAACGGCAAAATGAAGCCGTATCTCATTTACACACCCATTCCCATTGCCATACTGACAGTGCTGCTGTTCTACGCACCCAATATCAGCGACACAGCCAAGATGATCTACGCCGCCGTTACCTATGTGGCCTGGGGTATGATCTACACCGCCTCAGATGTGCCCTTCTGGGCACTGCCCAATGCCTTAACGCCCAATGCAGACGAGCGAGGCGGCATTATCAGCAAGGCGCGCACCGCCAACGGCGTGGGTTCTGCCGTGCCTACCGCTTTCTTTATGGTACTGGGCTTTATTCTGCCCAAGTTCAATTTGTCCGGCACGGAGCTGGAAAAGACGAAGTATATGTGCATTGCCCTGTTTTGCGCCATTGTGGGCAATCTGCTATTTATCCGGGTATATTTTAAGACCAAGGAACGGGTGAATATTCCGATTCCGCCTAAGAAGGACAAAAGCCAGCCCTCTGCGCTGAAGCTGATCTTCACTTGCAAACCATTAATGCTCACAGCACTAATGGGTATTCTCTCCGCCGCCCGGTATATGTACCAGGCCGGCGCAGTGCACGCCGCCCGTTACAGCTTTTATATCGGCAAGGACCTAACCGGCCTGTCCGCCGTGGAGCAGGAGGCAGCGCTGCAAGGCAATATCTCGCTGGTGAGCACCGTGTTCAGCGTGGCCAGCGCCGTGGGTATGTTCGGCGCCATGCTGCTGATGCCGGTACTGTTTAAGAAATTCAACTACAAACAAATCATTATTGCCACCAGCCTGCTGGGCGCCGTATCCAGTCTGATTATGTGGTGCATCGGGTATCAGCATTTCTGGGCCTGCGTGCCGTTTTTGGTACTCAGCTGCGTGCCCTGCGGCGCCATCAATGTGTGCGCCTTTGCCATGATCGGCGACTGTTTGGACTACATGGAGTGGAAGACCGGCACCCGGCTCACCGGTATGGGCTCTGCCATTCAGAGCTTTGTCACCAAACTGGGGGCGGCGCTCTCCACCTCCTTTATCATTCTCATGTACATTATTGTAGACCTGGATGTAGGCTCCATTAACGCCTCTGTCACCGCCAACCCGCTGCTGATGAGCCATGGGGTGCGAAACGGTATATTCAGCGTGGTATCGCTAATCCCCGCCATCAGTCTGCTGGTATGCACCATCCCCATGTTCTTCTACAACCTGACCGGCGACTTTAGGGAGAAAATGGAAACGGAGCTGGCTGCCCAGCGGGAGAAAAAAGGCATTACCATTACAGACTAAATTCACATAAGGACGAGAAAAATGACTGCATACACCAAACGCTTACAAAAAGTGACCGCTGTGCTGTGCACCACTGCCCTACTGGCCGGGTGCGCCGCCGGCACCTCTGACAACACAGAGCCTGCCGCCACCGCCGCACAGGTCAAGGCCATCACCATTGAACCAACCGCTGCCTATCAGACAATGAACGGCTTTGGTGCTTCTGCCTGCTGGTGGAGCCAGGAGGTAGGCAATTGGAAGAACGCCAAGGATATTCTCTCCCTGCTGTATGACGAGAACAGCGGCATTGGGCTGAATATTTACCGCTACAACCTGGGCGCCGGTTCCAAGGACGACGCCACCATCACCGACCCGGACCGCCGGGCAGAAGCCTTTATAGACAAGGACGGCAGCTACCACTGGGAGCGGGACGCAGCAGCGCAAAATGCCCTGGCCCTGGCAAAAAGTATGAACAAAGACCTACGGGTAACCCTGTTCTCTAACAGTGCCCCGGTGTTTTACACCGCCAACGGCAAAGCCTACTGCGACTACCTGCCGGACGATGAAAAATATGTAACCAACCTGGAGCCGGAACGGTACGCAGACTTTGCCAAGTACAGCATTGCCTGCGCCAAGCACTTTACGGAGGCCGGGTATCGGGTCACCGGCCTGTCTCCCATTAATGAGCCGGAATGGAGCTGGCGGGGTTATGAAGACGGCACTGCCAAGCAGGAGGGCTGCTACTACTCCAAGACGCAATGCCGGGATCTGTACAAGGTATTTTTGAAGCAAATGGCGCAGGAAGACGCGCTAAAGGACTGCCGGCTGGAAGGCTGGGAAAGCGGTCACATCGGCACGGACACCTGTATGGCATACCTCAAGACCATGTTTGGCAAAAGCGGTGTCAACGGACTGAAAAACAACGCCCTTCGCAAGGGTATGCCCACGCTGGCACTCCATTCCTACTGGGCCAGCCCGGAGGAGAGGCAGGCCTTTGCCGATGCCATAGCCACCACCTACGGCAGCAATTACAAGCTGGCGCTGACGGAATACTGCCAAATGACCGAGGACCAAAACAGCGGCGTGTACGACCTGATCCAAAAGAACGGTATGGACAGCGGCCTGGGCATGGAATACGGTCTGGCACTGGCCGGGATCATTCATCAGGATCTGACGGTGCTAAACGCGGTAGAATGGGACTGGTGGACCGCCTGCGCCTTTGGCGGCTACACCGACGGACTGGTGTACCTGGACAAGGACAGCCATCAAATCGAAACCTCCAAGCGGCTGTGGGTACTGGGCAACTTCTCCAAATTCACAGACGAGGGTAGCATACGCATTTCCATTACCCTACCGAAGGAGCTAAGCGATGTGCAGTCCGTGGCATTCAAAAACCCCAACGGCACTGTTACCGCCGTGTTCATCAACAACACGGATAAGGCCCGCAGCACTACCCTGGCGCTGGACGGTTACACCCGCCACACCACCTATGTGACCGACAAGGACAACGACTTGGCAAAGACAGACAGCGGCACCGCCGCCGATACCTTTGCCCTCCCTGCCCGCTCCGTCACCACCCTGGTGCTGGAAAAGTAAAAGCAAAGTAAAAAGGAGCCTCGCTTCATCAGCGAGGCTCCTTTTTTGCGCGTATGTATAGAGAAGCGGGGCGGCAGATTGCCGTCCTTATGCTATTGTGGGATCCCTTTTTCCAAACAAAAAAGCCACCCACTGCAAGGCAATGGGTGGCGGTGGTGCAAAGCACCTTACTTTTTATTGATCTCTTTGGAATACTTGGCCAAATACACGGTGCGCATCAAGAAGCACTCCACCTTGGGCACATAATGGGGGCGATTGAAAATATCCGTGTCGATCACGGCCTCGCAGCCCTTATCCATAATGATCTCCAGCGCCTGCATATCCCCATCGGAATTGCCGGTGATGATGGCACCGTTGCCCTGAATCAGGATTGCATTGCGGCTGTCCATGGCCTTAGCAATATCTTTGGCACAAGCGTCTGTATCACCGTCGATCCACGGACGGTTTTTCACATCCACGCCGGCGATCTGTGCAAAGTCGTCGATCATAGGAATCATATCTTCACCTGTGCAGGACACAGCGATCACATCCGGATCGGTCACATGCTTGATGATGGAGCAATCCTGGCTGTCATAAATGGCCTTATGGATCTTGGCGCACTTGGGTGCAATGCCGGTAATGCCCAGCCCGGTCTCCAAATCCACATCAACGGTCTCTCCGCCAACGGTCAAGCTAAAGGTCTTGCCGTTGCGAACAGAGGATCCCAGATCACAAATGCTCTCCGGCATAGCCACAGCGCCATTCTTTTTCAGGTAAAAGTTGCGCTTACCTTCGTCAGAATATGTCTCTGCCCAGGAATGACGCAGATAGTTGTCCTTGATCACCCGCTGGCAGCACTTCTCCAGTGCGTCTGCAATCTCAAAGGCCTGCTCATAGGTATCGCCCATGCACAGAGTGCCATGGTGCATCAACATAATGGCACGGCAGCCCGGGTTCATCATAATGCATGTCTCTACCTTCTTGCGCAGAGAATTGGTGGTAGACATAGCATAATCGGCGCAGGGCACCTTATTGCCCAGGACCGGCTGAAATTCCTTGTAAACATTGCGGATCTCCATGCCGGTAATGCTGACGATGGTGGCCGCCTTCTGGTGGGTGTGGATCACAAAATCCACGGTGGGATGGTGGCGGTACGCCGCAGCGTGCACACCCTTCTCGGAAGAGGGCTTAATATCGCCCTCGTAGGAGCAGTCCTCAATATTAACCACAACCACTTCTTCCGGTGTCAGCGTTTCATACGCCCGACCGGAGGGTGTGATCACAAACTGGGTGTCAGAAATACGGGCGGATACATTGCCCCAGGTACGGGCGATCAGACCGCTTTCCACCAGCTTTTTGCCGGCCGCAACGACCAGCTTTTTTGCTTCTTCTAATTCGTAAGCCATGTGTTTTCCCCTTAAAATCGTATTTTTGCCCCGGGGGCAAAAGCACCAAAAGGACGGCCGGGCATCACTGCCCGGTACCGCCCTTGGTAAAAAATCTTACGCCTCGATGCAAACGCAGTTCTTGAACACATTCTCAAATCTGTTCAGGCAGTCGTCGATCATCTCTTCCGTATAAGCGGCGGAGGTGTACAGACGAGAACCGGCCAAAGTTACCAAGCCCTCTGCCATGTAAGCAGCGCCCATGTGCTCCATCTCGGACTGACGCTTGCCGGTCTCCTTCAAGGTGTGCGGAATGGTCCACGGATGCTTCCAGTCCACCTTAAAGTGCATGGTACCAACGGTATCCAAGTGGCATACAGAACCCTGGTTGAAGCACACGAAAGGCAGGTCATACTTTTTGATCAGCGCCTGCAAGCCGTGTACCAAACGGTCAGCCATCTTACCGGCTACCTGGCAGGCGTTACGCTTCTCGATCTCGCAAATGGCAGTGTAACCTGCGCAGCAGGAGATGGGGGTGGCAGCCATGGTGCCGCCGCACATTGCCTTATGAATCTTCTTGCCGGAGCCGTTGCCCTTATCCAGGCCGGCGCCTAAGTATTTCATAACCTCTCTGTGGCCGCCGATGCCGCCTGCACCCGGGTAACCGCCGGCGATCACCTTACCGAAGATGGTGATGTCGGGATCAATGCCAAAGTAGCCCTGCGCACCGGACACACCGATACGGAAGCCGGTCACAACCTCGTCGCAAACCAGCAGAGCGCCGTACTTGCGGCACAGTGCCTGTACGCCCTTGGGGAAGTCCTTGTCTACCGGACGGGTACCGGACTCCGGACCAATGGCCTCAATGAACACGGCAGCGGTACCGCCGCGGAACTTATTCAGGATCAGCTTGCGTTCCAGGCTCTTCAGATCATTGGGGAAGAACTCCTGGGTGTGCTTGAATACGAACAGCGGTACGCCGTGAGACTGCAAATTCAGGGTACCGGGCACACGCATGCCCCATGCCAGCTGATCGGACCAGCCGTGATAAGCGCCGCCCATCTTGATGATGTTCTTATGGCCGGTAGCCAGACGGGCCACACGCACAGCGCACATGCAGGCCTCTGTACCGGAACCCAGCATACGGAACATCTCAACGGAAGGAACACAGTCGGAGATCTTCTTGGCCAGCTTGTACTCATATTCATGGAACAGACCGGTGGAAGGACCGCAATCGTCCAGCAATTCCTTAACCTTCTCCTTCACTACATCGTCGTTGGAGCCCAAGATGGTGGGACCGCCGGCCTGCAGGAAGTCGTAATACTCGTTGCCGTCAATATCGTAGAGCTTAGCACCCTTGGCCTTGGTCATTACGATGGGGAAAGGATAGTTAAACGCCAGGTTGTGCTGCACGCCGCCGGGAATGATCTCTCTTGCCTCGGTGATCATCGCCTTAGACTTAGCGCACTTCTTGTCGAAGTATTCTTCTTCATACTTCTTCAGTGCAGCCGGGCTGATGGAATAAATGGGCTTTTTGATGAGCGCGTCCAGCTGAGCGGTGACCTGCGCTGCATCAAGATACTCAGAAATTGCAAATCGGGTATCCATAATGGTCGTTCCTCCTTAAAATTCATGAGTCGTCGCTCACCCCAAGGGGCGTGAGCCATCGCTCACATAAAATACACCTTTAGTATATCACTTTTTAATGATTTGTCAAATAGATACTTGCAATAATTTGTTCAATTTTCCCGCATTTTTATTCAGATTTCTTGCAATAACGGATAAATAATGATAATATAAGAAAAGTGAATTGCGGTTCACGCTTTACAGAGAGGGAGTATTTGTACGGATTGCACAAAGGGCTTTTCCGTTCTTTGTGCAAGGCTACAAAATTTTTTGAAATGGTAAATAAACATCACAAGGACGCATTTGACCGCATTTCCGAGGAGCGACGGGAGCGCATACTGGAAGTGGGCACCGAGGAGTTTTCCTCCAAAGGGTACGAAAATGCCAACATCAATGTGATCGCCAAGAACGCAGGAATCAGCATTGGGCTGATGTACAAGTACTTTGCGACCAAAGAGGATCTGTTCATCACCTGCATTCAGCGGGGCATGCGTATTCTGACCCAGGTGATCGAGGAGATTATGGCCAGCGACGACAAGCTGCTGATCAAGGCAGAAAAGCTCATTCGCGCCACCTGCGTCCATTCCAAGCGAAATGCCAATTACATTCGGCTGTATAATGAGATCGCCTCGGAGAAAGACAGCGCGCGCACCCAAATGCTGGTGCGGGAGATTGAGAGCGAGACCAGCGGCATCTACACCACGGCCATTGCGCAGGCGCTGGCCAAGGGAGATGTGCGCCCGGATCTGGACCCTCGGCTCTTTGCCTTCTTTTTGGACAATCTGCTGATGTCCCTGCAATTCTCTTACACCTGCGACTACTACAAGGAGCGGTTTAAGTTCTACACCGGCGTAGATGTGGAGAAAATGGACGAGGAGCGGGTGATCGGTCAACTGCTGAAATTTGTGGAGAGCGCATTTACATTTGAAAAGAAGTGACGGTATTTACCGCGTACAACACCATGGGAGGATATTTTATGAGCAAATATGTAATCACCTACGATGTGGGCACCACCGGGGTCAAGACCTGTCTGATTGAGATCGGTGACACCATGCGCATCCTGGCCTCTGACACCGCAGGCTACGGTCTGTATGTGGATGATGAGACCGGCGTAAAGGGCGGCGCCGAGCAGGACGCCGATGAATGGTGGGGCGCCATGTGCAGCACCACCCGCAATGTGTTCAATAAGTGCGTAGGCGTGACCAAAGACCAGGTAGAGGGCATTAGTTTCTGCTCTGCCATGCAGGGTTTGGTCCTGGTAGACAAAGCGGGCAATTGCATTCGCCGCCCCATGACCTATATGGACCAGCGAGCCGGCGATGAGCTGAAGAAGGGCATTGCCCACGGCGTACAAATCGCCGGTGCGGAAGTGACCAAGCTGCTCAAGTACCTGCGCTATACCGGTGCCGTATCCTCCTCTGTTAAGGACCCCATTTGGAAGTACCGTTGGGTGCGGGAGCACGAGCCGGAAAACTTTAAGAAAGTCTATAAGTGGCTGGATGTGAAAGAGTACCTCATCTGCCGCCTGACCGGTGAATTCGTAATGACCCAGGATTCTGCATTCGGCACCCTGCTGTATGACACCCGCAAGGGCCACGAGGGCTGGTGCAAGCCCATTTGCGATATGGTAGGCGTGGATATGAAACACCTGCCGGAGATCAAAAAGTGCACCGATAAAGTGGGCGAAGTCACTGCCAAGGCTGCCGAGGAGCTGGGTCTGGCTCAGGGTACCGCTGTGTACGGCGGCGGCGGCGACGCCTCTTTGATCGGCGTAGGTGCCGGTGCGGTAGAGATCGGCGACGCCCATATTTACAGCGGCACCTCCGGCTGGGTGGGCACTGTTGTGCCGGAACAGATGGTTGATACCGGTGCGATGATGGCTGCCATTGTAGGCGCCAATCCGGAGACCTTTAACTACTTTGGTGAGCTGGAAACCTCCAACAAGTGCGTAGGCTGGGTCAAGGATCATTTGGCGCTGGACGAGATCGGCGTGTTCTTAAAGCGCTACGGCAACGCTACCGACAGCCTGGAGCAGGTAGAATTCAATATGTATGATTACCTGGAAGAAGTGATCGACACCATTCCCGCCGGTTCCAACGGCGTGATCTTTACCCCCTGGCTCCACGGCAACCGCTGTCCCTTTGAGGATCCCAATGCCGCCGGTATGTTCTTTAACATTCGGCTGAATGTAGGCAAAACAGAGCTGATCCGCGCCGTGGTGGAGGGCATCTGCTTCCACATGCGCTGGATGCTGGAGCGCCAGGAGTTAAAGACCACCAAGTATCAGAAGTCCAAGACCGTGCGCTTCTGCGGCGGCGGCGCTTTGGGCGAAACCACCTGCCAAATTTTGGCCGATATTCTCCAGCGTGATGTGGTGGTGGTAGAGTCCCCGCAGAACATCGGTGCCGTGGGTGCAGCCGCTTGTATCGCCGTAGGTATGGGCGCTATCCCCTCCATCTTTGATGTAAAGAAGCTGATCCCGGTAAAGAGCACTTATAAGCCCAACCCGGCCAACAAGGAAGTCTATGACCGCAACTTCAAAGTGTTTAAGAACCTGTACAAGGCCAACAAAGAGAACTTTGCCATTCTCAACGGCTAAGCCCTTACATAAAGGAACAACCCCTGCACCCGGTGTGCAGGGGTTGTTTTTTATCACAAAGCAAAAGCGCCGCGGACGAACCGCAGCGCTTTGTTTTTTATTTGGCTTTACTCGCCCTTGGGTGCGTAGAAGTCTACCAGTGCAGCCAACTTGTTGTACTTCTCAATAGAGTTCTCCGCCGCAATGCTAAACAGCTGCTCCGCCTTGCCGGGGAAGGAACGCTTCAGCGCAGAGTAGCGGGTCTCGCCCTCGATGAACTGTACATAATCGGCGCTGGGTGCCTTGCTGTCCAGGGTAAAGGGATTTTTCCCTGCCTTGGCCAGATCCGGGTTAAAGCGGAACAGGTTCCAGTACCCGGCGGCAACTGCCTTCTTCTGCTCTGCCTGGTTAAAGGGCATCTTAATACCGTGGTTAATACAGGGAGCATAGCAGATGATGATGGACGGGCCGTCATAAGCCGCAGCCTCCTGGAACGCCTTTAAGCACTGATTGGCATTGGCACCCATAGCCACCTGAGCCACATACACATAACCGTAGCTCATCGCAATCTGCGCCAGGTCTTTCTTCTTGACCCCCTTACCGGAGGCAGCAAACTTGGCCACAGCGCCGGTCTGGGTGGCCTTAGAGGCCTGACCGCCGGTGTTGGAGTACACCTCCGTATCAAACACAACAATGTTCACATTCTCATTGGACGCGATCACATGATCCAGGCCGCCAAAGCCAATGTCGTAGGCCCAGCCGTCGCCGCCAAAGATAAACTGGTACTTCTTGGCCGCATAATCTGCGTCTTTCAGGAAATCGGCAGCCGCCGTCTTGGCGTCACCCTCCAGCGCTGCCGTCTGCAATGCAGCGATCAGTGCCTGGGCAGGCTCTGTATTGGTAGCAGCGTCCTCATAGGTGTCCAGCCAAGCCTGGGCTTTGTCCGCCACCGGGGTGTCCAGCAGCTGCTGGGCGTCCATAGCCAGCCGCTCGCGGATCTGCTTTTGTGCCAATAGCATACCGTAGCCGAACTCAGCGTTGTCCTCAAACAGAGAGTTGGACCAAGCGGGGCCGTGGCCGTTCTTGTCTACCGTGTAAGGCGTAGAGGGTGCGGAACCGCCCCAAATGGAGGAGCAGCCGGTGGCGTTGGCAATGTACATACGGTCGCCGTACAGCTGGGTGGCCAGCTTGGCATACGGCGTCTCGCCGCAGCCTGCGCAAGCGCCGGAGAACTCCAAATACGGCTTTCTGTACTGCACGCCGATGGTATTGTTGGTAAGCAGCTCCGGTTTTTCGGAGGTGTCCACCAGTGCATCATAGATCTTTTGCCGATCCAGCTCGCTGGCAATGGGTTTCATGGTCAGGGACTTGGTGGGACACACATTGGCGCAGGAGGCGCAGCCGGTGCAGTCCAGTACGGACACAATCAGGGCGTACTGATAATCCGCTCTCTTGTGCTTCACCATGGTGGTGCCCTCCGGTGCGGCAGCCGCTTCCTCTGCATTCATAGCAATGGGACGAATCACTGCATGAGGGCAGACCATGGCACACAGGTTACACTGGGCGCACTTGGTGCCGTCCCACTGGGGTACGGTAATGGCAATGCCCCGCTTCTCAAAGGCGGCAGAACCGGCAGGATATACGCCATCCGCCCGATCAGCAAAGGCAGATACCGGTAGATCGTCGCCGTGCAGGCGGCCAACCGGATCCAAAATTTCCTTGACAAACTTCTTCATCTCCGGACGATCGGTGGGTACTTCCAGCCGGCGGGGTGCGTCTTCTGCAGTCTTCCAGCTGTCCGGCACATCCACCTTCACGATCTCCTGGGCGCCACGGTCAATGCCGGCAAAGTTGGCATTCACCACCGCCTCGCCTTTCTTGGAGAACTTCTTAACCACAGCGGCCTTCATCAGCTCAATGGCCTTCTCTACCGGCAAAATACCGGAGATGGCAAAGAATGCAGACTGCAAGATGGTGGAAGCACGACCGGGCAAGCCCACTTCCTCTGCGATCTTAATGCCGTTAATGATATAGAAATGGATGTTATTCTCTGCAATATAGCGCTTCATGGACGCAGGCAACTGGCTGTCCAGCTGATCCGGGGTCCAAATACAGTTGAGCAGGAAAGTGCCGCCGGGCACCAGATCCTGTACCATATCATACTTGGTCACATAGGACGGGCAGTGGCAGGCCACAAAGTTTGCCTTGTTGATCAAATAGGTAGAGGTAATGGGTGACGAGCCAAAGCGCAGGTGGGACACGGTAATGCCGCCGGACTTCTTGGAGTCATAGAAGAAGTAACCCTGGGCAAACATATCCGTATTGTCGCCGATAATCTTAATAGAGTCCTTGTTGGCGCCAACGGTGCCGTCGGAGCCAAGACCCCAAAACTTACAAGAAGTGGTGCCTGCCGGGGTGGTGTCCGGGTTCTCGGTCACCTGCAGGGACAAATGGGTCACATCGTCCTCAATGGACAGAGTGAACTCCGGCTTGGGCTGGGGCGCAGCCATATTGTTGTACACAGCGATAATATGCGCCGGTACGGTGTCCTTAGATCCTAAGCCGAAACGACCGCCGTACACCGGCACATCGTTAAAGGCAGAGCCTTTCAGCGCAGCCACCACATCCAGGAACAGCGGCTCACCTAAGGAGCCGGGCTCCTTCGTTCTATCCAGCACGGAAATGTGCTTCACCGTCTCCGGCAGGGCAGCCAGCAGATGCTTGGCGCTGAAGGGGCGATACAGGTGCACCTTGACCATGCCCACTTTTTCGCCGCGCGCGTTCAGAAAATCTACGGTTTCCTGAATGGTGTCGCACACAGAACCCATAGCCACAATCACACGGTCTGCATCCGGCGCGCCGTAGTAGTTAAACAGCCGGTAATCCGTGCCCAGCTTCTCGTTGATGGTGTTCATATACATCTCAGTGGTGGCAACCGCGTCGTTATAGTAGCGGTTGCATGCCTCTCTGTGCTGGAAGAACACATCACTGTTCTCCGCAGAGCCGCGCAACACCGGCTTCTCCGGGTTCAGGGCGCGGGCGCGGAACGCCTGCACATCGTCCATATCCACCATAGACCGCAGGTCCTCGTAGTCCCAGGTCTCAATCTTCTGCACCTCATGAGAGGTACGGAAGCCGTCAAAGAAATGCAAGAACGGCACACGGCTCTTTAAGGTAGACAGGTGAGCCACAGCACCCAGATCCATTACCTCCTGCACATTGGCAGAGCAGAGCATGGCGTAGCCGGTCTGGCGGCAGGCCATCACATCGGAATGGTCGCCAAAGATATTCAGCGCGTGGGTAGACACGCAGCGGGCAGACACATGAATGACGGACGGAATCAGTTCGCCGGCGATCTTGTACATATTGGGGATCATCAGCAGCAGACCCTGTGACGCGGTATAAGTGGTAGTCAGTGCACCGGCAGACAAAGAGCCGTGCACGGCGCCGGCGGCACCGGCCTCAGACTCCATCTCCGCCACCTTGACCGTTTGGCCAAACAGGTTCTTGACCCCACGGGCGGCCATGGCGTCCGTCTCCTCCGCCATGGTGGATGAGGGAGTGATGGGATAAATGGCGGCAACTTCTGTAAATGCGTAGCTGACATGGGCAGCGGCACTGTTACCGTCCATGGTTTTTTTCTTTCTGTTCATGGAATTTCCTCCTGTATTTATCTTACAGATAACAACCTCAGTTTGGGCGCAAGCCCACAACTATACCAATTATAGCACTCCGGCGTGCGAAATTCAACACAACAATTTAGTGTTTCTGTATAATAATAACAAAAAGCAGCGCATAGACACTGCTTTTTTGTCGATTATTTCGTTTTTTTCACCAATTGTCGCTTAGTCGTCGTCACCCAGCAGATTCTCAATATTTTCAAAATTGAATTTGGCGGTGTCCGTGCCTTTCTTCACTGTGACTTTGGCGCTCTTTTGCGTGTGCTCCAGCTCCACCTGCACCTTTACATCCCCCCGGTACTTTTTCTCCGTGGTGTAGGTAAAGGTGTTGCCGATCTCCAAGGTCACTTTCTTCTCGTCCACCTGCTTGCCGTTAACGGTAATGCGCAGCTTGTCCGTGCGGGTATCTGTGCCGGCAGGCAGAGAAACGGAAACGTGAATTTTTCGATTGGCGGCCACGGTGGTTGTGGTGGTCGTGGTCTTTTTCGCGGTGGTTTCGTTCTTCTTGGTTGCCTTTTCCGTCTTGTCCTTGCCGGTCTTGCCGTCCTTTGCAGCCGAACCGCTGTTACCGGCGGACTTGCCGTCGGCAGCGCTCTCCCCAGCCGCCACGGTGTTGCCCTTGGCGTCCGTTTGGGGTATGGTAACCACCCGGGTTTGGGCTTTGCCGTCCTTATCCGTAACGGTCTTGCCGTTCTCATCGGTCACATCCACCACAGCTGTGACCTCCTGTTCTGTATATTGCTTTTTGCTGCAAGCAGCGAATGCCAGTACCATGCTGCAAGCCAGCAGCAATGCCATTGCTTTTTTCATTATAACAACTCCTTTATATCCGTTCATCCGGTTGTAAAAACGCCTGCATCGCCGCGTCGCTGGGCATACGCCAATCGCCCCGGGGGCTCAGCGACACAGAACCCACCTTGGGCGAATCCGGAATACAGGAACGCTTAAATTGACTGATAAAGAACCGGCGCAAAAATTCCGTCAGCCACCGGTCAATGGTGGGGCGATCATACTGCCCATCAAAGGCTTTCTCCGCCAGCATGGCCAGCTTTTCCCGATCAAAGCCGAAGCGCACAAAGTGATAGAGGAAAAAGTCATGCAATTCATAGGGGCCGATCTTCTCCTCCGTTTTTTGGGCGATCTTGCCATTGGCGTCCGGGGGCAGCAGCTCCGGCGACACCGGCGTGTCCAGCACATCCCGCAAGATCTCTTCCGTGCGGCCACCTAACTCCCCGGCCACATAATCCACCAGGTAGCGCACCAGCGTCTTGGGCACGGAGGCATTCACGCCGTACATACTCATGTGGTCGCCGTTGTAAGTACACCAGCCCATGGCCAGCTCGCTCAGATCGCCGGTGCCCACCAGCAAACAGCCTTCTTTATTGGCCAGGTCAAAGAGGATTTGGGTGCGCTCTCTGGCCTGGGTGTTCTCATAAGTAATGTCATGCACCGACGGGTCGTGACCAATGTCCGCCATGTGCTGCACACAGGCGTCTGCAATGGAGATCTCTCGCCGAGTGACCCCCAGCGCTTCCATAAGATCCAGCGCGTTGCGATAGGTGCGGTCCGTGGTGCCAAACCCGGGCATGGTCACACCCAGCACGGCGCTGGCCGGTTTACCCAGCAGCTCCATGGCGCGCACAGCCACCAGCAGCGCCAAGGTGGAGTCCAGACCGCCGCTGATTCCCAACACACAACCCTTGGAGCCTACATGCTCCAGCCGCCCGGCCAAGCCGCTGGCCTGTAGCAGGAAGATCTCCTTGCACCGCTCTCGGCGCTGGGCATCCGCTGCCGGCACAAAGGGGTGAGGGTCCACCATGCGGTACGCCAAATCATTCTCTGCATTGGGCACCGGGCAAGACTGTACCGCCGCGCCGGGCCGGTTCTCAAAGGACATATTTTGCCGCCGCTGGGCATTCAACTTCTCCACATCCACATCGGCAACGGTGAGCACGCTTTCCCGGGCAAACCGCTTCCCCTCTGCCAAAATGCCGCCGTTCTCCGCCACTAAGGTGGCGCCGCTGAACACCAGGTCCGTGGTGCTCTCATGCACCCCGGCGCCGGCATACACATACCCGGCCACGCAGCGGGCGGACTGGCCGGCCACCAGGTCCCGACGATAGGCCGCCTTGGACACATACTCGTCGCTGGCAGACAGATTGGCGATCAAATTGGCGCCTTGCAGCGCCAAAGCACCGCTGGGAGGCTGAGGCACCCACAGGTCCTCGCACAGCTCCACACCCAGCAGTACGCCGCTGCCCAGGTCAAACAGTTGACTGCCCATGGGAACGCCGTTCACCATCTGTACCGTATCGAAATCCGCGCCGGAGGCGAACCAGCGCTTTTCGTAAAACTCATTATAATTAGCCAGATGCACCTTGGGCACCATGCCCTGCACCTGCCCGTCCCGGAGCAATAGGGCACAGTTATAAAGGCTATTCTTATAGGGCACCGGGGCGCCGATCAGCACCGCAATGCCCTTGCCCGCCGTATAGGCAGCCAGCCGCTGCACCGCCCGATCCACCGCCTGCTGGAGCGCAGCGGTAAAGAACAGATCGGCGCAGGTGTAGCCGGTGACGGACAGCTCCGGGGTCACCAGCAGGCGTACCTGCTGCGCCACAGCCCGGTCGATTACTGTCTCCAGCTGCCCGGCGTTATAATCCGGGTCTGCCACACGCAAACGGGGTGCTGCCGCCGCTACTCTGAAAAATCCGTAATTCATTTCATCTCTCCGCTCAGCATGGTAATTTTATAACCAAAGGTGGCTGTCTCCCCCGGCTGCAAAACGGTCACGCCCCGACGGTGTTCCAGGGTGCCGTCCTCGTCCGTACAATGAGAAATGCCGCTCCATGGCTCCAATGCTACAAAGGGGGCGTCATTCTCTGCGGACCAAACCAGCAAGTTGGCCATATCCTGGTACTCCACCTGCACGCCGTAGCCCATCGGACCCAGCAAGGTAGCCGCTTTGGCTTCCACCTGATCAAAAATCAATGCGTCGTCATAAAACAGATCGTGCCGCAGGGGCAGCTCCTGCCCATTCACCAGCACATTGTACCGACGCGCCGGATCCACGATCCCGGTTTGGTGATCCGGGCGCAAAGGCGCCTTCGTCACAGGGCGATCAAAGCGCACCTTGTAATCCTCAAACCGCTCCCCTGCTGCCAGCGGGCAGTTAAAGGCCGGATGACCGCCGATCACAAAGGGCATAGGCTCCCCGCCGTTGTTGATAATATGATAAGTCACGGCAACGGTGCTGTCTACCAGCTCATAGCGGATCTCCAGCCGATAATCAAAGGGGTACGCCGCCAAGGTGTTGTCATCTGCCACTTGGGTAAAGGTGGCGCCGTTGCGGTGGTGCTCCGTCAGTGTAAAGGGGTTAATGCGGGCCACGCCGTGGCGCTTCATACGGCAGGGCTTGCCAAATGCGGTAGACGCCCCCTTGGGCAGCACCCCCACAATGGGAAAGCAAACCGGTGCCTGACCGGCCCAGTAAGCCGGGTCTCCCTGCCAAAGATATTCTCGGCCGTCCCGCACCAGGGAGCGGAGCATCGCTCCCGCATCCGTAACGGTGACGGCACAGTGTTCATTTTTTAATGTCAGTTCCATAAGAACCCTCCAGTCCCCTTTATTATAGCTTATCCCTACCGGCATTGCAATAAAAACAGGCGGGGTTTTCAGAGTTTACAAAAAAGCCAAAATCTACCTGCAAAATGTTGCAAATCCCCTGCATATAGTATAGAATATGAGTAGCCTTGCGCAAATGCGACAGACAGAGGAGAACGGCAATGGATATTGATACCTTTATTCACGAAGCCATTTTTGGCGAGAAAGAACAGCACCGCATTTTTTACTACCTGATGTGGGAGAACCTGCAGGAGGTGGGCTATGTAATCACCGATGAGAGCGGCTACGAGATTGACAGTGTGTTTAAGGCGGTAGCACTGCAAAATCTGGTAGGCGAGTTTGCTTACCGGTTATATGATACAGTCAACGAAACCGGATATGAGGATGTACTGGAGTACCTGGGCACCCTGGCTATCGGCGAGGACGATATTCTGCAATACTGCGAGAACGACCCGGAAATTCTGGTAGAGCCGGAGGATTTCGAGCTAACGGTAAAGAACGCGCTGGATACCATCACTGAGCGCACAGCGGACAAGCTGTTAGAGGAATTCTCTGCCGATGATCTGTTTGACTACCTGTTTACCGCCACTTATGACTTTGAGCAAGACTTTACCTACGAGTTTGAGGACACGGACGAATTTCAGGCCTTTGTGGACTCCAACGCAGACCAGCTGGACAACTATAAAGAGGAATACCCGGCTGTTATGCGCTGGGTGGAAGGCGGTATGGTCTGCTGAGCGAATGACAAATATCTATACAAAAAGGGACCTGGATTCAGGTCCCTTTTACTTTGTATCGTCTGTTATTTATTGCTCTTGTTTCCATTGCCAACTTTGTTCCCGGCAGCGTGTAGCTGCTGGGCAATCTCGGCCAAGCCGGCAGACATGGCGGAGATCATGCGTACCGTCTCTTCCTTGGTATAATCATTGCTGCAATAATCGTTGAGCGCACCGAAAAAGCCAAAAGCCAAAAAGCTCTTGCTCACGGAGGAGCGCTGACTGCGAAAATCCAAAAATTTGTTTTTGCCGATATGATCCGCAATCACATCCGTAATGGCAGCAATATCCAAATACGGCTCAATATTTCGGCTGCGAAACAAGATCCGATATTTTTTCTTGATCCGATTGGCGCTGACAAAAATCGTTAAGAAATACTGGTTAAAGGTGGCTGTGTCCGGCTTCTCCGCCTGGTCGATCACCTTTAATGCCTGCTGGGACAGCTCTTGCACAAAGTCAATTAAAATAGAATTGACCAAATTGAATTTATCGCTGTAATGCAGGTAAAATGTGTTTCGGTTGATCTGGGCTCGCTGGGTAATATCCGTAACGGATACCTTGTCAAATTCGCTCTCCTCCAGCAGTTCAAAGAAGGCGTCCCGAATGGCGCGCTCGGTCTTCACATACCGCAGATCGGTCTCTTTCATTACTTATATCCCCCGTCTCTAATGATCGTATGATGATTATACACCACCATACCAATAAAAGTCAAGTTGGGTGATCTGCTGATTAACTGGCAAGAATGCGGTCTGTTATTTGACCCAGCCTTTCTTAAACATCAGGTGGGCAGACAGCAGCGATACCACCACGCCCACAGGGATCAGTACGCCTACCGCCAAGTCGCCTTTAAAGAGCAACATCAAGCAGACGACGGCAACAGGCACAACAGTCAGCTTAAAGTGCTTGGCAAAATAGCTCATACCCAGCGCGCCGAACAGTGCAGGCACCACCTGCTTAAAAGCAGGGGCAAAAACAGAGTCGTCATTTGTCAAGTACGGCAGCACCGGACTGAACAGCAGCACCCCTGCGGCAATCACCAGGGTGGTCACAATAGAGGATGTGGCGCAGGCAATGGTGGAGAGTACCTCGCCCTCCTTGCTCTGGGCGCGCACCTGGGCAGAGTCCAGGGCAGAGAGCACACAGGGCAGCTTTAAGTTATTGATATTCCCGGTTACAAAAGCCAGGTAGGTTGCCCCGGTACCCAGGAGCGGCGTGTAGGTCATCACTTCAATCACCGCGGTGGGATAAAACAGCAGGGCAATAGGCGCCAACCCCTTAAACACCACCTGGGCGGAGGGAAAAGCATGCAGATGGGCGCTGATCGCAACCGGCAGCATTAAGAAAATAAACAGGGCGGAGATCACCCAAAAGCGACCGTACAGGTGGGTCTTTTCATTATAATCTTTCATATTAGCCCCTCCATTCCAGCCAAGCAATGTGGGTGGGCAGCACCTTGGCCAGCAGCATCACCGCACCCATACCGATAAACATCGCCAGCGGCATAGCCATACTTTGCAGCCAGGCAATCTTTTTCTTTTTCTCAATCTGCATAAACAGCAGCATAGACAGCATAGACACCGCCAAAGCGGTAATGCTCATGATCCCGGCGCCGTCGCCCAGCACCGCCTTGTCGCCCTGTCCCACAATAGCACGGCCCACAAAGGCACTGATCAGACCGATAAACGCCGCGGCGCTCATTACATCCGCCCAGGCAGTATTCTTGCTTACCGCCTTGCCGATACTGTTTTGAATTTTCTTCATGGCAAAGGGAATGATCACAAGCGGCATCACAGAGCCCAGAGTCATCACCCACGCGGCGGTAGAAAAGCCCAGGGGATCCGTGATCTCCGTGGACAGGCCGCCGGTATAACCCAGTGCCTCCATGGCAGACTCCGCTGCCGGCACCTCATAAGAAATGGCACCGATCACTGTCAGCCGGATCCAGGGCAGCACAATGCCCAGCGCACCGGACAGGGTAAGGATGGTTGCCACAATAGAGATGGCAGGTGCCAGGCTGAACAGCGCTGACTGGGTCACCGTACCTCGCATGGTGGCGGTGGACAGCCCCAGCTTTTTGCCCTGCTTCCAGGCACGAATGAGAAAAAACAGCGACTGGGCCAGCACAAAAACCACAATAAAGCCGCCCAGAGCATACATAAATCCGCTTTCTTTAAAATCCATATCACTTCCCCCTTTACTCTGCGGTCATCAACCGAATATAGCGCTTAAAGAAGGTGACGCCCTGGGTCATCTGACCCACGGGAATGCGCTCGTTGGTGGAGTGGGTGGTGAGAAGCAGCGCCGTGTCCACCGTAAAGGGCGCAAAGCGATAAATATTGCTGCACACATTCTCGTAATTATAAGCGTCTGTGCCGCCCATCACCAAATAGGGCGCCACAATATTTTTTTCGTCCAGATGGACGGACAGCCGACGCAGGGTATCAAAAGCCCGGGTGTCCGTGGGTGATACAATGCTGGGCTCCTTGCCCTTGATGAATTCAATCTCCACATTGTCGCCGCCCATATATTTCTCAATATGCCGCTGCACATCCGCAATGGTCTGGCCCGGCATAATGCGGAAGTTTACCGTTACGCTGGCCTTTTGGGGCAGCACATTGGCGGCAGGCGAACCGCTGGCCATAGTCACACCGGTCGTGGTGCGGATCAAGGACGCAGCCGGCGGGATCTGCTTCATCACCAGCTTCAGCACCGGGCGCAGCAGCCACAGGTTGCACAGTACCACCCGCCCCGGGTAGGTGGCGTGGCGGCCGATGTCCGTAAACATATTATAAACAAAGGGCAAAATGGTGCTCTTAAATTGGTGGTTCTCCAGTCGCTCCACCTTTTTTGCCAACTGGCCGATGGCGGTGTGTTTGGGTGGTTGAGAAGAATGGCCGCCTTTGGACTTTACAGTAATCTTAAAGTCCGCATAGCCTTTCTCTGCCACGCCCACGCCGGTCAGGTTGGCGTCCAGCAGCCCCTTTACATGCGCCGGCAGCATAGCGCCGCCCTCGTCTACCACGCTGTCCAGGTGCACGCCCCGGCGTTCCAATTCCCGCGCCAATTCCCGGGCACCGTTATTGCCGCCGCTGACGATCTCCTCATTATGCCCCAGACACAGGTACACCCCGCGCTTTGGGGTATAGCCCTCCTCCAGCAGCGTCTCCACGCTCTCCATCAGGCAGATCAGGTGGTTCTTCATGTCCAGCGCACCGCGGCCCCAAATAAACTGGCCGTCATTTACGCCGTCAAAGGCCGGGTGTTCCCAGTCCTCCTCGGTGCCCTCGCTGATGGGCACCACATCCTGATGAGCCAAAAAGGCAATCGGATCCAGGTCGGGATCCGTCCCCTCCCAGTAAAACAACAGACTGGCAGTGGAAATATGATCCAGTTTCAGATTTTTGTGAATCAGCGGGTAGGACTGTTCCAAAAACGCATGGAAGCGGTCAAACGCGCCCCAATCCGTTTGGCTCTCATCCTCGCAGGAGATGGTCTTGATCTGAATCGCCTGACTGAGCCGGTCGCACGCCCGCTGCCCGTTCACCTGCTCCGGCGGGAATTCCTCCCGCTGGGGCTTGGGCGCCGTAAAGAACGCTGCGCGGATCAGCGTGATCACGATAAACGCAGCCAGCAAGCCTAAAATAATGTACAAAGCCGTCATTTTCTTTTCCCCTTTCCGTAAAAAACAGCCTTAATCTGCAAAGCGGCACCCAAACCCGGGTACCGCTTATACATTTGTATTGGACTTACACGCTTATTTTGCTGCACCCAGCCCTTTCTCGTCAAAGTTCAGAATGGTACTAAGCACTACCTCGTAACCGGTCTTAAGAGCCTCCGGCACCAGGCGCTCCGCCGTATCCCGGCGATTATGGTAATAGTCGGCCGGTTTCGGGTCCATAGCAGCCAGGCAGGTGGCGTGAATCCCCGCCTGGGACATTGCCGCTGCGTCGGAAGAACCGAAGAACACGCTGGCGAACTTCAAATCCTTATGACCTGCCTCAATGGCACTGTCCATCACCAGCTGGCTGAAGGGCTTAGAGTTCTTCACCGTACCGGTCATATCCTTGCTATACACATTCAGGTATTCCAGATCCGTTAAGGTATCTACACACAGCACGGCGGTCTCAATCTCGTCGCACTCTTTTTTATGGTCCTTGGCCCACTGCTTGCAGCCACGCAGACCGGCCTCCTCGCCGTCTGTGATCATGCAGCACACCTCGGTATTTTCAAATTTCACACCGGCCATATCCAGCATACGCAAAGCACACACCGCCGCATAAGTACCGGTCAGGTTGTCATTGGCGCCGGGAGAAATGGTCTTAAAGTCCACAAAGCAGAACAGGGTGATCATAAACAGCGCGGTGACAAAGTGGAAATAGTAGCTGTAATTCAGCATGAAATCACCGAAAGCGCCCATATCCACAAAGTGAGCAATCAGGCAGATCACTGCGATAATAAAGGAGATGATCGCGCAGACAATGGTACCGCCCATAAAAATTCCCATCAAGGGCAGCTTGCCCTTTGCATAGTACAGATGACGCCATTCATAGGCTGCGTCAATATGGCCGCTGATTACAATGCGGCGCTTAACCTCGCCGGTGGGCTTGCGGGTAGCGCAAAAGTTGTGGCCCTCTACCTTCTTATAAAGCGGATCCATAAACTGCTTGTAAAACAGGAACTCCATTACGGTGATAAACAGCCCCACAAAAGTCACACCGCCAACAATACACTGGGCGATCCACCAAGGCAGCACACTGGTAAACACCAGCGCGGCACACACCACCACAGCCAGGATGATGGCTACACTGACGATTTTTGTAAAGTGCAAAAAGGCCTTAGGCGCCATTTTGTAGCTTTCAAAGTGGGTCTCGTCACAGAAGGGGTCCATCTCTTTTTTGATGTGCTTCTCGGCAGCCAGGCAGTTGCTGTTGCCGGACTCCCGGGGACCGTACTTCTTAATGATGTTGGTGATCTCCTTGACTGTGTAATCCACATTTTCGTCGATCACCTGCTGGGGAAATTGGCTAAATTTCATACTTATTTTTCTCCTTTTGCTTTGCGTTCTTCGTTGAGCTTCAACTCATAATGGGTGTCGCCGCAGTAAAACAGACGGCGGGGCTTTTGCCGCTGGAAGGTGCCCGGCTCCGCCACGCTGGTTACAGCATAACCGATTCCCAAGGCGTCCAGCGTAGGCTTAAAGGCCTCCAGTCGCTCTTTGAAGTCCGCGTATTTTTTTCTCTCTTCGGCCGACCAGGCAACCTCTGCCAGGGCCTGCATACGGGGGTACACATTCAGATCCAATTTTGGACGCTTGTCGATCCACTCGGTCCATACCTCAGCCTCTACGCCCAGCACATGGTCATAGGAACGAGGCGGAATATGATAACGACCCGGGTCGAAATCGTATGTATAGCTCAATGGGTACTGCCCGTAGGTCATATCAAAGTAAAAACTGCGGTGATTGCTCAGGATCACATCGCCGCCGCGGGCAATATGCCGCTCCACATTCTTATCCCGCTTGGGGGTCCAGTATTGACCGATCACAGACGGGTCCAGATTGCCGGCGGCCAAAATCTCATTCCAGCCGATCAGGCGCTTACCCTTCTGCTTTACATATTCCAGCACCCGGTTGTTGAACCAGCCTTGCAGCTCTTCCACATCGTTTAGGTGCATCTCTTTCATCTTCGCCTGGCAGTGGGGACACTTCTTCCATTCGTCCTTGGGTGCCTCATCGCCGCCAATATGGAAGTAAGGTGCGTCAAACAGTTCACACACTTCATCAATCACATCAAAGATAAACTGGAAGGTACTCTCCTTGCCCAGGCAGGCAGAGCGGTTCCAGTCCATTACGCCGTGCAATGTAGGCACACGACCGCCAAAGTAGCCGGGCACCTGGCGTTCCAGTTCCCGACAAGCCAACCAGGGATAAGCTGCCTGCGCCGCCGCAAAATGGGCAGGCATATCAATCTCCGGCACAACCATAATGCCCCGGGCGTTGGCATAGGCCACGATCTCCCGAATATCCTCCTGGGTATAAAAGCCCTCATGAGGCTCGTTAACCATGTGAGAAGTATGCCAGCCGTCCACCTGGGTGCAGGTGCGCTTAGAGCCGATCTCCGTTAAGCGCGGATATTTTTTGATCTCAATGCGCCAACCCTGATCGTCCGTCAGGTGCCAGTGGAACACATTGAGTTTCATCATAAAGAGCATATCCAGCAGTCGCTTGACTTCTTCTTTGCCAAAAAAGTGGCGGCTCTCGTCCAGGCTCATACCGCGCCAACCCCAACGGGGGGCATCGTGAATGCTGCAGCAGGGCACCGTACGCCCGCCGATATCATAA
>ENA-OQHI01000375-OQHI01000375.1-human-gut-metagenome-genome-assembly--contig:-NODE-375-length-31063-cov-5.144291_pt1 | contig 31063 bp, 36 predicted proteins | sample MGYA00242561_ERZ504713 | MGnify/ENA primary metagenome ERZ504713 (study PRJEB26092, sample SAMD00036217) | human gut metagenome | host: Homo sapiens | study: EMG produced TPA metagenomics assembly of... | reverse complement strand
AGGCGATGATCGGCGTGATACCATTGTTCAGACCGAACACCGGCATGAAGAAGAAACTCTGAAGCTTGAAATATACACCGAACACAGCGGTTGCTGTGGATGAGAAAGCAATCAGGATCCGGTTCATGGAGTACGTCATCACAGAGCCGATAGACTGCATGATGATCGAAGGAACACCGATCGCATAGATCGTTCCGATGATTTTGATATCCGGACGGAATCCCTGAAAACGGATCTTAATCTCTGTGTTAAACTTGTGATTGCAGGTAAACGCAACAACAGCAGCGACACACTGGCCGATGACGGTTGCCACAGCGGCACCGGTAACGCCCATGGCCGGACATCCCAGCAGACCGAAGATCATGATCGGATCCAGAATGATATTGGTAAGAGCTCCGCATAACTGGGAAGTCATGCTGAAAAGTGTTTTTCCGGTGGAGGTTAGAAGGCGTTCAAAGTAAATCTGTGCAAGTAAACCGAAAGAGAAAATCATAACGGTACGAAGATATTCGATGCCCATCTCCATGATCTCAGCATCAGCACCTTTGATCTGGCTGGCATAAAATGGTTTTACAACGGTAAATCCCAGAATCAAAAATACAAGATAACTTAAAAAATACAGAAAAGCTGCATTGACACCGATCTTATTGGCTTCTTTAAACTTATGTTCCCCCAGTGATCTGGAGAGCAGAGCATTCATACCGACACCGGTACCGGTTGCAACAGCAATCAGTAATGTCTGTAAAGGAAAGGCAAGAGAAACAGCAGTAAGGGCATTCTCGGAAAGCTTCGCCACGAAGATACTGTCAACGATGTTGTAAAGTGCCTGCACGAGCATGGAAATCATCATCGGTAACGACATATTAAATAAAAGTTTACCGATGGGCATAGTTCCCATTTTATTTTCTGCTGCAGGGGCAGAAGTATTTTCTTTTGTCATAGGTCCTCCAATCTGTATGATATGTTTGGCTTCGCAGCGCAAAAAAGCGCCAACGATGTATGATACCACTATTTGTTGTAAGATTCAAGAAAAAAGAAAAAGTTCATAATATTTTGCATTGAGAACCGGAAACGAAAACTGTATAATGAAAACAATACGAAAGACAGGAAAATGAGGTGTGGGAAGAGCAATGATTACATATAATTATGGGAACAGTCATTCAACGATCACTTTGCTTCAGATGGTGGGAGATCATGATCTGCCGGGAATAGAAAACGAGATCCGGGAGATCCACAGACTGACGGATCAGGAGTTTGCGTTTGTGGCAGTAAAAGTGGAAAACTGGAATCACGATCTTTCACCATGGAATGCCCCGGCTGTATTTGGAACGGAAGATTTTGGAGACGGTGCGGAAAATACACTGGAAGAGGTATTGCAATTGTGTACGGACAACGACCGCAAATACTGTATCGGTGGATATTCGATGGCAGGATTATTTGCCCTGTGGGCAGCCATGCAGACAGATCGCTTCAAAGGTGTCGCAGCAACATCTCCCTCGGTCTGGTTTCCGGGATTCCTGGAAGATATGAAGAGCCGGCGGGTAGGAAGTGACTGTATTTACCTGAGTCTTGGCGATAAAGAAGAAAAAACAAGGAATCCGGTGATGGCGCAGGTGGGAAACTGCATCAGAGAGACGTTTACCTGGCTGAAAGAAGAAGGAATACCATGTACACTGGAATGGAATCACGGAGGCCATTTTAAAGAACCGGATATGAGGACCGCCCGGGCATTCGCGTGGGTGATGGAAGAACTTGCAAAGAAAGATTAGTATACTTTAAAATATGGAATGGAAAAATACGGGAGAATGAGAAAATGACAACGACAACGTTATGTTACATAGAAAACGAAGGCAAATACCTGATGCTTCACAGAGTAAAAAAGAAGAATGATATCAACGAGGGAAAATGGATCGGTGTCGGCGGTCATGTGGAATATCAGGAAAGCCCGGAGGAATGTCTGGTGCGTGAGGTGAAGGAAGAGACCGGGCTTACACTTACCTCGTATCGGTTCCGTGGTGTGGTGACATTTATCAGCGATACCTGCGAAGCGGAACTGATGTGCGTGTTCACAGCGGATGGATACACAGGGGAACTGATCGAATGCGATGAGGGAGAACTTTGCTGGGTAGATAAAACAGTTGTGCCAGAACTTCCGACCTGGGAGGGCGACAGAGTGTTTCTGGATATGCTTCTTTCCGGCGAGGAGCGTTTTTTCTCACTGAAATTAAGATATGAGGGAGATAAGCTTGTGGAGAAGAAAACTCATTTGTACTAAAAGATGAATAGGAAGATTTATGCAAACAATAGGAATTGACATCGGAACAACAACCATAAGAGGTGTGGTTCTGGAAAAAAGCGGAACACAAAAACCCAGGGTTCTTGAGGCAAAAACAATAGAAAACGGAAGTTTTTTCAAAACGACAAAGGACTGGGAAAGGATCCAGGACGCAGAAAAGATTGTAAAGAAAAGCAGACAGATAAATGTGGTATACTATTTGAAAAAAAGGATGGTGACAAATGATGAATCATAAACTTTTATTGATCAATGATCTGGCAGGGTATGGAAAAGTGGCATTGTCGTCGATGATCCCGGTACTTTCGCATATGAAATATGAAATCTTCAGCCTTCCAACGGCAATTGTGTCCAATACCCTTGACTATGGTAAATTCGATATTCTTGATACGACAGAATATATGAAACATACGCTGGATATATGGAATCAACTGGGCTTTACCTTTGATGCGATATCAACGGGATTTATTGTTTCAAAAGAACAGACAGAACTGATCACAGAATTTTGCAAGAAAAAGTCAGAAGAAGGAATTAAAATCTTTACAGATCCGATTATGGGGGATGAAGGAAAACTGTATGGTGGAATATCCGAGGAAACAGTAGAACTTATGAGACAACTGATATCTGTTTCTGATTATACCGTACCTAATTACACGGAAGCGGCATATCTTGCGGGCTGCGACTACCACGAAGAGGGAGTCGCAGAGGCAGAACTGGAAAATATCATTGAGGCACTTAGAAAACTGGGAGCAAAGTCTGTGGTGATCACAAGTGCCAAGATCAAGGATTCCGACTGCAAATGTGTTTTCGGTTATGATGACAAAACGAAAGAATATTTTAAAATTGATTTTGAAGAGATCCCCGTCAGATTTCCAGGGACAGGAGATATTTTCTCAGCTGTGTTCATGGGAAAAATATTGGCTGGGTGCAGTCTGTATGAAGCGACAGAACGAGCCATGATATCAGTGAAAAACATGATCCGGCGGAATGCACAGAATGTGGATAAATATAAAGGAATACCGATAGAAACATGTCTGGAGGAACTTGACTGATGAAGAGACCAAAAATCAGAATTACACTGATCGATCAAAAGGGTACGGTCGGATGCCATCGGGGGCATAAGATTGGGGATTCTTATGATTTTGATACGGAAAGAGGAAACCTGTGCCCCATGGCGATGCATGTGGCATTTCCATATGTCGATATCCTAAGATACGGCGGAAGCATTCCGGGACAGGAAAAAGGAACAGCAGTATTTGCCTGTCCGGATGTCGATACGCTGAATGTATTTAAGATTGAGTGTGTGGAAGAATAAGGGAAGAGCCCGAAGCTGACTGTCAGTTTGCTTGAGAAGGTCAATAGTAAAAGAGCAATGTTACATGGGCAAAACGTTTGTGTAGCGTTGCTCGTTTTAAGAAAACTGAAAATTTGGTGGGAAAGAAAAATAAAATCTTGTAAAGAATGAGAAATTCTGCTACAATAATAAAAATTTATAGTATCCGTGAACATTTAGCGACGGACATAAATATCTAATCAACATATCGGAAACACATATCTAACACTCAGAGTCCTGAGCAAATATCCGATGTATACAAAAAATAGAATACAGAACAGAATGCGGACATTTTCCTTAGCGATTTTGAAATAAAGTTGGTTTGTCAATAAAATGTGTTTTCTTTCATGAAAAGGAAAAGTGTGGTACTATGAAAAAGAGAGTCTCCGTATTTCTGTTCTGTGAGAAAAGGAGATTTATGAACGAACAGACAAAGGTAATTACACAGGAAACACCAGAAAAAGAAGAATTTATCATGCTTCCAACCGTGGATTTTTGTTTTAAAGAATTAATGCAGAATGCAAAGGTAAGACAGGGAATGATTGCAGCATTATTGGGTGTAGAACCGGAGAAAATCGAGAGAACAGAGTTACTTCCAACAATATTACACACAGAATATCCAGATGAAAAATATGGAATTCTGGATGTAAAAGTGATTTTGAAAGATGAAACCCAGATGGATTTTGAGATGCAGGTGACAGCGATGGATTACTGGACAAAGAGGATTCTCTTTTATTTGGGGAAAATGTATACAGGACAGCTGAAAGCGGGAGAAAGTTATGAGAAACTGAAGAAATGTATCCATGTAGGAATCCTGGATTTTATTCATTTTCCGGATGATGACCGATGTTATCGTAAGATCATTTTTTGCGATAAGGATACGGGAGAGGAATATACGGATTTGTTGGAAATCCATGTTCTGGAGTTGGAAAAATTGCCGAAAGAAGAACAGGATGAGTCTGGAATTATTCGATGGATGCGTTTTCTGGGAGCAAAAAGCAGGGAGGAATTTGAGAAGATGGCAAAAGAAGATTCCTATATCGATGAAGCATATGAGATGTTGAAACATATGAGTGCGGATGAGAAGAAGAGACTGGAATATGAAGCAAGAGAAAAAGCAATCCGGGACTACAATTCGCAGATACAGAGTGCAGAAGAGAAAGGTGAGAAACGGGGAGAACAGAGAAAAGCCGCCAGTATTATAACCAATATGCTACAAAAAGGAAAAACACCGGAAGAAATTGCAGATGTGACGGGAGAATGTTTGGAAGATGTATTAAAAATTCAAAGCAAAGAATACGAGTAGTGCAGAAAATACAATGCAAATCAGAGGAGATTGTACAAATGAATTTTCAAAAAGCAAGAGAATCGAACTTTCTGATGATTCAGAGATTTTATTGAGATGTGATCGAGGATATTCACAGAAACAATGTAAATAACGAGAATCTCGGATGGGAAAAAGGTGTGTATCCATCGGATGATTTTCTTCAGAACAGCCTTATCAAAGGGGAACTTTATACTTTGACAGAAAAAGATACTTTATACGCCTGTGTTATCCTGAACAGTGAACACAATGAGGGATATGATGATTGTACATGGGGAATTACCTGCGATCCCGGCGAAGTCCTGACTCCCCATGCACTTGCTGTTCATCCAACCATGCAGGGAAAAGGTGTTGGTAAAATTGTGGTAAAAAATATATTGTAAAAAGACTGGCAAGGGAGCAGCGAAAACTGTCGAGATGTGTAAAAGGAAGCCACAATTATGTGCGGCAGAAAAAGAAAGTTGCCAGGTGTCATGAAAAAATACGCAATCAGAGAAGAGATTATCTGCATAAACTGAGCCGCAGGATCACAGAACGGTATGATATAGTTGCGGTGGAAGATATTGATATGAAAGCGATGGGCCAGTGCCTGCATTTTGGGAAAAGTGTACAGGATAATGGATACGGGATGTTCCGGGATATGCTGGATTATAAGCTTGCCTGGAAAGGAAAAGAATTAGTAAAGGTAAACCGTTTTTTCCCTTCAAGCAAAAAATGCAGTAAATGCGGAAAGATAAAAAAAGAGCTGAAACTATCCGAAAGAGTTTACCGCTGTACGTGTGGGAATGAAATGGACAGAGATCGAAATGCAGCAATCAACATCCGTGAAGAGGCAAGAAGGATGCTGGTGGCATAAACTGTCCGTATCCGGACAATAAGAAAGAAAATACGCCCGTGTCCGGGCAAAAATCGCGGGGCACGCGAGGATAGCTTGTAGATACTTGGCTCAGTGGAGCCATTGAGCAAGAAGCCCCCACTTCAAAATCTATGATTTAAGTGGTGGGAGCATGTCACGACCGCAGATATTTGATACAGGAAAGCGCGGCCTTCGCTCCTTCACCGACTGCCACGGAAACCTGCAGGATCCCGCCGATACAGTCGCCTGCAGCAAAGACGCCGGGGAGACCGGTATCCATCTGTTCATTGACAATGATCCGTTCATCTTCGAGCCGGATACCAAGTTTCCGTGCAAGATCGCTTCCCTTCGCAGTGCCGAGTGCCATGAAAAGGCATGCCGGGTGAATCTGCGTGCCGTCTTCCAGACAGACAGCCTCCAGTGCATCTGTGCCGACAAGTTCCAGAACCGGTGTCTGAATGATCGTAACTTCCGGTGGGAAGTCAACGGAAGGTTCCAGCCCGTTAGTCAGAAGCGTGACGGAGTCGACGATCGGGAGAAGTTCCTGGACTTCATGAAGGGCGTACTCGCCATTTCCAAGGACGGCGACAGACTCACCGCGGTAGAGAAAAGCATCACAGACAGCACAGTAGCTGACACCATGTCCTTCGAGCTGCGCGAGATTCTTAATTTTCATGGTTTTTCTGGAAGTACCGGTGGTGAGAATGATGGCGCGGGCTTCGATCTGTGTGGAGGCGGTAGAAATCAGATAGTTTCCGTTCCAGCTGATCCCCACAACCTCATCCTGTAAAAGAGTACCGCCAAGACGCTGTACCTGTGTTCTTCCATTTTCAATCAGTTCATGGCCGGAGAGGGGACGCTCCAGTCCAAAATAATTTTCGATTTTTTCTGCTTTTTCCAGAGCCCCGTTGTCTTTTCCGATGACAGTAGTGGAAAATCCACCACGGAGCATATAAAGAGCGGCGGACAGACCAGCCGGTCCACTGCCGATGATAACTACGTCCTGCATAAAGATCGCCTCCTTGTATGTTTAGTATAAGTATAGTCAAAAACAGAGGAAAAAGCAAAGAAATCATCTGTGACATGGTCACATAGAAATGCAGTTATTTCTCACTGCTAATATCCCGTGGGGTATTATTGTGAGCGAAGATCACAGAAAACCCTAGAGCGTGTCTGAAAAATCATTTCCGCAATCTGCAAGCCCCACTTTGCGGTATATTTTGCCCTCATTCGGTTGCCGTAGCCCGCTACGCCGCCCTCATTCGGATAAAATCTCCCACAAACTGGGACTCGCAGCTCACGAAAAGCCTTTTTCAAACACGCTCTAGACATACCGCGCGAATTTGTGCAATCAGCAAGAATTCTGTGCATCGCGAAACGAACAGTAATCTTGCAACTTTCCCGATTTCGTACTATGATGGTGCAGAGAGAAAGTGCAGCGTAACTGTAAAGATACTCAGCAGTTATCATGTCAGAACAGAGACAGAAAGAGGACATACATATGAGAACAGAACGTTTATTTTATAAAGATTCTCACCAGACCACCTGCCAGGCAAAAGTGCTTGCGTGCAGAGAGGTGAAGAAAGGATATGAGATCCTTCTGGATCAGACCGTATTTTATCCGGAAGGGGGCGGACAGCCATGTGACATCGGAACCATGAACCGGGTGGAAGTTATGGATGTACAGGAAAAGGACGGAGAAATCTGGCATCGGACGCGGGAAGCGATCCAGGAGGGGACAGAAGTGACCTGCAGGATCGACTGGGAGCACAGATTTGATCTGATGCAGCAACACTCCGGCGAACATCTGATCAGCGGACTGATCCATGAAAAATACGGTTATAACAACGTAGGATTTCACATGGGAAGCGAGACGATCACGCTGGATGTGGACGGCGAAGTGCCGGAAGAGGTGCTGAAAGAGATCGAGGCGAAGGCAAATCAGTATGTATGGGAGAATCATCCGATTGAGATCACTCATCCGTCGGAGGAAGAACTGAAAACGCTGCCTTACAGAAGTAAGAAAGAACTGACCGGTGATGTGCGGATCGTAACCTGGCCGGGGATGGATATTTGTGCCTGCTGTGGTGTTCATGTAGACTTTTCCGGTGAGATCGGACAGATCACTCTGGTATCCGCACAGAAATTTAAAGGTGGTATGCGTATCGAGATGCTCTGCGGCAGACGGGCACTGGAATATACCAATCAGTTAAAAGAACAGAACCGCAGGATCTCCCAGCTGCTGTCCGCAAAATGGAATGACACTGCAGATACAGTGGAAAAATTACAGAAAGAATATCAGCAGTTAAAATTCCGTATGGTAGGAATGGAACTGAAAAAAATCGAGACGATCGCAGCGCAGACAGCAGGATGCGGCGATCAGCTGTTGTTCGAGGAAGATATGTCACCGGACAGCGTAAGAAAGCTGGCTTCTGATGTGATGGAAAGCTGTGGCGGTCGCTGCGCGGTGTTCAACGGCAACGATGAAAACGGCTATCGTTATATCATCGGAGAAAAAGACGGAGATCTTCGTGAATTTGTAAAAGAGATGAACCGGAAATTACAGGGACGGGGTGGCGGAAAACCGTTTTTCGTACAGGGCTCCGTACAGGCATCCAGAAAGGAAATCGAAACATTTTTTGCTTCGTAAGGTAGCGTATGGCGAAGATACACGGATTTAACAAACTGACGTTGCTGGATTACCCGGGACGGCTGGCAGCCACCATTTTTCTCGGCTCCTGTAATTTCCGGTGTCCGTTCTGTCACAATGCCGGTCTGGTGCTGGCACCGGAGAGTGAGCCGCTGATCGAGACGGAGGAAGTTCTGAAAGTGCTCAGAAAGAGAAAAGGAATCCTGGACGGTGTCTGTGTGACCGGAGGGGAACCGACGCTGGATCCGGGACTGACCGGACTGCTGACACAGATCAAAGAACTGGGGTATCCGGTCAAATTGGATACGAACGGAACCCGCCCGGCACTGGTGAGGGAACTGGTTGACGCGGGGCTGGTGGATTATGTAGCGATGGATATCAAAAACAGTCAGGAAAAATATGCAGAGACCGCCGGGATCCGCCATCCGGATCTGGAAAGCATCACCCGTATGGTGGAATATCTGAAATCGGGTGTGGTGGACTATGAATTCCGCACCACAGTCGTGAAGGAGCTTCACAAACGGGAAGATATCGAAGCCATAGGGCAGTGGCTTTCCGGGAGCCGGCGGTATTTTCTGCAAAACTATAAAGAGTCGGAGCAGGTGATCCGTCCGGTATTCACGTCTTACTCGCGCGAGCAGCTGGAGAATTTTCAGCAGATTCTTCGGAAAACGATTCCACAGGTTGAGATTCGGGGGATATAGGATCGGGATTTTGTGGTTCAGTGTGGATCGTCCGGTACCAGTAGCCGAAATGTCCGGGCTGTGCAGCTTTTGCCCGGGCGGACTTAAAGTAGGGGAAACCGAACAGATTGGCGAGCAGCCGTTCCCGCTCCTCATAGATGCCGGGGACAGCCAGAATGTAGCAGATGGTGTCCTCATGTTCCATCTTTCCGAGAAGAAAATGCTGGAAGGCGTGGCTGCCATAGAGAAAAAACTGGTTGTTGCCACAGGAAACTCCGAAAGAGCCAAGAAGAGAAAGATCTTTCGGGGATAATTGCAGGCAGTTGTGGATTTCTTCATCGAAAAACGGTGTAACATGTGGATAACTTTCGGTCAGCCGTTTCCAGGAAAATGAGGGAGTCTGTGTACGGGCAGGCGCGGTGTCGGAAGAACGGAAGGAGTCCGATGCGGGCTCTGGATCCGGGTGTGTGCTGACAGTGTTTGTCTCCGGGGATTCCGGCTGTTCCAGCGAGGCTGCCCGAAGAATCGATGCGGATTCCGGCAAAAGGAGATCTTCCGGTGAGATCTTACAGTCACTCCAGCAAGTGGCGTAACGTTGTCCGGTTTCGCAGACAACGATGAGACCGTCGATATCATCAAGATTCCAACTGCTGTTGCAGATACTGGTGTCTGCAATCCGGAACTGACCGTATACATTGCCCTGTTTCCAGGAAGGATTGCCGAGAAACAGACCGTGCAGTGTGCCGGGACGGGCGACAAATGCGTAGGCGCGGAAGACAGGGATAAACGGGCAGGCGGGAAGAGTCATATGAAGTTCCAGACAGCACTGGTGATTTCGGACCTCGACACGGACAAATCCGCGGTTTTTTCCCTTTTTTCGGTTATCGTATTCGTAAAGATAAGAAACAAAACGTTTGTATGCAGACAAAATGGACACTTCCTTTTTGGAGTATTCTATGGTAGCATATGCAAAGAAGAAACAAGATATGATGACAGGAAAGCGGAAGAATGATGGATGAGAAGAAAATAGATGAACGGTTTATGCGGGAGGCGATCCGGCAGGCACGAAAAGCAGGTGCACTGATGGAAGTGCCGATCGGGTGTGTGATCGTTTATGAAGGAAAGATTATTGCAAGAGGATACAACCGGAGAAATACGGATAAAAATACGATCTCCCATGCGGAACTGAATGCGATCCGAAAAGCGAGTAAAAAGCTGGGCGACTGGCGGCTGGAAGGGTGTACGATGTACATCACTCTGGAACCGTGTCAGATGTGCGCCGGAGCTATTGTCCAGGCGAGAGTTAGCCGGGTGGTGATCGGAAGCATGAACCCGAAAGCGGGATGCGCCGGATCGATCCTGAACCTTCTGGAGATGGAACAGTTCAATCATCAGGTAGAAGTTACCCGTGGCGTTTTACAGGAAGAGTGCTCCCAGATGCTCAGTGGATTCTTCAAAGAACTGCGTGAAATCAAGAAGCGGCAAAAACGGGTATTGACGGAAGAAAAACAAGGAAGTATAATGAATAGCGAATCTGCTGATTCGTAACACCATGGAGATGTACCCAAGTGGCTGAAGGGTCCGCACTCGAAATGCGGTAGGTCGGGCAACCGGCGCGAGAGTTCAAATCTCTCCATCTCCGTAACCAATGCAACAGAAGAAGGCTGCGAAGTTTATTTTGAAGTAACTATTCAAAAGGTAGTATCCCGCGAGGTGTTTTGGCATGTTTTTGCCAAAATCCCGAGACATACAAGTCAAAATGCCATCACCGAAGGTGATCTGAAATGCATTTTGACTCGTAACTGTGAGGGTACTGAACAGTTACATTTTGAAAAAAATATACTTCGTAGCCTTTTTACGTTGCAGTGCATATCAATAATTGGTCCGGTGGACTGATTTTAACGACAAATACAAGTGTCTTGGAAAAACCTCCCGTCAACCACCCACCCTCTACAAAAATAGCCAACACCCAGCCCGGAGGGAGATACATAAGGGAAGGGACAGCATTTTGTGCGCGGTTAGAGCGAGTTTTAAGATCCTGTGCTTACGTAGACTTTCGCGAGTGTCAGCTGGCACTCGTGAATCATAGTCGGAGTTAGCACATAGCTTAAAATCGCTTTGCGCACTGCTGTCCCTTCCCTTATGTATCTCCCTCCGGGCGTCCCCCTTCAGGCTATTTTTCCCAATTTTAAAAGCGCACCGCCCTTCGAACTTCCTCCACAGACGTTACTTCTGCAGTTAACTCGGCCCAGGCACCCTTACGGCACACAGAAGGTTCTGCTTAGTGCTGCTCCATTCCTGACCTGACACGGTTCACAGATTCCTGTTGCGTAAGACCCAGACGTCAACGCCACTTACAGAAGGCAGCTCTGCAAAGAAAAGCCCTCAGTTTGGTATCACCCCTGCTGTAGCGGATTGCAGGTACAGGGCACCGCTAACTCCCCGGCTGCGCAGGATTCAGTATATCGTGTTTCTTTTTATTTGTCAATCTGAATCCTGATATTTACATGATATTTACTTGTGAGAGTGGCAAAAATGGGCTATAATAATAACCAGATGATTGTGAAAAAAATTTGTAACCGGGGCAGTGAAAGACCGGGTGCAAAAATCTGAAAAGAAGGACGGAAAAAAGGTATGAAGAGAATAGGTTTACTGACAAGCGGCGGCGACTGTCAGGCTCTGAACGCGACCATGCGAGGCGTAGTAAAAGGACTTTCCCACAATATTGATGATCTAGAGGTCTATGGATTCATGAACGGATACAAGGGTCTGATCTACGGAGATTATCGAATGCTGACAGCAAAAGATTTTTCCGGTATTCTGACCCGTGGCGGTACGATCCTCGGTACATCCCGTCAGCCATTCAAACTGATGCGTACACCGGATGATAACGGACTGGACAAAGTAGAAGCGATGAAACAGAACTATCATAAACTGAATCTGGATTGTCTGGTGATTCTTGGCGGTAACGGAACTCAGAAGACTGCAAACCTGTTAAGAGAAGAAGGTCTGAACATTATTCATCTGCCGAAAACCATCGATAATGATATCTGGGGTACAGACATGACCTTCGGTTTCTACAGCGCAGTGAATATTGCAACAGAAGCCATCGACTGCATCCATACAACCGCATCCTCCCACAATCGTGTATTTATCGTGGAAGTTATGGGACATAAAGTAGGCTGGCTGACCCTGTACGCAGGAATCGCCAGCGGCGCAGATGTTATCCTGATTCCGGAGATTCCATATGATATTGATAAAGTAGTGGGAGCCATCGAGAGAAGAAAGAGAAACGGAAGCGGATTTACGATTCTGGCAGTAGCAGAAGGTGCGATTTCCAAAGAAGATGCACAACTTGGTAAAAAAGAACTGAAAAAGAAAATGGAAGAAGACAGAAAACTTTACCCATCTGTTTCCTATAAAGTGGCAAAAGAGATCGAAGACCGTACCGGTATGGAGATCCGCGTAACGGTTCCGGGACATACCCAGAGAGGTGGAAGCCCGTGTCCGTACGACCGTGTACTGTCTACCAGACTTGGATCTGCAGCAGCAAAACTGATCCTGAACGATGAGTATGGTTACATGGTAGGTCTGATCAACGGAAAGACAAAAAAAGTTCCGTTGGAAGAGTGTGCAGGAAAACTGAAGGTGGTAACACCGGATGCACAGGAGATCAAAGATGCCAAAAGAATCGGTATCAGTTTCGGTGACTGATACAGAAAAAGTATAGCTGTGAAATTATGGAACAGTTATAAAAAGTAATGTAACAGAGGGAGAAGGGCTGGTCTTTGTGACAGCCCTATCTCTTTGTTGCATTTTGGCTTGTGTGTCTCGGGAGTTTGTCATATTCATATAAAAACACCTCGAGAGACAGTGGCTACTGAACAGTTACAATTTATGACAGATTGAGGAGAGGCAGAGAAATATGAGCTATACCGCTCTATATCGTAAGTTCCGTCCTGACACCTTCGAGGATGTCAAAGGACAGGATCATATCGTAACAACTTTAAAAAATCAGATTCGTGCGGACCGTATCGGTCACGCATTTTTGTTCTGTGGAACCCGTGGAACCGGTAAAACGACCGTGGCAAAGATCCTTGCAAAAGCGGTCAACTGTGAGCAACCGGTGGACGGCAGTCCATGTAACGAGTGCCCGACCTGTAGGGCGATACAGGCGGGAACATCCATGAATGTGATCGAGATCGATGCGGCATCCAACAACGGTGTCGACAACATCCGTGAGATCCGGGAGGAGGTTACCTACCGTCCCACACAGGGAAAATACAAGGTGTATATCATTGATGAGGTGCATATGCTGTCAGCAGGTGCATTTAACGCACTGTTAAAAACTCTGGAAGAACCACCGTCTTATGTGATCTTTATTCTGGCAACCACCGAATCCCACAAGATTCCGGTGACGATCCAGTCCAGATGTCAGAGGTATGATTTTCACCGTATTTCCATTGATACGATCGCCGGACGGCTGCGGGAACTGATGGAGAAAGAACAGATTCCGGTGGAAGAGAAAGCACTTCGCTATGTGGCGAAAGCAGGAGACGGTTCCATGCGAGACGCACTGAGTCTTCTGGATCAGTGCATCGCCTTCTATCTGGGACAGGAACTGACCTTTGACAAGGTGCTGGAAGTGCTGGGAACCGTAGATACGGAAGTATTCAGCAAACTGCTTCGCAAAGTGCTGGAGCAGGATGTCACCAGCTGCATCCATATCCTGGAAGATCTTCTGGTCAATGGAAAAGAACTGGGACAGTTTGTCAATGATTTTACCTGGTATCTGCGAAATCTCCTGCTGGTCAAGACATCGGAAGATGCGGAAGAAGTTCTGGATGTATCTTCGGAAAATCTGAAAGCGCTGCAGGAAGAAAGTCAGCTGATCGATATCGATACGCTGATGCGCTATATCCGCGTGTTATCTGAACTTTCCAACAACCTGCGAAATGCCACACAGAAACGTGTGCTGGTGGAAGTGGGATTGATTAAATTATGTAAACCTGCAATGGAAACAAACCTGGATTCCGTACTGGACCGGATCCGGGTGCTGGAAGAGCAGATGGAAAAGGGAATTCCGATGGCGGCAGTTCAGTCTTTGCCGGGTTATGCGGGAATGAACGACGGTATTCCGGTACAGCCAACCCAGGCAGCACCATCTGCACCGGAGAAGAAACCGGAAAAAGCAGCGCCGGAGGATCTGCAGCGGATCAAGGAAAACTGGAAAAATATCGTGATGCAGACACAGGGGATGTTCAAGACATTTTTAACAACCGCTGTGCCGAAATATAATGGAAATACCGGGGAGAATAAATTATATGTGGAATTCTCCAACGACCTGGCGCAGACCTGTGTAGATGATCCGGATAAAAAACAGCTGCTGGAAGATCTGATTTTAAAGATGACGGGAAAAACCGTGGAAGTGGAGATGCTTTTAAAGAAAACAAATATGCATCAGGACTTGGCAGAAATCTCGGTTGATGATATATTAAAACAGACGGTTCACATGAATATCGTGGTAGAAGAAGAACCGGAAGACGAGTAAAAGATGCAAAAATATGATTTAAGAGAAAACAGGAGGAACCAATCGTGGCAAAACGTGGTGGCTTTCCAGGCGGCATGGGTATGCCTGGTAATATGAATAATCTGATGAAACAGGCGCAGAAGATGCAGAAACAGATGGAAGAGAATCAGAAAGCGCTGGAAGAGAAAGAATTTACGGCAGCAGCAGGCGGCGGAGCCGTAGAAGTGACCGTAAGCGGTAAAAAAGAAGTGACCAAAGTCAAACTGGCAGAAGAAGTTGTAGATCCGGATGACGTAGAGATGTTAGAGGATCTGATCATGGCAGCTACCAACGAAGCACTTCGCAAGATGGAAGCTGAGACACAGGCTGTGATGTCCAAACTGACCGGTGGTCTGGGTGGAGGATTCCCGTTCTAAGATGGAATACTACAGCAGTCATATCAGCAAATTAATCGAACAGCTGTCAAGACTTCCGGGTATCGGCGCAAAATCAGCCCAGCGCCTGGCGTTTCACATCATCAATATGCCCCAGGATCAGGTAGAACAGCTTGCGGGTGCGATGACCAGCGCGAGATCGAATGTCAGATATTGCAAAGAATGCTTTACGCTGACTGATCAGGAACTGTGTCCGATCTGTGCCAATCCGAAGCGAAACCATAAACAGATCATGGTTGTGGAAAATACAAGAGATCTGGCAGCTTATGAAAAAACCGGCAAGTACGAGGGCGTGTACCATGTCCTTCACGGAGCTATTTCCCCGATGCTGGGGATCGGTCCGGGAGATATCCGGTTAAAAGAGCTGATGCTGCGTCTGCAAAAAGATGTGGATGAAGTGATCATTGCCACCAATTCCAGTCTGGAAGGGGAGACGACAGCCATGTATATCAGCAAACTGATCAAACCTACCGGTATCAAAGTGAGCCGTATCGCAAGCGGTGTTCCGGTCGGCGGTGATCTGGAGTACATCGATGAAGTAACACTACTGCGTGCACTGGAAGGACGCGTAGAATTATAAGGAAAAAACGATGGCAAAGAAGAAAGCAACTTCTATGGATGTGGCCCGGGAAGCAGGAGTTTCCCAGGCCACTGTTTCTATGATACTAAATAAAAAATATAACGTATCTTTCTCCAAAGAGACGATCCGTCAGGTGACAGAGGCGGCAGAAAAGCTGGATTATCACCTGCCAAAACAGCGGATCCGCCGGTCGGCAAAGAGCAGAAAACTTCTGGTTGTGTTCTGCCCGACACTGACAAACCCTTATTATGTCATGCTGCTGCAAGGCATCGAAGCCATGGCAAAAGAATACGGGTACGGCGTGTTTGTCTGCAACACCCAGAGGGATCTGAAGATCGAGGAAAATTATCTGCGGATGATGCGGGAAGTGCAGCCGCTGGGAATCATCTATGCCTGTAACCCAAGTTTCAGCCGCCAGGTGGCAGAACTGTCCGGAGAGATCCCGGTGGTTGTGATCAGCAACCGTGACGATGAATTTTCAATTGATGCGGTGGCTCTGAACAACCAGAAACCGGGGATCCTGATGGCGCGTCATCTGCTTGAACTGGGGCATCGGGATGTGGCATTTATCGCGCCACCGCTGACGGCGAGACAGCACCAGCGGCAGAAACGTGTGGGTGGTTTCCTGATGGAATTTGAGAAAGCGGGACTTTCAGACCATGTGCTGGTGCGCTCTGCGGCAGACAGCAAAGATACGGAGATCCCGAATATTGAGTCAGAGTACCGGATGGGATATGATCTGACCGTGGAACTGCTTCGGGAAGGACAGCCGGTTACAGCGATCGCAGCACTGAATGATATGATGGCATTTGGTGCGATGGATGCCCTTCTTGAGCGTCAGTACCGGATCCCGGGAGATATCTCGGTGGTGGGGTGTGACAACACTTTGTTTTCCAGGTTCCATACCATTGGACTCACAACAGTGGAACATTTCGTGGATCAGAAAGGGCGGGATGCCTGTGATATCATCCTTCGAAAGATCGAATCGCAGAAGAGTTACCGCAAGGGAGACGAACCTACCAGTATTTACCATATCGAGTATGAACCACGTCTGATCGTCCGCGGAAGCACCGGATATGCGCCGGATGAAAGCAACCATGAAAAAAAGAAAAAATAAATGGTTTCTATGGAAATATTAATAATAAAATAGATGAGAAAACAGCGAAAATAAAGGAAAAAACCTGAATAAACGATGAAAAACACAGCATACATTAATTAATAACAGTCAATTATTAATAAAAAATACTATTTATAAATACGCAAGCCTGTTGACCACAAAAACAAATCTGCTATACTGAGGGCAGAAAAGAAAAAACACCGTAACTATTCAGTAGCCACTGTCCCGCGAGGTGTTTTGACATGAATATGTCAAAATCCCGAGACATACAAGCCAAAACACCGAAAATAACCGGACAGATTTCAGGAAAAACAGGAGGACAAAACAATGAGATTTTTCATCGACACCGCGAAAGTAGAAGACATCAAAAAAGCAAATGACATGGGCGTGATCTGTGGCGTTACCACAAACCCTTCCCTGATCGCAAAAGAGGGAAGAGACTTTAAAGAGGTCATCAAAGAGATCACTTCTATTGTAGACGGACCGATCAGCGGTGAAGTAAAAGCGACTACCGTAGACGCAGAAGGCATGATCGCGGAAGGAAGAGAGATCGCAGCGATCCATCCGAACATGGTTGTAAAGATCCCTATGACAGTAGAAGGTCTGAAAGCCTGCAAAGTGCTGACCGCAGAAGGCATTAAAACAAACGTAACACTGATCTTTACTGCAAACCAGGCACTGCTGGCTGCAAGAGCCGGTGCAACCTACGTTTCTCCGTTCCTGGGAAGACTGGATGATATTTCCACAAGAGGTGTGGATCTGATCCGCGAGATTGCTGAGATCTTCGATGTTGCCGGTCTGGATACACAGATCATCGCAGCAAGCGTAAGAAATCCGATCCACGTAACAGATTGTGCGCTGGCAGGTGCTGATATCGCAACGGTTCCATATGCAGTAATCGAACAGATGATAAAACATCCGCTGACTGATGCCGGAATCAAAAAATTCCAGGATGATTACAAGGCAGTATTCGGCGAGTAGGGGCTGAGAAGAAGCACGAGCATAAAAAAGTATAGAGTCTTGCAATATTTTTGAAAATATGGCATACTAGAGCGGGTTTGAAAAAGGCTTTCTGCAAAATCTCCCACAAAGTGGGGCTTGCAGATTGCGGGAATGATTTTTCAGACACGCTCTAAGACGACGAATGAGCAATCATGTGTAACTGTGAAGAAAATGAACAGTTACAGTAATTCTAAGCAGTGTACGGAAAGGAGTACAGAATGAACAAACTGGAGCTTCAGAAAGTAGCAAATGAAGTCCGCAAAGGAATCATAACCTCAGTTCATGCTGCGAAAGCAGGACATCCGGGCGGATCTTTATCAGCAGCAGATATTTTCACATACTTGTATTTTGAAGAGATGAACGTGGATCCGAAAGATCCGAAAAAAGCAGATCGTGACCGCTTTGTACTGTCCAAAGGACATACAGCGCCAGGTCTTTACAGCGCACTTGCACAGAAGGGATATTTCCCGGTAGAAGATCTGGAAACCTTACGTCATCTTGGATCTTACCTGCAGGGACATCCGGATATGAAACATATCCCGGGTGTAGATATGTCCAGCGGTTCTCTGGGACAGGGAATCTCTGCAGCGGTGGGTATGGCGATCGCAGGCAAGATGGACAATGCCGATTATCGTGTATACACGCTGTTAGGTGACGGTGAGATTCAGGAAGGACAGGTATGGGAAGCTTCCATGATGGCAGGATTCCGCAAACTGGATAACCTGGTAGTGATCGTAGATAACAACAATCTGCAGATCGACGGAGCAATTGATGAAGTTTGTTCTCCATATCCGATTGATAAAAAATTCGAAGCATTTAACTTCCATGTGATCAATATCGATGGCAATGATTTTGATCAGATTGATGCAGCATTCAAAGAAGCAAAAGCAACCAAAGGAATGCCGACAGCAATCATCGCACACACTGTAAAAGGAAAAGGCGTATCCTTCATGGAAAATCAGGTAGGCTGGCATGGAACCGCTCCGAACGATGAGCAGTATGCAGTAGCAATGGAAGAACTGGAAAAGGCAGGTGAAGCATTATGTCAGAAGTAAAGAAAATTGCAACCAGAGAAAGTTATGGTAACGCCCTGGTAGAACTGGGAAAAGAGCATGAAAACCTGGTAGTTCTGGATGCAGACCTGGCAGCTGCCACCAAAACCGGTATGTTTAAGAAAGTATTTCCGGAACGCCACATCGACTGCGGTATCGCTGAGTGTAACATGATCGGTATCGCAGCAGGTCTTTCTACCGCAGGAAAAGTTCCGTTTGCAAGTTCTTTCGCAATGTTTGCGGCAGGCCGTGCTTTTGAACAGGTAAGAAACTCTGTAGGATATCCGCACCTGAACGTAAAGATCGGTGCAACACACGCCGGTATCTCCGTAGGAGAAGACGGTGCCACACATCAGTGTAACGAAGATATCGCCCTGATGCGCACGATCCCGGGTATGGTTGTCATCAATCCGTCCGATGATGTGGAAGCAAGAGCGGCTGTAAAAGCAGCATACGAATATCAGGGACCGGTATACCTGCGCTTTGGTCGTCTGGCAGTGCCGGTGATCAATGACCGCCCGGACTACAAGTTCGAGATCGGTAAAGGTGTAACTTTAAGAGAAGGCAAAGATGTGGCGATCATCGCTACCGGCCTGTGCGTAAACTCCGCACTGGAAGCAGCTGAAAAACTGGCAGCTGACGGTATTCAGGCAAAAGTTGTGAACATTCATACCATCAAACCACTGGATGAGGAACTGGTCGTTGCAGCGGCAAAAGAATGCGGTAAAGTAGTTACTGTAGAAGAACATTCCGTAATCGGCGGTCTGGGAAGCGCAGTTTGCGACGTACTGTGTGAGAAAGCTCCGACTCCGGTACTGAAGATCGGTGTGCAGGATGTATTTGGCGAGTCCGGCCCTGCAGTAAAACTTCTGGAAAAATACAAACTGGATGGCCAGGGTGTATACGAGCAGGTCAAAGCATATATGTAATTATTTAAAAAAATAAATGTACAGAACTTTACAGTAAGAGAACACTTACGGTATAATAAAACAGGGAATGGAGAGAAAGTTTCTCCGTTCCCTGTTTTATAAAGTTGAAAAAGATGTCTGTATAAAAAACTGTACAGCAGGAAAATATAGGAGATCAGAAAAATGCCAGAAAAAATGTCAGCAAACCGGGCAAGAGATTCACGGGAGACGGTCAGAAGAAAACGGAGAGAACGCACAAAAGAGAATCTGGAATTCTATGAGTGTATTCGTGATATCGTCAGTCATCCGGCTGTTCTGGAAATGAAAAAGTATTATCAACACTGCGATACCGACTGTTATGAACACTGTCTGGATGTGGCATACAATAATTATAAAATCTGCAAAAAACTGGGTCTGGATGCCCGCTCAGCGGCGAGAGGCGGCATGCTCCACGATCTGTTTCTGTATGACTGGAGAGAGCACAGCAAAAAGACGGGAGACCGGCTGCACGCCATCACCCATCCGATCACTGCCTATCGAAATGCCTGCAAATATTTTCATCTGAACAAGGTGGAAAAAGAAGTAATTACCAAGCATATGTGGCCGGTATCCGTGATTCCGCCAAGATACCCGGAAACGTATGTGATCTGCCTGACAGACAAATACTGTGGTTCCCGGGAAATCATGGATCATTATGCAAAAGTATTACAGAACAAATACTGGGGCAAACCATTTGCGTGGTTTTTAAAACGGATCTTTGAGAAGGTGCCGCGCTCAGAACTGCTTCAGGAGATGCTGCCGGAACTGGTTTCGATGGAGAGTGCAGCCAGCCCGGATTCCTCCTTTGCCCAGCAAAGATCCCGTCGTTCTTCCCGGTGGAACCATCCGTCAGGAAGAAGGCCGCGTCGTTCATAGACAGGTGAAAAGGTATGAAGGATTCCATCGGTGATAGTATCTGCCATCTGCACGACAAAAGAAAGACGTGTGGTCTGTAAGAGAAAATGTTCAAAAGAACCGGAAGCGTTAAGAATTCCGGTAATATGGAGATCGCCAACCGCCGGGAGACTTTTGTGTACTCCGGATCCGGGATGAATCGGGCCGATACCGGCGGTGATATACCCGATATGTTTTTGAGAGCCGAGAGAGGCATCCACTGCGAGAATCAGCGCAGATGGATGTCTTTTTTTGATGTCTGCAAGTACGGATTCGAGATTCAGCGCATGAACCGGCGTATCCAGTGTTCCGTAAATATGGATATTTTTCCAGCGATGTCTGGAAAGCTGCTGACCGATCAGAGGACCAAGACTGTCGCCTGTGATCCGGTCACTTCCGATGCAAAGAATGATAATTTCTTTCCAGGGCCGGTCAATCTGTCTGATGCATTTTTTCAGCACATGAGCCAGTTCAGTGCTGGCGGTGCGTTTCTTTTCTCTGATATAATATGAAACTTCTCTGCGCATTCAGCTCACGCGTCCTTTCTTTGGGGATCCTATGGTATGCAGTAACCGGGAGAGTACAGAACAGTTACGGAATTTACCTATATTGTACCCGTGGCGATGAAAAAATATGCCCGTACGTTTTCCAAACAGAAAAGAAATCGCAGAAAATGTCGATAAAAAATCTGTATCTTCCTGCACAAAGCGGCAAAATCCGCATGGAAAACGGCGTATACTGTGGGCTAAAAGGGGTGAAGAGTATGATCGAAGTCATCTATAAAGAAGAAACCGATACTACAAAAGAAACTGCAGAGTACGTGAAGCTGCCAAATAACGTAAGACAAATCGGAGAAATCAAAGGGAAGAAAAAAATATATATGGAAGACTATGTCTACACCTTTTTGAAAAAGATCGCAAGAAATCCTCACGGAGACGAGGTGGCGGCGATTTTGTTTGGTTCCTGTCACTGGACCGGGCAGGGCGATTATATTTTTATCCGGAGCGCCCTGCAGATCCGGGATCTGGAGCTTTCGCCGGAACATATCCGTTTTGACGATAAAGTATGGGGACAGGTGTATGAAGACAGTAAAAAATATTTTCCGGAGCAGGAAATTGTCGGGTGGTTTGCCGGGTTTCCGGGATTTAATATGGAAATTACCGAAGAAATCCGTAAGACACATCTGGATCATTTTGCCGGCAATGACAAAGTGTTGTTTCTGATGGAGCCGGGTGAGATGGAAGAGGCGTTTTATGTCTATGAGAATAACCAGCTGGTACGTGTGCCGGGACATTTTATTTATTATGAAAAAAATGATCCGATGCAGGCGTATATGATCGATATGAGTGAGAATAAATCCATCGAGGAGACAGAACATGTACCGGACCGTGCAGTGATCGATTTCAGGAGGACGGTGAGAGGAAAGAAAAAAGAGACGACGGAGTCAGAGAAGAGTGAAAAAGCGAAAAAACATTCTGCGCGAAATCGTTGGCTTGCCGGGGCGTGCTGTGCGGCGGCGATGCTTGCGGTAGGTCTGCCTTATCTGAGACAGTATCAGAATGTTGAGGAAGTGGTACAGACAGAAGGACAGAGTGTTGCAGTGACCAGTGAGGCACAGAAAGCTGCTGAAGAACCACTGCTTTCTCCGATGGCAACTGAAGAGCCGGAAGAAAGTCTGGCACCGGTTCCGACACAGGATACCACCCAGGAGAGTCTGAATCCACAGGCGAACGGGGAAACATCGGAAGAAGCCAATATATCGCCCACCCAGGAATCCATGCAGCAGGAAGAAAAAAAGGAAGAACAGCAGGCAACAGCTGATATTAAGACTATCACATATACGATTCAGAGAGGGGACACCCTCACAAGTATCTGTCAGAAACAATATGGGACGATCAGCCGGATCAATGAAATATGTCAGTTGAACGGAATTTCTCCAGAAGATATTATTTATGCAGGCGGAAAACTTTTGTTGCCGGAATCATAAGCGGTGCTTTGAGCAGAAATAGAAATTGCCGAAGGGAAGACAATGTGCTATGATAAAAAACAGTAAAAAAGGAACAAATAAGGGGTAATTATGAAGATTTTGCAGAAGATAAAAGAATGGAAGCTGAATCGACCTGAATCTCAATGGAGCAAAAAGAAACTTGCGATTGCGGGTGCCGCACTTGTAGTGGCTGTCGGTCTTGTCATTGGAGGTAAGATTCTGGTGGATCACTGGCAGTTTAAAAATTACAAGGTGATCACGAGAACAGAGCTGGAAGACACGACAACGACAGCGGAATATGCAGAATTTGGTGATTATATATTAAAATACGGCGGTGACGGTGTGACACTTCTGAATGCCCAGGGAGAAGAAGTGTGGAATGAACCGCAGACCATGGAGAATCCGGTAGTAGCCATGCGTGGTGAGTATTGCGTAGTTTATGATAAGAAAGGAACGGATATTGGGGTTTACAATTTCAGTGGAAGAGTTACTGATATACAGACAAAACTCCCGGTAGAGAAAGTGTGCATCAACCCGCAGGGAATCACAGGTGTGGTTCTGGCAGATGGAGAGATAACCTGGATCCATGTCTATGACCAGAAGGGAGAGGAACTGGTAACTGCCAAAACCAGTGTAGACAATCCGGGATACCCGGTGGATCTCTCGCTTTCGGATAACGGGCAGCTGATGGCAGTTTCGTATCTCTGTGTCAAAGATAATCAGCCGGCAAGCTTTATGGCGTTTTACAATTTTGGCAATACGGGACAAAATCAGATGGACAATCAGGTCAGTGGATATAATTATGTGGGAACACTGATTCCACAGGTGAATTATCTGAGCGATTCTCAGACATTGGCATTTTCGGATAACGGTTTCCTGACATACAGTGGAAAACAGATTCCGGAAGAGAGTAACCGGATTACACTGGACGATGATATCCTGAGTGTCTTTCACGATGATCAGTATGTTGGAATGGCCTATAAGACCGGAAAAGAAAAGAAGTCGTATGAAATCGTGCTTTATACGACCGGTGGAGCCCAAAAGGCGAAGTTTACGGTAGATTTCGCATTCGATCATGTTGCACTCAGCAAGGAACAGATTTTTGTATACAATGAAAAAGAAGTGGGTATCTATACATTACAGGGAAACTGCCGATATCAGGGAACGATAAAAGAAGGAAATGTAGAAAATATTTTTCGGATCTCGGGAAACCGTTATATGGTGATTCTTGACAGCGGAACGGAAACCATTCGATTACAATAAACAGGAGAGAAAACATGAGTTGGCTGACATTTGTATTACTTGCGCTGGTACTGATCTTTGCGGTTCAGGGATTCCGAAAAGGGATGCTCCGCATGGCAATATCAATGGTATTCTTTTTAATGGTTCTTGGTGTTACGTCCTGGCTGAATCCGTATATCAGTGATTTTGTTCGTGAAAAGACCACCTGGCAGATCAGTATCGAAGAAAAATGTAATGAAGTACTGCTGGAGCAGCTGGAAGGCAGAGATGATCTGCAGAGCATCACAGGACAGGTATCTTATATAGAAGAACTGCCGCTTCCGCAGACAGTAAAAGACAAATTGATGGAAAATAATAATACAGAGATCTATAAGCGGCTGGCGGTAGAAAGCTTTGCGGATTATCTGGGGAAATATCTTTCTTATGGGATTATTAATGCCATCTGTTTTTTGATTTCGTTTGCGATTGCCACAATATTGATGTATATGATCCTGTATGCGGTTGATATTCTGACGGCATTGCCGGTGATCGGTACACTGAATCGAATCGGAGGTATCTGTATCGGATGTATACAGGGACTGATCTGGATATGGGTGATTTTCCTGATCATAACAATTATATGTGACACTCCGGCAGGAATCTACCTTCAGGGACAGATCCGGTCGGATCCGATCCTGACATGGATCTATGATAATAATATGTTAATGAAGATCGTATTACAGATCTTTGGATAAAAACAGTGTCTGCTTATGCGGACACTGTTTTTATCTTTTTATAAACATCAGGAAGCTGTCCGAAATGTAATGATTAACACGAATAAATAAATTACAAGAAAAATAGATAAGTTTTAGAATGAAAATCGACAAGAGGTTATAAAGCCTCTGCCGATTTTCTTTTTTTATAGGAAACAGCAGAAAAGAAGAGCGTGCAGAGCGTAAAAACTCTGACACGCTTATTTTTTTTACCATAAAAGCAAATGAGGACGGAAAGGAGCATAGAACATGGCGAAACGAAAGTACAAGCGTCTGCATTACGAGGACAGGCAGACCATAGAGGCTATGAGTAAGCAGGGCAGCAGTGTAAGTGATATTGCAGAGGCACTGGGAACGCATAGGGACACAATTTATAGGGAGTTCAAACGCTGCAACGCCACACTGAAAACCTACACGGCGGCAGCAGGGCAGCAGGCGTTATAAACAAGAATAACAAAAGAGAGGTAAGACACATGAAAAAAGTAGATTTTAATAAATTGCAGGCAGGCGACTTAGTAGAAGTGCCACGCACACAGTTTGCACCTATGCGTAGCGGCTGGAATGGCTGGTTATTCAGTGAGGCAGTAGTAATAAGAAAGGGCGTAGGAAGAAAAAGCAAAAAGAATGTAGTCGTAGTGGAAATGAGAACACCAGCAGGAAAGAACAGCTACGGGACTATAGAGGCTACATTTTACGCAGAGAATGTTTTTACTACGCCAGCAGCAAAGAACGCAAGAAACATTTTGAAGAAATACGGAATAGAGGACGCAGAGAGCTTTTACAAATTCATTGAGCGGGACGACGTAACGGGCTGCGATTGGATAAGATTTTTAATAGAAAAAGGCTTTTTATTTAATGAGTAGGCGGCAGCAGCCGCCACGAGTGCCGTTAGTTCAGCGGTTAGAGCAGCCGCCTCATAAGCGGCAAGTCGTGGGTTCAAATCCCACACGGCACATTGTGTAGCAGGCATGGCGAGCCTGCGGCAGAGGGCAGCAGGCTAATAGCTGCAATCTGTATACCGTGGAAAAATAGCGGCGGTCATACCAGCCAGAAAGTATGTGGACAGTCAACAGGTTTTCAGTTGCTTTTTAATGCGAAAAGCAGCCCGCACGGTAAAACCAAACGCCAGAACAGGAGAGCGGCACACATGGAAAGACAGAGAGCGCCGCCGAAAGGAAGAGAGGCAGAGAATGGCAGCAGAGGCATTGATAGTAGAGGACGCATACCAGAGAGGCTATGCAGATGCCATAGCAGATATGCGAAAGAAAAAAGAGCAGAGGCGGCAGCGGGAGCAGGCAAAGAAAGCCCGCCGCTGGTATTTCATTAAGCAGAAAGCCTACGGGCTTGCAATGCTGGCAGTTACCGTGCATCTGCTGGCAGGAACAGGCAGACGAGGCGGCGCAGTGGCAGCAGGGCGACACTGTAGAGCTGCTGGGACGGTATCAGAGCCGCCAGTATGAAAAGGTGCTTGATACAGCCACAGGAGAAAGAGAACAGCGCACAGCTTATGAGGTATCGGTACGGCTGATTAGAAGAAAGGAAGAGGTAGAAAATGAGTGTTGAACATATCGGCAAGGGCTATGTAAAAATCTGCGTGAGTGAGGAAGAGTTAGAGAACAGCATAGCTGGGCTTAGCCAGTTAAAACCTACTCATAAATGCAAACTATGGCTATGGGGACTACCATTTAGTGCTTGACTATATCCGCAGGAAAGGAGAGCCGGACAGAACGCCGGAGCAGATGCGGCAGGACATAGACGTATTTTTGAGGGAGTGCAGAAAGGAGTACAGAAAAGCAGGGTTATGGCATTATGCGGGCTGCCCGTAAAAAAGGTATGGGAAAAGGTGCGGGAGTTTCTGGCGAAGTATACGGACGAACTGCCGGACACAGACGAACTGGACGGGGACAGCACCACAGGCAACGTAGAGGAACACAGGACACAGGAAAGATAAGAATAATAAGGACATAGCAGCAAAGAGCGCTTGCGGGACACCGCAGGCGCTTATTTTGTATGCGGAAAGGCAGGAAATATGAACATTAACAGAAAGATAAGTAAGTACAATTTCAATAAGGGCAGCGTTTCCAGAATTAAGTATATTGTTATCCATTATGTAGGCGCACTGGGCGGCGCAGAGGACAACTGCCGATATTATGGCGGCGGCAATAGAAATGCGTCGGCGCATTACTTTGTAGGATTTAACGGCGAGGTATGGCAGTGCGTAGAGGACGCTAATATAGCGTGGCATTGCGGAGCGTCGAGCTATAAGCACGCAGAGTGCCGAAACGCTAATAGTATCGGTATTGAAATGTGCGTAAGGAAGAAAAACACAAAGAGCATGGGCGCAACAGATAAAGACTGGTATTTTGAGGACGCAACAGTAGAGGCAGCGGCAGAGCTTACCCGTTACCTTATGAATAAATACGGCGTGCCTGCATCTCATGTAATCAGACATTACGACGTAACGGGCAAGATTTGCCCTAACCCGTATGTATATAACACCAGCGCCCACACATGGGACGAGTTTAAGCGTAAAATCAGCGGACAGGCAGAAACACCGCAGGGCGGCAATGAAAAAACAATCTGGAATTTTCTTACAGGAAAGGGCTTAAATGCTTATGCCGTGGCTGGTATTATGGGTAATCTGTATGCTGAAAGCGGGCTTATGCCGAACAACTTACAGAACGCCTATAACAATAAGCTGGGTAAGACGGACGCAGAATATACAGCAGCGGTGGATAATGGCAGCTATGGCAATTTTGTAAAGGACAGTGCAGGCTATGGGCTGGCGCAGTGGACGTATTGGAGCAGAAAGCAGGCGTTGCTTAATCATGCAAAACAGGCGGGCGTATCCATTGCAGACCTTAATATGCAGCTGGGCTTTTTATGGGAAGAATTGCAGGGATACACAGCAGTAATGGACGCACTGAAAAAGGCGGGCAGCGTGCGTGCTGCATCTGATGCCGTTCTTACTGGATATGAAAAGCCAGCAGACCAGAGCGAAACAGCAAAGAAAAAGCGTGCAGAGTACGGCGAGGGATACTATAAAAAGTATGCAGCAGGAAACGGTACAAAGTATTACAGAGTGCGCAAGAGCTGGACGGACGCAGCAAGCCAGCTGGGGGCGTTTACGTCGCTGGAAAATGCAAAGAGCGCTTGCAAGGCGGGTTATACTGTATATGATGATAACGGCAAGGCGGTATATACCGCAGCGGGGCAGCAGGCAAGCGCAGGCGTTCCGTTTAGCGTACAGGTGGATATTTTAGACCTTAATATCAGAACGGGAGCAGGCACGAACTATGCAAAGACAGGAGAAACCACAGGAAAGGGAGTATTTACCATTGTGGAAGTGAAAGCCGGACAGGGCGCAAGCGCAGGCTGGGGACGCTTGAAGAGTGGCGCAGGCTGGATTAGCTTAGATTATGCCACAAGATTAGCTTAAGTTTTCGAGGGTGGGCGGTTTGCTGTCTGCCCTCTATTTTTTGCAATTTTCTTAGAAATCTATACAAAAGTGTTGACAATATACCGAAAAAGGTATATAATAAAATCATGGAAAGGAGAAAAGAACAAATAAGAGGCAAAGCCACTGGAAAGGAGAAACGGCACAATGGGTAAGAAAAAGAAACAAAAGAAAAAGCCTATCAACTGGCAAGAATTGGCAATCAGTGCAGTGATAGACTTAATCATAGGAACAATACTTATCATAATTGGTAAGTACATAGGTTAGGGCGAAAGCCCTAACCAACAGGCGGGCAATAAGCCCGCCGCCTATAAGAAATATAACACAAACCCAAAGCCGAGTAAAGAGTATGCTTTTAAAATTAGGAGTATTTTTAGTAGCAGTAGGACTGGTAAAGCTGCTGGTTGCTTTCATTTTGAGGGCAAGAGAAAAGAGAGGTAAGGCATGAATTTAGGCGAAAACATTAAAACGGCGAGAAAAGCGGCAGGCGTGACGCAAAAGGAACTTGCAGAGCGCCTGCAAGTATACCAGAAAGATATAAGCCGCTGGGAAAACAACGAGCTTACGCCAAATGCAATAACACTGGCGAAAATTTGCAGAGAGCTTAACGCCTCTGCTGATGAAATTTTAGAATTGAAGTAGAAACGAAAGCGAGGGCTTACTATGACAAAGAAAAAGGTAATTTTATTGGCAGCGGCTGCATTATTTGCAGTAAGCGGCTTAACGGCGCTGCCGTCTGGAAATATAACAGGCGGGGTGGGCTGCATTGTGGTTGCGGCAGTATGCGCCTATTTTGGACTAAAAAAGAAAAGAGCAGGAAAAGAGAACGGAAACAGAACGCCAGCGCCTGCCGCTGTATCTGGTGGCAGAATTTTAGATACAATCAGAACGAAAGTAGTAGGCGTGACGTTTAATAATGAGGACGGAGAAAACAGGCAGGATATTTTAAGCAGAATGTCCGGCAGTGAAGATATTACAGTAGAAAAGTATACATACAACGGAGAGCCTGCCGCATACGTAAAGTGGGGCGATAAGGTAATAGGCAATCTATCGGCAGAGCTGGCGGGGGACTTAGCGAGAAAGTACCCGAAAGCCCGCTACACCGCAGAAATACTGGAAATTTCTGGGGGGGGGGACAGACGTTCGGGTGCAATATAGAGCTTGACGTAATCGAGGACACAACGCCCAGCGTAAGCCAGCATACGGGAGAAACTACAGTATATGTAGACCGTAGCAACAAAAAATACCATAGTAAGCCTAACTGTTCGGGAATGAAAAACCCAAAGAGCATACCGCTAAGCCAAGCAAAGAAGAAATACACCGCTTGTAAAAAGTGTTGTAAATAGGTAAAGGCATAAGCCGCAGACTTGTAAAAGAGTTTGCGGCTTTTCGTCGTATATGGGGAAAGAACAGGAACGAAAGAGAGGTAGCAGAAATGGCGAATAAGAAAGGCAGCCGACAGCTGACATGGACAGACCGCATAAGTATTGAGGCATTGAAAAAAGCAGGGCATAGCGTGATAGAGATAGCAGAACAGCTGGGCGTACACCGCAGCACTATATACAATGAGCTTAAGCGAGGGGAATATATGCACAGAAATAGCGACTATACAGAAACATTAAGTTATAGCCCAAACAAGGCACAAATGAAAGCAGAGGAAAATTTAAAGGCAAGGGGTACACAGCTTAAAATAGGAAACGATATTGCATACGCAAATTATATAGAGGATAAAATAGTAAATGAAGATTACAGCCCAGCTGCGGTACTGGGAGAATTGAAAGCACAGGGGAAAGAGGGGGACTTTTCCGTAACAGTATGCGTAACGACCTTATACAGCTACATTGATAAGGGTATTTTCCTTAAGTTGTCTAATAAGAATTTGCCAGTAAAGAAGAATAAGAAGAGAAATTATAAGAAAGTACAGAGGCAACAGAAAAGAGCGGCAGCAGGAGAGAGTATAGACAAACGCCCGAAAGAGATAGATACACGGGAAGAGTTCGGCAACTGGGAAATGGACAGCGTTTTAGGTAAGCGGGGAAAGTCAAAAAATACGTTGCTGGTACTGACAGAGCGGAAAACCAGAAACGAGATTATATTTAAACTGCCAGACCATACAGACGAGGCAGTAGTAGCGGCACTGGATAGATTAGAAAGAAAATGGGGCGCTGATATGTTTAAGCGGGTATTTAAGACAATCACAGTAGACAACGGCAGCGAGTTTGCAGATGCAGAGGGCTTACAGCGTTCTATTATCAATGAGGGAGAAAAGCGGACAAAGGTATATTACTGCCACCCGTACAGCAGTTGGGAGCGTGGCACAAATGAGGTAACAAATAAGATGATACGCCGGAAGATACCGAAAGGCACAAATTTTGACGACAGGACAGAGGAAGAGGTAGAGAGTATAGAGAACTGGATAAACGGATACCCACGCAAAATACATGGCTATCATTCAGCAGGGGAACTATTCGAGGAAGAGGTAAAGCAGCTTGCATAAGAACGGAAATAGGGAGCGTGAGAGGCTGGCAGCAGTGGCAGCCTTACTATTGCGCTGCCTAAAAGTGAAAATATACAATAAAACAGGCTACGTATTGTGCAAAACGGCAAAACAATAAAAACATGAAAAAATGTCGAATTTAATGTTGACATTTTTAATTACAAGAAAAATAGTAAAAACTTATTGACAAATCCAGACAGCGGTGGTATCCTATCAGAGTTGCGTCTGAGAGATCTCGCAGAGATCACAAAGCTGTCAAAAAGAAATGAAAAAAGTTCTTGACAACAGCCGATTGGATGTGATAAGATATCAAAATTTCTGCGAGAGAGAAACAAAAACAACTTCAAAAAAGTTGAAAAAAGTTCTTGACAGGCAGGAAACGACATGATATAATAGCAAAGCTGTTTGAGACAAACGGCAATGCAAAACCGAT
>ENA-OQHI01000346-OQHI01000346.1-human-gut-metagenome-genome-assembly--contig:-NODE-346-length-32873-cov-5.460635_pt1 | contig 32873 bp, 32 predicted proteins | sample MGYA00242561_ERZ504713 | MGnify/ENA primary metagenome ERZ504713 (study PRJEB26092, sample SAMD00036217) | human gut metagenome | host: Homo sapiens | study: EMG produced TPA metagenomics assembly of... | reverse complement strand
GAGGCATCGGACGGCACCATGACCTTCGGCGAACTGACCATCGACACGGCCAGTCACACCGTGCGGGTGGCGGGCGAGGATGTGAGCCTGACCCCCAAGGAGTTTGACCTGCTGGTGTTCCTGGCCTCCAACAAGGGCATTGCCCTGAGCCGGGAGAAGATCCTGCAGAAGGTGTGGAACTACGACTATTTTGGCGAGGACCGCACCGTGGATACCCATGTCAAGATGCTGCGTGGTCATCTGGGCAAATGCCGGGGCTATATTGCCACCGTGTGGGGCATCGGCTATAAGTTCGACCCGGATGCAGCGCGTTAAACAGGAGGTTTGCGGTTGATGCGGCAACCCGAAAAAAAGCGGCGTACCGTGGGCATCCGCGGGCAGCTGATGTGGTTCCTCTGCTTCATCTGTCTGCTGCTGCTGGTGCTGTTCTGGTTTTTGTGCACCCAGCTGCTGGAGCCCCTGTACACCACCCATATCCAGAAGCAGCTGACCGAACAGGCGGATGCCATCGTGCAGAAGCTGGACGATGCCATTGCCGACGGCCAGACCCTCTCTTATTGGGGGTTCGGCAGTCAGCTCTATGTCAACAGCCAGTTTTTCAACCAGCTCAGCAGCGAAATCTACGAAAACGGCGGCATGAGCAGCTTCTGCGTGGATATCTCCGATGTCACGCTGCGGCAGATCTTCAAGGTGGAGAACCTCTCCTACTGCAACCTTCACCGCACCCGGCCCACCGATGAAAACAGCGAGCTGCCCTCTTACAGCACCGCCCGCGCCATGCGCCAGCTCTGCCGCGAGACCGGCAACTGTGTGCGGAAGATCAACCCGCCCACGCCCTCGGGCACGGTGGAGCTGATGGTGGGCAGAACGACCTCCGACGGCAGCTATACCGTGCTGGTGACCACCAGCCTGATGCATGTCTCGGAGGCCGGTGAGGTGATGAGCACGGTGCTGCCGCTGGCGGCGGCGCTGATCTTTGCCTTTTCCATGAGCGCGGCGTGGCTGTTCAGCGAGTGGTTCACCAAGCCCCTGCGCCAGCTTTCGGGGGCGGCCCGGCAGGTGGCACAGGGCGATTATGCCGTTCAGGTGGAGACCAACCGCCGGGACGAACTGGGCGACCTGGCGCAGGAGTTCAACCACATGGCCAAGGAAGTCCAGCATGCGGCCCAGATGCAGCGCGACCTGCTGGCAAATGTCTCCCACGACCTGCGCACTCCGCTGACCCTCATCAAGGGCTATGCGGAGACGGTGCGGGACATCACCGGCGACGACAAGGCCCACCGGGACGAGCAGATGAACATCATCGTGGATGAGGCCGACCGGCTGACGGCGCTGGTCTCCAGCGTCATGGAGCTGAGCAAGGTGACCAGCGGCGCGGAAAAGTGCGAGAAGGTCCACTTTGATATGGGCCAGCTCTGCGATGAGGTCAGCGAGCGCTATGACGCGGTCTGTGCCCAAAATGGCTGGCAGCTCAAGCTGGAACTGCCGGAGGAAGAGCTGCCTGTCTATGCCGACCCCAACATGATGCAGCGCGCCCTCCACAACCTGCTGGGCAACGCCATGCACCACATCGGCGGGGACGGCATCTTCCTCCTGCGGGCCTCTAAGGTGCCCGAGGGGGTCCGGGTGGAGATCGAGGACCACGGCCCCGGCATCTGTGCCGAGGATCTGCCCTATATCTTTGACCGGTATTACCGCTCCCGCTCCGATGCGGGCAAGCAGGGCACCGGCCTGGGGCTTTCCATCACCAAGGCCATCTTCCAGCAGCACGGCTTCCGCTTCGGCGTGCAGAGTACGCTGGGCAAGGGCACGACCTTCTGGTTCATTGCAACGGATACAAAGTAAAGCGACCCTCTCCGTCATTCCGAAACAATGACGGAGAGGGTCGCTCTTTTTAAGCATCTGCTTTCCGGTAAATGCCCAGACTGTTGTCCGGTTCCGGCATCTTCACGCGGGAGGCGCGGTCGTTCACCTTGACCAGCATCCAGCCCATCAGGGCCAGCACCACCACGATAATGAGCCATTTTGCGGCGTTGGGGAGTTTCTTCATATTCACATTCCTTTGTTTTTGATCTCAGGGGCGGCAGAGCTTCCGCGCCCGGGCCAGCAGGGCGGCGGCATCGGCGGCAGAGGGCGCTGCGACCCAGTCCGGGCGCTGGCATGCCCCCGGGCCGCTGCTTCCGGCCTCGGTAAAGCGGGCAAGGCAGGTGTCCGTGCGGTCATTCCAGCCGGAAAAACCCTCCGGTGCAATGTGGGCTCCAAGGCGGCAGTCCAGCACCGCAGTCTTGCCGGTGGGCCGCCAGGGCCTGCCCAGATAGACCGTTCCGGCGGGGCAGTCGGAGACGAAATCGCAGTCCCAGAACACGAAGCCCAGCCCGTTGGCACTGCCCGAGGGGGCGGTGATGTAGCTGTGGGGAAGGTGGTTGTCTACCGTGCGCAGGATGCACTGCTCAAACAGGGCATCGGCCCCGCCAAAGATGAAGTCGATGTCCCCCGCGATCTCGCAGCTCTGGTAATACTGCGCCGAGGGGCGGCGGGGCGCAAACTTGCGGGGGCCCAGAAAGCCGTCCTTCTCCCGTTCAGCCTCGGGCAGGGGTGCGCAGAAGAGCGTGTCCTGGTTGCCCAGCAGCCTTACCCGGCGGAACACGGCCTTTTCGGCATCCACATAGGCGGCAATGGCCTGCCCCACGGCACTGCCCGGACCGGCATCGTTGGCAATGGTCAGATCCTCCACCGTTACGCTGCCGCCGCTGAAAAAGGCGGTGTAGCTGCGGAAGGTGTGGGTGGGCCGCCCATCCGGGTGGGGCAGCTTGCCGCCGTCCCCAAAGATCAGGGTGGTGGCATCGGCTCCCGCGCCCCGCAGGGTGAGCGCCCGTTTTTCACAGACCAGCTTTTCCCGGTAGATGCCGGGGCCGATGCAGATCTCTGCTTCCAGCTCGTAGGGCACCGCCAGCAGGGCCTCCGAGATGCTGGCAAAATCGCCGCTGCCGTCCTGAGAAACGGTGAGTTTTAACATGGGCAGTCCTCCCTTGTAAAAGATAAGGCTATTATATGCCCCTTTTGTGAAATTTTCAATGTCCGCAGGGCTCTAACCGGAGCACGGCGGCGGTGATATCATCGGGTCGGCCGGTCTGTTCGGCGCGGGCGCGGGCGGTCTCCACAAGGATCCGGGCCACCTTTTCGGGCGGGTCGCCTGCGGCGGCGGAGAGTTCCAGCTGCTTGGCCACCCAGCCGGGGCCGTCCACCAGCAGACCGTCCGAGACCAGTACGGCATAGTCCCCGGCGGCGAGATGCACCACCCGGCTCTGGCCGTTCACGCCGCCCAGAATGCCGATGGGCAGGCTGATATCGCCCACCGGACGGGCACGGCCGCCGTGCACCAGAAAGCCCGGGGCGGCCCCGGCCTTGAAGATCCGTGCCGTGCCGGTGTAAAGGTCCACGCTGATCAGGTCGAGGGTGGCTCCGCTCTCCTCATCGCTTTTCAGGGCCAGCGCCACATTGACCAGCCGTGCCGCCAGCTCAGCGGTGAAGCCGGCTTTCAACAGGCGGGCAGTGAGCTCGGCGGCAAGGCTGCCATCCACGGCGGCCGGGCGGCCTGTACCCATGCCGTCACACAGGATCATCTGGGCAGCGGCCGGGCTGCAGAACTGCTGGACCGCATCCCCGGAGACCGTGCCCTTTGCCGCCGTGCCCGCAGTTCCGAACACGGCCCGGAGGGCGGGCTTTTCGCAGAAGAGCAGGGTGGTCATCCCTTTGCAGGAGAGCACCTGCGGCGGGTCGAAGTCCCGGCGGCAGATGCGCCCGGTCTCCTGCGCCAGTGCGGCCAGTTCGGGGGAGGGGAAGCGGGTGCGGGGCAGGGTGACCGCCGCCCGTGCCCGGCCCAGGTCGTCCAGCGTGACAGCGCATTCCAGCGGTGGCGTGCCCAGGCTGGCAAAAAACGCGGCCACCCGCCCGGATTTGTAAGGCTCCGGGTTTCCGGGGCGGCCCAGCTGCTCACTGAGCACGCTCAGGGCATCGGCCATGGCGCTGTATTGCTCGGTCAGGGCGGTGCGCATGGCCTCGGCGTGGACATGGGCTTCCTTCCGACTCCGGTAGAGCGCAAAGGAGCGGTTTGCCGCCGCACAGAGCGCCGCCGGGTGGATGCATCTGGACAGCTGGCCGGGCAGGTCGCTGGTCTGCAGGTGGCCCTGCTGTTCCAGAATGGGCCACAGGGCGTTCATCCCCTCCAGCGTGGCGGTGTATTCCTGCTTCCAGCAGGTCTCCCGCCGCCCGCAATTGAAGCACAGGCTGTCGTGGGTGTTGTCGATGACCCAGCGGAAGGTGTCGCACCGGCGGGGAAACGCATCGTACACAGCGTTCACCGTCTCGGCCAGCGAGGAAAGGCTCTCGGCCACTGCTTCCAGCCGGGTGGCGGCGGCAGAAAGCCGGGGCGGCTCCTCGGGCGGCGCGGTGGTCTCCGGCACCGGTGTCAGCCAATGTTTTGGGAAAAAGGCGGGGGCCGCAAGGCCCAGCCCGGCGCTGAGGAGCAGGGGCAGGGCTGTGCCGGAGGCGGGAACACAGAGCACCCCCAGCACACACCCGCCCGCACAGGCGGCAAGGGTCTCGCCCCGCCGCCCGGGGGCCAGCAGGACCGCTGCCGCCGTGCCGCAGCAGAGCCCCACTGCGGCCGGGGCAAGGGAAGGGTCTGCGGCGCAGAGCGCGGCCCCGGTGAAGGCCGCGAAGGCCAGCGCGGGCTTTTCCTGACCACGACAGCAGAGGGCGGCATCCACCATGGCACAGGCTGCTGCCCCGGGGCAGAGGGGGCCGAAGCGCAGCCCGCCCAGCGCCGCCGCCACGGCAGAAGCGGCCAGCAGGGTGCCAAAACCGGGCTTTTCGGGTGGGAAGCGCTGCAGCGCATAGCCGAAGCCGCCCGCCAGCAGGGCATCTGCCCCGCAGAAGAACACCAGCGTGAAGCCTGCCCCGCCGGGCCCCAGCGCAAAGCAGGCACCTCCCAGCACCAGTGCCCCGCACCCGGCCAGAAATGCCGGGCGGAGCCTGCCGGGCCAGAGCCATCGGGCGGCCACGGCCGCCCCCACGGCGCAGAGCAGACAGAGGCTGTCCAGTGAAAACGCCCCGAACCCGTGGAACAGGATGCTCAGCGCAGCTCCGGCTGCGCAGGCGGCAAAGCAGTCCGCAGGCAGGCCCAATGTCAGCCCCAGCCCAAAGGGGAGTAAAGCCCCGTAGAGAACGGCCCAGCCCCCGGCAAGCCCCAGCGCAAAGGCCCCGCCCTGCCGCAGGGCCGGGCGTACCGCCGCCCGGGAGGCCAACGCGGCGGCAACAGGCTGCTTCGGGTGCAGTTTTGTGGTTTCCGGCATGAAAAAATCCCCGCTTTCCGGCGGGGATCTTTTGCAATGTTCTGTTTCCCGCGCCCTTTGCATATACTGTAGCGCGGGCGCGCGGCGTTTTATGGGGTCATGCGGGGAAGCGGCAAAAAATTACCCGTTCAACTTCTCAATGGCAGCCTTGACACGGGCAAGGGTCGTCTCGCGGCCCATCATGCAGGCAAGGTCGGTGCCGCCGCCGGGGGTGCGCTGCTTGCCGGAAAGGGCAATGCCCAGCGGGTAGAGCAGCCAGCCGTTCTTCTTGCCCAGCTCCTCGGCCTTGGCCTTGCAGGCGTTGAACACGGTGTCGCGGTCAGAGAAGTCCAGACTTTCGTCGCTCAGCAGGGGCAGCAGGGCTTCCAGTGCCTCCCGGGCGGTCTCCGGGGTGGTCTTCTGCTTCTTGTTGGTGTACAGGCTCACATCGTAGTCGGGCATTGCGTCAAAGAAGTCCAGCTGCTCGGGGATCTCGCCCAGCACCTCACAGCGGGGCTGCAGGTTGGCGCAGAGCAGCTTCTTGTCGATGGGGGTGTGCACGGCCTGATCGATCCAGGGCTCGGCCTTCTTCTGGAACTCCTCGGGGCTCAGGCGGCGGATATACTCTGCATTGATGGCCCGCAGCTTGAGGGGATCGAAGATGGCAGGGGACTTGGAGATGCCGTCCGGGCTCCAGATCTTGATGAGCTCCTCCAGGCTGAAGATCTCCTGCTCGGCGTACTCGCCCTTGGGGCTCCAGCCCAGCAGGCAGATGTAGTTCATCACGGCCTCGCTCAGGTAGCCCTTGGCCACCAGATCCTGATAGCTGGCATCGCCGTTGCGCTTGGACAGCTTGTTCTGTGCGTCCTTCATCACGGGCGGGCAGTGGATATAGGTGGGGATCTCCCAGCCAAAGGCCTGATACAGCAGGTTGTACTTGGGGGTGGAGGACAGATACTCGCTGCCGCGGATGACATGGGTGATGCCCATCAAGTGGTCGTCCACAACGTTGGCAAAGTTGTAGGTGGGCATTCCGTCGGTCTTGATGAGGATCTGGTCGTCCATCTCGCTGTTCTCGACCTCGATGTGGCCGTAGACCACATCGTCAAAGCCGGTCACGCCCTCCTTGGGGATCTTCTGGCGGATGACGTAGGGCTCACCTGCGGCCAGACGCTGCTTGACCTCCTCCTCGGGCAGGTCACGGCAGCAGCCGTCGTAGTGGGTCATCTCACCGTTGGCGCGCTGTTCGGCGTGCAGTGCCTCCAGCCGCTCCTCGGTGCAGAAGCAGTAGTAGGCCTTGCCCTCTGCCACCAGCTGCTCGGCATACTGCTTGAACATGCCCATCCGCTCGCTCTGAACGTAGGGGCCCACAGGGCCGCCGATGTCCGGGCCCTCGTCCCACAGCAGGCCGGTCTCCCGCAGGGTGTTGTAGATGACATCCACAGCGCCCTCAACGTAACGGCCCTGGTCGGTGTCCTCAATACGCAGGATGAAGGTGCCGTCCTCGTGCTTGGCCATCAGGTAGGTGTACAGCGCGGTGCGCAGGTTGCCAACGTGCATGTAGCCGGTGGGCGAGGGGGCAAAACGGGTGCGGACTTTATTGCTCGGCATAGATAAACGCTCCTTTATATTTACAGGCAAAAAAATGCGGATAGCTACCTTTTAGTTTAATCGCTGTGCGCTGTTTTGTCAACGAATCGGCCGCAGATTTGGCAGAATGGGCGTTTGGAAGCAAAAGAAAAATCTTTTTGTCGAAACCGCACGCAATCATTGACGAATGATTGGAAATTTTGTATACTGAGTGGGAGAGATGGCACAATTTTCCTTTGAAGGCTCTGAAGGAGAGATCAGGGCCGGGAGAAAATTGGGAAATGGCTGTCTGAGGTGTAAATGACAAAGGAGAAGAAAAAACTATGAAGAGTACCGGAATCGTCCGCGGCGTTGACGGCCTGGGCCGTATCGTCCTGCCCAAGGAGCTGCGCACCAGCATGAAGCTGGACAACGATGCCAAGCTGGAGATCTTTGTGGAGGGCGATGAAATCATCCTCAAAAAATACCGCCCCACCGGCAGCTGCGATTTCTGCGGCGAGGTGGACGACAACGCCATCCAGTATGCAGGCTACTGCATCTGCACCTCCTGCCGCAAGAAGATCGGCAGCATGAAAAAATAAAGCGGAGAAGGAGGGCAGCCCATGAGCCAGATGATCGACTTTACCCTGCCGTCCTGCCAGCCGGGGCGGACGCTCCACGCGTTCCGCTGTGTGCCGGAGGGAGAGGTGCGGGCGGTGCTGCAGCTCTCCCACGGGATGGTGGAGTTCATCGACCGCTATAAGCCGCTGGCCGAGAACCTGGCCGCCCGGGGCATCCTTGTCACCGGCAACGACCACCTGGGCCACGGCGGGTCCATCCGCACCAAAGAGGATTACGGCTACTTCGGCGAACCCGACGGCAACCGCGCCCTGCTGGAGGACCTGCACGCTGTGACGACCCTGACAAAACAGCTGTATCCCGGCGTGCCCTATTTTCTGCTGGGCCACAGCATGGGCTCGTTCTACGCGCGGCAGTACCTCTGTGAGTGGGGCGATGAGCTGAACGGTGCCATCATCATGGGCACCGGCTACCAGCCCAAAGCGCTGGTGCAGCTGGCCAGGACCATCTGCCGGGTGCTGGCCGTGTTCCATGGCTGGCACTACCGCAGCAAACTGGTGGCCAGACTTTCGTTTTTGGGGTACAACAAGGGGCTGGAGGGCCGCACGGCCCACGACTGGCTCAACCGTGACCCGGTGGAGGTGGACCGCTACCGCGCCGACGAGCGCTGTACCTTTATCTTTACCCTGAACGCCTATTACAGCATGTTCAGCGGCATCCTGCGGCTGTACGACCCGGCTCTTCTGGCCCGGGTGCCCAAGGATCTGCCCCTGCTGTTCCTGGCAGGCGATGCCGACCCGGTGGGCGAACAGGGCGCAGGCGTGAAGCGGGCGGTCAAGAGCCTGCTGGATGCCGGTGTGAAGAACATCGAGGTCAAGCTGTACCCCAGCGCCCGGCATGAGCTGCTGGTGGAGCTGAACCGCGAAGAGGTCTTTGCTGACATTGGGGACTGGCTGGAACGCCGGCTGTAAAAGCGCGAACAAACAAAAACAGAACCGCCGCCCGGAAATTTCGGGCGGCGGTTCTTTGCACACACGATCAAAAAGGAGAATGGAGAGAGTTTTTGTCAGAGCATGGGGGGCAGGGGGATTATTCGCCGCGGACGGCTGCGAAGCCTGCCTCCAGATCGGCGATGATGTCATCGATATGCTCAGTGCCGATGGACAGGCGGATGGTGTTCTGATAGATCTGCTGCTCGGCCAGCTCCTGCTCGTTCAGCTGGCTGTGGGTGGTGGAGGCCGGGTGGATGACCAGGCTCTTCACGTCTGCAACGTTTGCCAGCAGGGAGAAGATCTTCAGGTTGTCAATGAACTTGAAGGCTTCTTCGCGGCCGCCCTTGATGTTGAAGGTAAAGATGGATGCGCCGCCGTTGGGAAAATACTTCTCGTACAGGGCGTGATCCGGGTGATCGGGCAGAGAGGGGTGGTTGACCTTCTCCACCTGGGGGTGGTTTGCCAGGAATTCGACCACCTTCTTGGTGTTCTCCACATGGCGCTCGATGCGCAGGCTCAGGGTCTCGGTGCCCTGCAGCAGCAGGAATGCATTGAACGGGGAGATGGTGGCACCGGTATCGCGCAGCAGGATGGCGCGGATGTAGGTAACGAAGGCGGCAGGGCCTGCGGCATCGGCGAAGGAAACACCGTGGTAGCTGGGGTTGGGATCAGCGATATTTCCGAACTTGCCGCTGGCTTTCCAGTCAAATTTGCCGCTGTCCACGATGATGCCGCCCAGGGTGGTGCCGTGGCCGCCGATGAACTTGGTGGCAGAGTGGACCACGATGTCTGCGCCGTGCTCGATGGGGCGGATCAGGTACGGGGTGCCGAAGGTGTTGTCGATGACCAGCGGCAGGCCGTGCTTGTGGGCAATGGCGGCGATGGCATCAATGTCGGGGATATCGCTGTTGGGGTTGCCCAGGGTCTCCAGATAGACGGCCTTGGTGTTGGGCTGGATGGCGTTCTCCACTTCGGCCAGATCGTGAGCGTTGACAAAGGTGGTGGTCACGCCGAACTGGGTCAGGGTGTGCTCCAGCAGGTTGTAGCTGCCGCCGTAGATGGTCTTTTGTGCCACGATGTGGTCACCGGCCTGTGCCAGCGCCTCGATGGTGTAGGTGATGGCGGCAGCGCCGGAAGCGGTGGCCAGAGCAGCCACGCCGCCCTCCAGAGCAGCGATGCGCTTCTCGAACACGTCCTGCGTGGAGTTGGTCAGGCGGCCATAGATGTTGCCGGCATCTGCCAGACCAAAGCGGTCTGCTGCGTGCTGGCTGTTGCGGAACACATAGGAAGTGGTCTGGTAGATGGGCACGGCGCGGGAATCGGTTGCGGGATCGGCCTGCTCCTGGCCAACGTGAAGCTGCAGGGTCTCAAATTTATAGTTAGACATAGTAATTAACCTCTATATCTATACTTAAAGTATAATTCTGACGCATAAAAAATCCCGGTCACTGACACCATTTCAGTGCACCGGGCAAAATTCGGGTTTAGCGCTTTGGCAGCTTTGCCATCACATTCGCACACACATTCGGTCTGCGGAGGGCAATGCACAGCGCTCGGTCCTATATTCTGCCCGGGTGGTGTACATTCGCCCACAACGGAAGTTCGCGTGGAGCAGTTTTTTCCAGATCAGCGTCATTTTGGTGCCCTCCTTTCAACGATTTTCCCAATCCTCTACGAACCCGGGAACTTGACTTCAATTTCCCACTAGGTTGGTGGATTTGTTGTCTGGATTATATCCCTATTTACCCAGATTGTCAATAGGTTTATTGCAAAAAAGTTGGAAATTTTGAAATCGTTGACGGCTGGCCCCCGGTGCTGTATACTAAGTCTATTCTTTATTCTTGTAAAGGAGGGCGGGCAGATGAGCATTGGGCCAAGTATGCCGCTGCGGCTGGAAAAGCCGGAGCGCATCGATCTTGCACAGGCGGCGCGGTACTTCGGGGCCCGGGGCGGCGCGGACGCGGCCACCCAGGCACTGCTGGAAAAATGCGCCGTGCCGCTGCTGGCGGCGGCCACGCCCCGGGCGGTCTGGCTGGAGGCCGACCTCGACAGCCTGACAGCGGCGGGGATCCTGGCGGGGGAAGATGTGGCAAAGCATCTGGAAGGCTGCACCGCCGCCCTGCTGCTGGCCGTGACGCTTGGCCCCGGTGTGGATGCCCAGATCCGCCGGGCCGGTGTGGGCGATATCGCCGCCGGTGTGGCATCGGATGCGCTGGGCTCCGCGCTGGCCGAACAGGCTGCCGAGGCCGCTGAGGCTGAGCTGCGCCAGTGGGCTGCCCGGCAGGGCAAGTATCTGACAGGGCGCTATTCCCCGGGCTACGGGGACTGGCCCCTTGCCGTGCAGCCGCTGTTGGCGGCCGCGCTGGACACCGCCCGCCGCGCCGGGCTCTGTGTCACGGAAAACAACCTGATGACCCCCCGCAAGAGCATCACGGCCATTCTGGGGGTCAGCGATCACCCGGTCCGGGGTCATCTGGCGGGGTGCGGGCACTGTGTGCTCCGCACCCGGTGCGAATATAGAAAGAGGGGGATCACCTGTGCAAGCGAATGAACTGTTTGACCGGCCCAATACCATCCTGCTGGATGGCGGCATGGGCACCATGCTGCAGGCTGCGGGCCTGAAACTGGGTGCCCGCCCCGAGGAGCTGAACATCACCGACCCGGCGCTCATCGAGAGCATCCATGCCCGGTACGCCGCCGCAGGCAGCCGCATCATCAATGCCAATACCTTTGGCGCTTCCGCCCACAAGCTGGCGGGCAGCGAGTACACGCTGGAGGAGATCATTGCGGCGGGTATTGCCAACTGCAAGCGGGCCTGCGCCCCTTACGGTGCACTGGCCGCGCTGGATGTGGGCCCGCTGGGGGAGCTGCTGGAACCCAACGGCACCCTTGCGTTTGAGGATGCCGTGGCAGAGTATGGCCGCATCGTCCGGGCGGGCGTGGCCGCCGGGGCTGATCTCGTGTTCCTGGAGACCTTTACCGATCTGTATGAGCTGAAGGCCGCCCTGCTGGCCGTCAAGGAGAACAGCAGCCTGCCCGTGCTGGCCAGTATGAGCTTTGAAGCAGGCGGCCGCACCTTTACCGGCTGCACGGTCGAGAGCTTTGCCGCCACCGCCCGGGGTTTGGGGGCCGATGCCGTGGGGATCAACTGCTCTCTTGGCCCCAAGGAGATCTTCCCCATGGCAAAGCGGCTGACCGAGGCCCTGCCCGGCAGCTTCCCGGTGTTCGTCAAGCCCAACGCGGGCCTGCCCCGCGCCGATGGCTCGGGCTACGACATCACCCCACAGCTCTACGCCATGCAGATGAAGCCCTACCGGGAGCTGGGCCTGTTTGCTGCAGGCGGCTGCTGCGGCACCACCCCGGAGTTCATCCAGCTGCTGAACGGTGTGTCTGCCGATTGCAGGCCGGGCCGCCCCGACCACCCCATGAAGTCGGTGGTGTGCAGCCCCATGGACTGCGTGGATGTGGACGGCATCACGGTGGTGGGGGAGCGCATCAATCCCACCGGCAAAAAGCGGTTCCAGCAGGCCCTGCGGGAAGGGGATATGAACTATGTGCTGGAACAGGCCGTGAGCCAGACCGAGGCCGGGGCCCAGATCCTGGATGTGAACGTGGGTGCGCCCGGTGTGGATGAGCCTGCCCTGATGGAGCAGGTGGTCAAGGCCCTGCAGAGCGTGGTCAGCCTGCCGTTGCAGCTGGATTCCTCCCATGCCGAGGCACTGGAACGGGGCCTGCGGGTCTACAACGGCAAGCCCATCGTCAACTCGGTGAACGGCGAGGCGGAAAAGCTGAACACCATTCTGCCCCTGTGCAAAAAGTACGGTGCGGCGGTGGTCGGCCTTGCCATTGACGAGCGAGGCATCCTGCCCAAAGCCGAGGACCGCGTGGCCATTGCCCGCCGCATCCGGGACGCGGCACTGGCGGCAGGCATCCCGCAGGAGGACATCTATATCGACTGCCTGACCCTGACGGCCAGCGCCCAGCAGGAGGATGTGCTTGCCACGGTGCAGGCCCTTCACGCCTGCAAGGAGGAGCTGGGGGTGCGCACCATTCTGGGCGTGTCCAACATCAGCTTTGGTCTGCCCTGCCGCTCCTACCTGAACACCACCTTCCTCACCATGGCCATGTATGCCGGGCTTGACCTTGCCATTATGAACCCCTCCAGCGAGGAGATGATGGCGGCGGTCTACGCTTACAACGTTCTGACCAACCGGGACCGGCAGAGCACAAAGTACATTGAGCGGTATGCCAACCGGGTGCCCGCCTCTGCCGCACTGGTGCAGGCCGTGCAGAATGCCCAGACCGCCCCGGCAGCAGGCGAAACGCCGGAGGCCGCCGGCCCCTACGCCCCCTTGATGAAGGCGGTGGAAAAGGGTCTGAAGGGCGAGGCAGCTGCCCGCACCCGGGCGCTGCTGGAGGAAAAGGAGCCGCTGGAGCTGGTGGACGAAGCCCTCATTCCGGCGCTGGATATCGTGGGCGCAAAGTATGAAAAGGGCACCCTCTTCCTGCCGCAGCTGCTGCAGGCGGCCACCGCCGCGCAGGGAGCCTTTGAGGAGATCAAGACCGCCATTGCCCAAAAGGGCGAGGGCAGCGCCAGCAAGGGACGCATCGTCATTGCCACCGTCAAGGGCGATGTCCACGACATCGGCAAGAACATCGTCCGGGTCATCCTGGAAAACTATGGCTTTGAGGTCATCGACCTGGGCCGTGATGTGCCGGTGGAAACGGTCGTGAACACCGTCCGGGAGAAGGATGTGCATCTGGTGGGGCTTTCCGCCCTGATGACCACCACCCTCAAGAGCATGGAGGAGACCATCCGGGCCCTGCACGATGCCAAGCTGGACTGCAAGATCATGGTGGGCGGCGCTGTGCTGACCCCCGAATATGCAAAAAAGATCGGTGCCGACTGGTACGCAAAGGATGCCAAGCAGAGTGCCGATATTGCCAAGGAGTTCTTTGGCGTATAAGTTGGAATATTAAGAGAAAACGACCCTCTCCGTATTGCATTGCAATTCCCGGAGAGGGTCGTTTTTTGCTTACTTTTTGATCCAGTTGTCCACTGCGCTCACCAGGGCCCTGCCCCGGCGGCCCAGGAGCTTGGGCAGGAGCATCCGGGCCATGGCCCAGACACCTGCAAAGTTGAACAGGATGATGGCGGCGGTCAGGAGACCTGTCCACAGGCCGTAGAGCGGAGGCTCGGCCAGCAGGAGCAGGGCTTCGCCCGCCAGCACGCCGAAGTTCAGCGCCACCCGGCCCGGGTGGATGGACATACCGATCATGTTGTGGGCATCCAGCGCGCGCAGCACGAACACGATGCCCAGACCGAAGAAGGAAGCCACCGTTGCGCCGATGGGCCCCCACCACTTGATGAAGAAGTAGTTCATAATGCAGTTGCTCACGGCACCGGCCAGCATGGTCCACAGGCTGTGGGTGGACTTTTTGTTGACAACGTATGCGCTGTTGAGGAACTGGTTGAAGCAGCTGCAGGTGGAAGCCAGCGTCAGGAAGGGCACAAAGTGCCAGGCGTAGTAGTAGTTGGCCTTCATCACGTGCATGACCGGGTGGCAGAGCCAGATGATGCCCGCTGCACAGCAGAACAGCACCGAGGAATAGGTGCGGAAGATCTTGGTAAAGAACCGGGCGCGGCCCTCCTCCTCGGTCACGGCAGAGAGCTGCCAGGCATCGTAAAAGATCAGGCCCAGCGTGGTCAGGATGGTGGGCAGGAAGTAGCCGGTGGAAAGCAGGCCGCTCCAGGCATCGCCGCTGTGGCCGTCCAGCCCGCCGCACATCTCGCGCACGAAGAACAGGTCCGATGCGTTGATGACCCAGAAGCTGATCTGGGCGGGGATCATGGGCAGGGAAAAGCGGAGCATCTGCTGCCAGAGATCCCGGTTCAGGCCCTTGAGTTCCACATAGTTCCACAGCCTGCCGGTGATGCAGAGGAAGAGCACGCTGACCAGGTCACCGCTGATGATGGCCAGCAGGTAGCCGTTGGCACCCCAGTGGAAGCCCACAAGGTAGAGCACATAGAACATCAGGGTGGCAAAGGTGCACAGGATGCCGTCCACGGCCACCAGCTTGTTCCACTGGCGGCTGCGCACGAACTGGGTGCAGAGGGTGCGCAGGCAGCTCATCAGGACGTAGATGTAGATGAGGAAGCCGTACTGCGCCATATCGGGCAGGAACTGCGCCACAGGCCAGCAGAGGATCAGGATGCCGAAGCCCCCCAGAATGGTCAGCAGGCCGTTGGTGAACACCTGCTTTTCGCTGTTGCCCTTGTCCAGGCCAAAGCGGATGATGGCGTTGGACATGCCCATCGAGACAAAGGGGATGAGCAGGTTTGCGTACTGGCTCAGGATCTTCGCCAGACCCAGATCGGCGATCTCGGCCATGGCGTAGGTCAGGAACGGCTGCACCAAAAGGGTCAGTAGCTTAGACGAAAAGCTCGAAATGGCAAAGATAATGGTGTTTCCGGCCAGCTTTGAATATTTATCGCCGCCGGAGGTCTTTTTTTCACTTTCCAAGGGTCGAACCCCTCCTGTTGATTTTTATCACAAGGTTTATTTCAATAAAGCCCGCCGTTCTTTCCAGTCCGGCAGCAGCTTTTCCACCTCGGCCCAGAAAGCCGGGCTGTGGTTGGGCTGCAGGAAGTGGCAGTACTCGTGCACCACCACATAGATCTGCGCGGCGGGCGGCATGTTGTAGAGCTGCAGCGCAAAGGTGATCTGCCGCCGTTTCATGTAGCACACGCCCCACCTGCTGGTCATGTCCCGCACCCTGATGGTGGGCTTCTGCCCGCCCAGCACCCCGGCAAAGGCCGGGTAGACCTTGTCGCTCATGGCGGTAAAACAGGCCAGCGCCTCCGCCTGGGAGGGCAGGGGTTGGTCATTCTGGGCGTTCCGCCGCAGCTGGCGGGAGACCGCCTCCCGGATCCACTGGGCCTGCTCTGTCACAAAGGCATCGGCAAAGCCCACCGTGTAGGACCACGGGATGCTCACGGCCACGGTGCCGTCCCGCCGGATGTGCAGGTTGAGCCGCTTGACCTTTTTGCGGGTCAGCTCATAGGGGATGCCAGCGGCGGTGCGCCGGGTCACTTCCGGTTTGCGCTGCGGCATTTCAGCCAGTCCTCCACGGGCAGCTGGGCCAGAACCACCGCTGCAAAGATGAGGGTGCAGCCAAAGACCTCCCGCATGGAAAGGCTCTGGTGGAGCAGCAGCCAGCCGCCCAGCGCGCTGAACACGCTTTCCAGACACATGATGAGGCTTGCAATGGCGGGGTTTACGTCCCGCTGGCCCAGGATCTGCAGGGTGTAGGCCACGCCGCTGGACATCACGCCGCAGTAGGCCAGCGGGAGCCAGTTGGCTCCGAACTCGGCCAGGGTGGGGTTCTCGAACAGGAGGGCGGCAGCGGTGCTCTCTACGGCCACCACAAAGAACTGCAGCAGGCTCAGGCGGACACCGTCTACCTGCGGGGCAAAGTGGTCCACCGTCATGATCTGAAAGCTGAACAGCACGGCGCAGGAAAGCAGGATCCAATCGCTGGCCTCAATGCCGCCAAAGCCGTTTTTCATGCAGAGCAGATAGAGCCCGCCCACGGCGACGACCATGCTCAGCCAGAGCCGGGCACTGCCCCGCCGCCCCAGAAACAGCCCGAACACCGGCACCAGCACCACATACATGGCGGTCAGGAAACCAGCCTTGGCCGTGGAAGGGTTGAGCGTGATGCCGATCTGCTGGGCAGCGGAGGCCGCAAACAGCAAAGTGCCGCAGCAAAGCCCCGCCGTCAGCAGCAGTCTGCGGTCGGCAGGGGCTTTGGGCCAGCCACAGGCTGCGCCGTGCCTGCGGTGGAGGGCATCAAAGGCGCGGACGGTGGGCAGCAGCACCAGCACCGCCAGCCAGCTGCGCCCGGCCAAAAAAGAATAAGCCCCCATGCCGGAGCCTGCGCTCTGGGCCACGAACGCCGTGCCCCAGATAAAGGCGCAGAGCATCAGCATGAGAGAGTGTTTCGTTTGTGTGTTCATTTCAGCCGATGCCCTCCACTTTCATCAGACCGTAGAGGTAGTAACGGCTGGAATCATAGGAAATGGTAACGCGGTAGCTTGCGTTGGGGTCAAGGTTGTCGATGTCGCAGTGGTAGTTCTGGCCGTCGGCGGTGAAATAGAAGGTGGTGTTGTCCACATACTGCGCGCCGCCGTCCACCTTTTTCCAGAGGGAAACCTTGAACTTCTGGGCACCGCCGTCGGTGGTGCCGCAGCCGTAAATGCTCAGCAGGCCGCTGGGCACGGTGAAGTATTCGGTCTGGCGGCTCCAGATGCCGTTGAACACGATGTTCAGCGCCCCATTGGCCCGGGCTGTGGCATATTTGGCCGTGGTGTCGGCAATGCCATCAATCACCAGTGGGTCAGAGCTGAGCACGGCCCACTGGGTGGTGTCATCCTCCTGTACCTCGTTGGAAGACCCGAACACCTTTTGGGCAATGCTCTTGCAGCCGCTCAGGACGACAACGGCCAGCACAGCTGCCAGCGCAAAGGCAAGGATTCGTTTTGTTTTACTCATGTTTTTCTATCCTCAAAAACAGCAGGTGAAAAATGCGATATTTTTGCATGATACCATAGTATACCGCATTTTTTTCCTGCTTACAAGGGATTTTCTGTGTCTTAGCCGTCCAATGCCGTCAGGGCGGCACGTTCGGCGGCGGCAAGGCCGCTTTCGTCGGAGCGGAACAGGGAGCCATAGCGGTAGAACGCCCAGCCCCCGGCACCGGCGCTGCGCAGGTCGGTCACCTGCCGGGCCAGCGCACTGCCGGTGCACCACTGGCTGACGCTGTCGGCGTTGGCTCCGCCGTCTCCCACACCAATTCGATAAGCGCCCAGCCCGAAATAGAGGGCCGTGCTTTCGGCCCGGGGCAGGGCCAGCCACTCTGCAGTGATGTTCTCAAAGGCAAAGCGGGTGCTGCCGGAGGAGAGGGTATAGCCGTAGCCCCAGTAGATCTGGGGGCAGAGGTAATCCACAATGGCATCCGCACCGGAGGCCGTCAGCCAGACGGAGAGATCGGTGTACTGCTCGTTCCGGTCGTTGTCCGGGTTGCCCTGGGGGCTGACCCCGAACCGCAGGGTCGGGTCGGCGGCCTTGACGGCATCGTGGGCAGCCTTGACCAGCCGGGTCACGTTGGCCCGCCGCCATGCGGTCAGGTCGGCTTCTCCGCTGGCCGCAAACTGCGCCGCGTCGATGGAAGGATCGGTGGTGGGGTAGAAGTAGTCGTCAAAGTGGATGCCGTCCACAGCGTAGTTCTGCACCAGCTCTGCCACGCCCTGCACCACATAGTCGGCAGCCTCCGGAATGGCGGGGTTCAGGTAGGCCCCCTCGTTCACGGTGCAGACCCACTCCGGGTGGGTGTTCAGCAGGCTGTTCTCTGCAATAGCAGGGGGCATGGAAGCCGAGCTCCTGAGCCGGTAGGGGTTGACCCAGGCCTCCAGCGAAAGCCCCCGGGCGTGGGCCTCGGTCAGCAGCACGTCCAGCGGGTCGAAGCCCGGATCCTGCCCCTGCACGCCGGTGCACAGGTGGCTCCACGGGAAGAGGCTGCTCCGGTAAAGCGCATCCCCAAAGGGGCGCACCTGTGCAATGACGGTGTTTAGCCCAAGGGACAGGCAGTTGTCCATCAGCGCGGCGGCATCGGCCCGGAACGCGCTTTCTGAGGAAAAGTCCATCTCTGCAAATTCGAGATAGCTCACCCACACCGCCCGCCACTCGCCGCTGGGCAGAGCGGGGTTGGGGGCAGCCTGTGGTGATGGCGCAGGCTCCGCGTTGTTTCCTGCCGGGATAGAACGCAGCAGATAATACGTCAGGGCTGCAGATACAGAGCCGCCCAGTCCGATCAGGAAGGCGCGGCGGCCAACCTGGCGCTTGCGGTGCCGGTTCCGCCGCCGCTGGGTCATGCGTCTTCCTCCTGCATCTTGTACAGACTCAGTGCCGCCCAGCCCCGGGCGCAGGCCAGCAGCACCCAGAGCAGATTGGCCCAGAAGCTCAGGCCTGCCATGCCGCCGTAGACCGTGAGCAGGACAAAGAGCAGGTGGAACGCCTCCGCGGCACCCACCAGCTGCAGCTGGCGCTGGATGGGCCTGCCCTTCTGGTACTCCAGTGCCAGAAGGGCGGGCCAGACCAGTGCGGAGAATAAGTAGGCTGCCCAGCCGCTCAGCACATAGCTGAGCATGAGCAGGACAAAGATCAGGAAATAGCTGCGCTTGTCCTTGGGGTCAGAGCCCTTTTCAGCGGCCAGAAACAGGATGGTGATGCCGGTGATGCAGAACGCGACCATCTCCAGAAAAGAAAAATCCATGCCGCCCAGCACGGCAAAGCCGTTGAGCATGGATGCCGCTGCCGCGCACAGCAGGAAGAAATACCAGGTCTTATGGGTGAATTTGAGCTTCATAGGGGAAGTCCTCCAGCAAAAATTTGGATTGTTTCAAATATTATAACACAATTTCCCGCAGGTTGTGTTACAATAAGGAAAACATGATTCAAAATCTGCGGAGGGACCCATGAACGTTGTATTCTCACTCATCCTGCTGGCGGCCGCCCTGGGCTGCATCGTTTTTCTGCTCACCCGGCGGGAAAACGCCCGCCGCAGCCAGTATGGCCCCAGCGGCCTTTCCGAATTCCGCACCGACCTGCCGCTGGACGACTGCTTCGACCGGCTGGACCAGCACAGCCCGGACGATGAGTTTGCCTACGAGTGCCGCCGTGAGAACGATGGCGGTTTCCTGCTCCATCTGACCCTGCACCAGCCTACCCAGCAGCCGCTGGACACCCTGTATACCCTCCGGCTTGACCCCGGGCGGCAGACCATCGCCACCCTGATCTTCATCCGGGAGGCCTTTGGCTATAAGGAACCGCTTTTTCCGCAGGAAATGCTGGATAGGTTCATGCAGCAGAAGCTGGAAGCCCACCGCACAAAATAATTTTGCCCGAAACGCTTTTCATTTCGCGCATTTTTTGTTATACTTACTTGTGCGCCCGGCAAACCGGGCAATGGGGGCTAGTAGCTCAGTTGGTCAGAGCTGGCGGCTCATAACCGCTTGGTCCCGGGTTCAAGTCCTGGCTGGCCCATACAAAAAAGACACCTGTTCAGGTGTCTTTTTTGCTTTGGAACGGAAAAATCGGATTTTTTTGCAAAAAATACTTGCAAAGCAGTCTTTCTTGTGGTAAAATAATTGAGCTGTGATTGTGCTGCTATAGCTCAGTTGGTAGAGCGCATCCTTGGTAAGGATGAGGTCTCCAGTTCGAATCTGGATAGCAGCTCCAGCTTAACCGCCCTGAAGTCTTAGGACTTCGGGGCGATTTTCGTTTATCCTTTCAGCCATACTACAAAAATACCGCCGCACAGCTGTGCGGCGGTATTTTTCATTCTCCCTCGTCGGGGATATTCCCTGCATCCAGCAGATACTCGGTCTCGGTCTGCTGCTCCATCTGCTGCTCTGTCCAGTCCAGCTGCACAGCGCCGCTCAGGTCCAGCGAATAGTCCTCGGTGTATAGCAGACTGCCGGTGTTCAGGCTGCTTTCTGCCGGGCTGCGGGCATCCCATGTAAAGTGCAGATTTTCCGGCGGCACGGTGCACTGCTTTGCCAGTGCGGTCAGGGTGTAGCAATCCCGGGCAAAGGCAGCGGCGCTGTCGTAGGGACCGAACAGCTCCACGGTCAAGGTCAGGTAGACATCCCCGGCGGGCAGGGCGGCGGCCTGCTGCAAGGTTTCGGCCTGCGGGCCGCTCAGGTACAGCCTGCCGCTGATATCCCGGATGGCGATGTCCTGCGCGTCCCGCTTACAGGCGGTGTACAGTTCGTCAATGGCCTGTGTGCTCAGGCGGTTCATCGTCTGCTGGTTTTCGCCGCTCAACTCGTCCCATAGCATGGGCAGCATCGCCATGCAGAAGCAGCCCGCCATCAGCACCAGACAGACCAGCACGGACACAAAATCGTACTTCCAGCGGCCGGGGCGGGCGGCAAAGAAGAGCACCTCGCACCCCAGCAGCACCAGCGCCACCGCCGGGGCAATTTTCAGGGTCAGCTGCACATCAAAGCCCGGCACGAAGAAATACAGCAGGAAGAACACGCCCGCCGCAATAAGGCACGCGCCCAAGGTCAGGCTGCCCACCCGGCGCAGGGGCTTTTCAGCGGGTCGTTTTTCTGCCGGTTTCTGCTCCGGCGCGGGCGCACTGCCCGGCTGTGCCGTCAAAGGGGTCTTATTCTGCACGGTCATCGTCATCCTCCGCAGGGGTTTCGTTCTGTTCTGCGTCGGTCACCGGTTCCCCCAGCAGTGCCGAAAGCTCCGGCATGGCAAAATGGGTGTCCGTGTCCGTGTCCGCAGTGTCCTCGGCATCCTCGGCATCCTCTGCATCCTCTGCCTGCGGCGCAGCCGTGTAGGCGTGGAAGTCCTCGGGTTCCTCCTCGGCGGGCTGCTTGCCCTTTTTGTTTTTCGGGCCGCGCACCAGCCACATACCGCACACGATCAATGCCACGCAGACCACGATCTGCGGCAGGGCGTCCAGCATCAGGTAGATGGCGCGGAAAACCGGGTTATCCTGTCCCCAGCGCCACATCACATCGCCCAGCACCCGTATGATGATGTTGTTGTAGAACACGATCGCGCCCAGCGCGATGAGCCCCCAGCCCACCAGCTTGTGGCTTTCGCCCATGAACTGGGTCATGCGGGCATCGTGCCAATTAAAGTGCACCAGATAATCGTCCTCCGGGGCTTTTTCTGCCGCCAGCTGCGCGCGGAGGTTCAAGGTATCGAAAAAGCTGTACATATACACAACGATGCAGCCGACTACCAGTGCGTCCAGCCCCGTGGTGCTGCCTAGGATAATAAACAGGCAGAACATGGTGATGAGCGAGAGCCCCCGCTTCATATAGCCCTGATACATCTGCCCCGCACCGGGGATGCAGGCAAACAGCAGGGTCAGGATCCCGTTTTTCTTCATAATCAGTTCCCTCATTTCTCAGTGGTGTCTGCACTGCGGTGCAAAAGCGCGTCCAGTGCATCGGATAGTTTTTCGGTCAGCTGTTTTTTGTCCTCTATGGGCTTGCCCAGCGGGGCGGTGGATTGCTGCGGCGCTTTGTCGTTCACCGGCTTGCCCAGCAGCTCCGGTTCGGTCTGTTGCGTGGTCTGCGGCAGCCATGTGTTCAGCTGCTGCCCGGTGTGCAGGATCTGTTCCAGCGTACCGGTGCGCCACATGGTCAGCGCCAGCACGGCGGCCACCGTTGCCACAGCGGCGCGGCCCCATGTGTTCTGCATCAGCCGTATCCAGATGGTGTCCATCACCGCGCCCCGGGCGGAGCGCGGCGGCTGCTCCAGCACATCGTCGGTCAGCAGAGCGGTGTAGCGGTCCATGCAGCGGTCGCAGTAGGCAAGGTGCTCGGCAGCTTCCAGCCGCTGCGTTTCGTCCAATTGTCCACCGACCAGTGCCTGTAAGCCTTCCTCACTCAGACAGCCTTTTACGTCAAACAGTTCCATGTACGCTCCTCCTTTCACAGGGTATGCGGTCGTTTTGCAAAATCTGCTGCGCCAGCATCTTTTTGGCGCGGTAGACCTGCGCTTCCACCGTTTTGGGCGGACGTCCGCACAGCCTTGCAGCTTCGGCCATGGTGTGCTGCTCCAGCAGCACCAGACGGCAGGGCGTGCAGTAGGGCTCGCGCAGGTTTAAGATCATCCCGGTAAGCTCCTCTTCGCCCAGCGTTTCCAGCACCTGCTGCTCCGGCTGCATACCGGGCGGCGCGCCCTCCAGCGCCAGCACCTCGTCGCCGGGGGTGTTCATCTTGCGCACCCATGCGCTGCGCAGATAATCCTTGGCTTTGTTGGCGGCGATGCGCGCCAGCCACTGCTTTTCAAAGCCGGGCGGGCAGCGGTCGATGGCCCGCCACGCTGCCAGAAAGGTCTCCTGCGTCAGATCCTGCGCCTCCTGTACATCCGGCACCAGCTGATGGCAGACCGTGTACACGAGCGCCTGATATTTCTGCACCATCGTGCTGAATTCCTGTGTTGTCAACGCGCTGCACGGCCTCCTTTCCGGTTCTGGATGCGGTACTCTGCGCCGCCCTTCTGTCTTTAATACGAAGGAGCGGCGGCAGTTCCTGCAAAAAACTGAAATATTTTCAAACTTTTTCTTCTCCCACAGATATGGTACAATAGCAGTATAGCACACAGGGAGGATTTTCGCCATGGCTTCTACCACCCGTCAGGCGCTTTTACAGGCGCTCAGCGCCGCCGAGGGCGCATATATTTCCGGCCAGCAGCTGGCGCAGCAGCTGGGTGTCAGCCGCGCTGCCGTGCACAAGGCGGCGGCGACACTTACCGCACAGGGCTATGCGCTGGAAGCCGCCTCCCGCCGGGGGTACCGCCTGCTGGGCGGCGACCCCTTCTGCACCGAGGCGGTAGGCTCCTACCCCGCCCCGGTGCAGCTGTACGACACGCTGGAAAGCACCAACCGCACCGCAAAGCTGCTGGCGCTGGAAGGCGCCGCCCACGGCACGCTGGTGCTGGCTGGCGGGCAGACCGCCGGACGCGGGCGGCTTGGACGCAGCTTTACCAGCCCGGCGGGCAAGGGGGGATACTGCTCGGGGGGGCTGCGCCCGCCGCTGCCCGCCGCCAACGCCCAGACCGCCACCATCGGTGCGGCAGTGGCAGTGTGCCGGGCGGTGCAGACGCTGTGCGGGCTGGAACTTGCCATCAAGTGGGTGAACGACCTGTATTACAAGGGCAAAAAGGTGTGCGGCATCCTGACCGAGGCCGGTACAGACCTTGAAAGCGGCCAGCTGGAATGGCTGGTGGTGGGCATCGGGCTGAACCTGACCGCCACGGCGGAGGACTTTCCCCCGGAGCTGACCGCCAAAGCAGGCAGCCTGTACCCCGGCGGCCCTGCCCCGGTAAGCCGGGCGGCGCTGGCAGGTGCCATCGGGCGGGAGCTGTTAGCGCTGTGCCCGGGCTTTGCCTGTCTGGACGAGTACCGCGCCCGCTGCTTTGTGCCCGGCCACTGGGTGACCGTTTGCACCGGCACCGAGACCTACGCCGCACAGGCGCTTTCCATTGACGATGCCGGGCGGCTGGTGGTACAGCGGGAGGGCGGGCGCACCGAGGCGCTGCGCTGCGGCGAGGTGACTATTCGTCCCACTAAGACGGAATAAACGGATACAAAAAGCCCGCCGGGCATTGTGCACGGCGGGCTTTGGTTTACAGTTTACTCTGCCTTGGTCTCGGGCTTTGCCTCAGCCTTGGCTTCCGGCTTTGCTGCGGGAGCAGCAGCGGGAGCAGCGGGCTTCACCACGGGCTTCGGGGGATTGGGATCGTCCTTCAGCGGGAACAGGATGATGTGCTTGGGGCACTTCTGGGCGCACATACCGCAGCCCTTGCACTTGTCGTAATCAATGCGTGCCACGCCGTCCACAACATGGATAGCGTCGAACTTACAGGTGCGCTCGCACATGCCGCAGGCGATGCAGGAGGTGGTGCACAGCTTGTTTGCCACAGCACCCTTGTCCTTGTTGGAGCACATGACCACCGGCTTGCGGGGGCCGGCAGCATCGATCATGATCACCTGCTTGGGGCAGATGTTGGCACAGGCACCACAGCCGGTGCACTTGTCCTTGTCCACCTTTGCCACACCGTCTACGATGTGGATGGCGTCGAACTTACACACCTTGGTGCAGTCGCCCAGACCGATGCAGGCGAAGGAGCAGGTCTTGGGGCCGCCGTACAGAGCTGCCGCAGCAGCACAGGTCTGGATGCCCTTGTAGTCGTAGGCGGGCTTGCAGTGCTCGGAGCTGCCCTGACACTGCACAACAGCCTTCTTCTCTACGGCGCTTGCCTCGCCGCCCATGATCTTGGCAATGGCAGCGGCAGCCTTGGGGCCGCCGGGTGCACACTTGTCGCAGGGCACGCCGTCCAGAACAACTGCCTTGGCGTAGTCGGCACAGCCGGCGTAGCCGCAGCCGCCGCAGTTTGCGCCGGCCAGGCAGGCAGAAACTTCCTCAATGCGGGGGTCTTCCTCCACCGCCATGAACTTTGCGGCAGCCACCAGAACGATAGCACCCACAGCGCCCACGATGGTGCACAGGATAACAGCAGATACAATATTCATAGTCCTGTTCCTCCCTTACAGCGTAACATTGAACAGGTTTTCGACGATGCCGCCGAAGCCCATGAAGGACAGGCTGGTGATTGCAGCTGCGATCAAGGTGATGGGCAGGCCCTTGAAGGGTGCCGGGGGATCGCAGGCTTCCACGCGCTTACGCACGCCGCTGAACATGACCATGGCCAGCATAAAGCCGCAGCCTGCGCCGATGGCGCAGATCAGAGCCTCGATGTAGGCGTAGCCGAAGCCGTGTGCAGCCACATCTGCACCGTAGTCGCCCACGACCAGAATGGTCACAGCCAGCACGCAGCAGTTGGTGGTGATCAGGGGCAGATAAACGCCCAGCGAGTTATACAGTGCAACGATGTACTTCTTGAGGAAGATCTCGATGAACTGCACCAGCACAGCGATGACCAGAATGAACACGATGGTCTGCAGGTAGCTCAGACCAGCCGGGTCCAGAATGAAGATCTGGATGGGGAAGGTAACGGCCGTTGCCATGAACATGACGAAGATGACAGCACCGGACATACCAACAGCGGAATCCAGCTTTTTGGAAACGCCCAAGAACGGGCAGATACCGTAGAACTTCACCAGCACATAGTTGTTGACAAGGATCATGCTGAAGAAGATCGCAGCGAGTTTGACGAGCATCTTATTCCGCCTCCTTCTTCAGATTGTCAAGATCACAGCAGCTCTTGCGCTCAATGCGGGCGTCCAGCTTGCCTTCCAGCCACACACAGCCGGCCATCAACAGGCCAAAGCAGAAGAATGCACCGGGAGCCTGCGTCATGATGGACACCTTGGCAACGCTTTCCGGAATGATCTGGAAGCCCAGCCAGGTGCCGCTGCCCAGGATCTCACGGATGGAGGCCATCAGAGTAGCGGTGAGGGTGTAGCCGAGGCCCATGCCCACGCCGTCCAGTGCGGAATCCACCACATTGTTCTTGCAGGCGAACATCTCGGCACGGCCCAGAATGATACAGTTGACAACGATCAGGGGCAGGAACACGCCCAGAGCGTTGTACAGGCTTTCCATGTAGGCCTGCATGAACATCTGCACGATGGTCACAAAGCCTGCAATGATGACGATGTAGCAGGGCAGATGCACCTTGCCGGGGATGACTTTCCGCAGCAGGGAGATCATGATATTGGAGCACACCAGCACGAAGGTGAAGGCGGCGCCCATGCCCAGTGCGCTGGAAACTGCCGTGGTAACGGCCAGAATGGAGCAGGTGCCCAGAACCAGACGCAGAACAGGGTTTTCTTTGATGATGCCGTTGGTAAGGATGCTTACCTTGGACTTATTTTCTTGTGCCATTTCTTACCAACCTCCTTTTATGCCAGCTCGTTGAAGCAGTTGATACAATCATTGATGGCAGCAAACAGAGCGGTGGACGAAATGGTTGCGCCACTGTACGCATCGAAATCCTGATTCATCACAATGTTCTTGGTGCCGTCCATGCCGTTGAACTGTGCTAGGAAGTCATCGGTGGACACATTGGAGCCGATGCCCTTGGTCTGGGTAGAAGCGTCTACCCAGATGCCGGTCTCGGCACCGTTGGCGTCAAAGCCCATAATGACGGTCAGGATGCCGCCGTCAAAGCCCTTTTCCTCGGCCTTGATGGCAATGCCGCCGTCCGGAGCCTTTACCACGCCGGTAACATTGGCGGTGGTGTAGTCGGTCACTTCCTCCAGCGTAGCTGCGTCCGAAACAGAGGGCATCACGCTGACATAAGCAGCCAGCGTGGTGCGGCGGGTGTTCTCAGCGATGACCGGAGCGGTCATGCCGTTCACCAGAGCCAGCAGCAGGCTGACGATCAGAGAGATAACGGTCAGCACAACGATCGGCTTACCGGTGGTTTCCCAGCTGGAATTTGCAGTCTTACTCATTTGCCAGCACCCTCCTTCGCTTTCTTTGCAGGCTTCACATAGCCATACGGGGTCTGACGGGTCAGATCATTGATGTACGGGACCCACAGGTTCATGAACAGCAGTGCGAAGGACACGCCCTCGGTGTAGCTGCCCCAGTAGCGGATAGCAAAGGTAACGATGCCAAGGCACACGCCGTACACCAGCTTACCCTTCAGGGTAAAGGGGCTGGTAACGTAGTCGGTAGCCATGAACACAGCGCCGAACAGCAAGCCGCCGCTCAGCACGGCAACCAGTGCGCTGTGCAGATCCTTGGTAGCGATCAGGTAGAACACGAACACGCTGCCAACGTAGGAAGCAGGGATAGCGATGCTGATGGTCTTGGTAGCCACCAGATAGATCAGGCCCAGCACGATAGCCAGTGCGCAGGTCTCGCCCAGCACACCGCCATGGATGCCCATGAACAGATCCAGCAGGCTCAGCTTGGAGGGATCTGCCACAGCCAGCGGGGTAGCCTTGGACAGCTGGTCCACCGCTGCATCCGGGAACACCCACTTGTTCATGGAGCCTGCAAAGCTGATGAACAGCACGATACGGCCCACCAGAGCGGGGTTTGCAAAGTTCATGCCAATGCCGCCAAACAGCTGCTTGACAACGATGATAGCCACCAGATCGCCGATGATCAGCTGACCGATGGGCATACCCACGGGCACGTTCATGGCCAGAATGATGCCGGTGACCACAGCGGACAGGTCGCTGATGGGGTTTGCACGCTTCAGCAGCTTGCAGTACAGCCACTCAAAAACCACACAGGCCACCACGGAAACGGCGGTGACCAGCAGGGCGCGCACGCCGAAAATGATCGCAGAGGCAACCACGCAGGGGCACAGTGCAACGATCACGTTAGCCATCAGGCTCTGGGTGGTCTCGTCACTGCGGACGTGCGGGGAAGCCGAAACAATAAGCTTCGTATCCATTACTTATTGCCTCCTTTTTTGATTTCGCCAAGATAGAAGGCCTTGGCCAGACTCATCATCTGGGTAACAGGGCGCTTTGCCGGGCAGACGAAGGAGCAGCTGCCGCAGTTGAAGCAGTAGTCAGCGTGCAGCTTGCCCAGCTCCTGCACATCGCGGGCGGCGTAGGCCTGATTGACCTCCACGGGCTCCAGACCCATGGGGCAGTACTCCACGCAGCGGCCGCAGCGGATGCAGGGGTTGACCTGTGCGGGCTGTGCAGCTGCCTTGCTCAGCAGGATCAGACCGGAAGTGGTCTTGGTGGTGGGGTAGGAAAGGTTCTCCACAGCGGGGCCCATCATGGCACCGCCGGCAACCACCTTGCCCAGCTCGCCCTTGACGCCCACATAGTCCAGAATGTCCTGATAGGCGGTGCCCACGGGCACAACAACGTTCTGGGGCTTTGCGCAGGCATCGCCGTCCACGGTGATGGTACGCTGGACCACCGGCATACCGGTAGCCAGATACTTGCCCAGCGTGGAAACGCTGGTCACGTTCATCACGATAGCGCCTGCATCGGCGGGCAGACCGCCGTGGGGCACCTCGCGGCCGAGGCACTTTTCGATCAGGATCAGCTCTGCGCCGGTGCCGTAGACACTGGGCAGGGGCTTTACCTCAATAGCGCTGTCGTCCTTGGTCTTTTTGCACAGCAGGTCGATGCACTCGGGCTTGTTGTTCTCAATACCAATGATGCACTTCGGGATGCCGGTATACTGCAGCACAGCCTTGATGCCGCGGATGATATCATCGCTGCACTCCAGCATCTCCTGCGTGTCGCTGGTCAGCCACACCTCGCACTCGGAGGCGTTGATCAGTAAAGTATCCACCGACTGCTTGGGCTGCAGCTTCACATCGGTGGGGAAGCCTGCGCCGCCCAGACCTACCAGACCGCACTCGCGCACGGCGGCAAGGAAGCTGGCCTTATCGGTGACTTCCGGTGCCTTGACAGCCGGGTCTACGGTCTGCTTGCCATCGGTCTTGATGACAACAGAATCGCACATACGGCCATTGGACAGACGGAAAGGTTCCACTGCAGCTACCGTACCGGAAACGCTGGAGTGGATGTTTGCGGAGACAAAGCCGCCCGCCTCACCGATCTTGGTGCCGACGAACACTTCATCGCCTTTTTTGACCAGTGCCTTGGCGGGTGCGCCAATGTGCTGGCTCATAAGGATGCGTACCTGCGCGGGCAGAGGCATCGGGATAGGTTTGCTTGCAGCAGTTGCCTTGTCATGCGGCGTATGCGCGCCAAGCGCCGCACGTTTCAGCTTGTTCAACATGGATTTCAAATCCCCCATTCTGCTTGAATTGCCATCCCCACGCCCATGCAGGCGCACTGGTACAGGGACAGCAGCTGCTTAACACACTTATTGTATCATTTTGGCGCGGGAAGTCAACGACATCACGGCTCAAATGATGAATTTTCCTGAACTTTCTTATTCGTTTTTGCCGATTAGTTTTAACTAACCACCGTATTTTTCTTTTTGTTCTCCCTCTTCTGCCGTTTGCCTTTACTGTGGGAATATGCTATACTATACCTAACATGACAGGCGGAACGTCCCCCGCTCCGCTCCCGAACTTCACAAGGAGGCACCAAACCATGAAAGTTCTCAAAGCTCTGCTCGCCGTCCTCACCACACTGGCTGTCGCCCTGACCGCCATTCTGCTGCTCTGGCAGGATAAAAGCGCCCCGCGCTATATCAAGATCTACGAAAACGAGCAGTAATATTTTTCTTGCAAAACAGCACCCCGGCCAAGCGGTAAAACCGCCCGGCCGGGGTGTTTTTGCGTTATCCGGCAGACCACACAAAAACGCCGCCGACTTTTTGTCAGCGGCGTTTGCTCGTATCAGTAGGTCATCACGACCACCATAATGGGGTATTCATCCCTCGTTTTGGGGTCGGTGTTATGCACAACGCCCACGCCCACAAGGGTAGCTTCCGTGCTCGTGACCAGTGCCGGTTTCCATTTGCCGGTGTCCTTTACCCAGCCGCGGATCACGCTCTCTGTGGGATACGCAGCGTAGCCGCCTACGCCCACCAGCTTTTTACCCTTTACCGGCAGCTGGCTGATGTCGTTCCAGTCCTTCGTATACCGCTTGCCATTCGGGTCGGTGCCGTACTTGCCAAGCAGCCAGTCCAGCTGCAATTTTGCCATTTTTTCAGCCATGGCGCAGACCTCGGCGTCCATGGTCAGCGGGGTGTTATTGCCGTAGTCCTTGCGCACCGCATTCAGTGTGTCCACCACCGCAGCCACCTTCTGCGCCTCGGTCTTTTTGTCGGTGGGGTCTTTGCCGGTCTCGCTGCTGCCCGGCTTATCCGGCGCATCCGGCGCGGAAGGGCCGGAGGGCCCGCAGGCTGCTAAAAGCAGCAGCGCCATTGCAGCTGCAAGAGCCGCTGCCGTCCATCGTTTCCAAAGCTTCATCTGTGGTCCCCCCGCTTTCTTCTTATGGGAGTGCGTTGCTCCCCGGTTTCATCTTATCCCCTGCTGCGGCGCGCTGTCAATGGGCAGATGCGCCAAACTTTGGCAGAAAGTTTCGGCAAAGCGTGCAAAAGCAGGAACATTTTGAATGCGCGCCGCGCCTTCCGGGTTGCGGCACCCAGCATCCGCATCGTGCCTTGGGCGGCACTCGCATCTTGCTGGCCGCTGCCCCAACAACTCCTCCCTGTTTCCGCCACTGGCGGCGGTCGTCGTCGTTGCAGTGGAAAAATTATTTTTTATTCGCAATTCCGGAAAATCTGCCGATTTTCCGGAATTGCTTTTTCACAGGCGCGTCTGCACGCGGGCTTTTCTGCACGCAAAAAAGGCTGCCGCACAGTCTGTGCAGCAGCCTTTCGGGCTTAGTAATCCTTTTCGCAGCCAAGCAGGAATTTGATGTAGGCAAAGGTGCGCTCCCGCCCGAGGTCCCGCACCATGCGCAGCAGCTTTTCCAGCAGCGCCCGGGTCTCCGGGTGCATCAGGTAGTGATCCTTGCTGCGCTGGTAGTACTCCCACGCGGAAGCATCGGTGTATTTGTCGCCCAGATAGATCTGGCTTGCCGCTACCCGGTCGCACACCATCTCGCAGACGTACCGCAGGGGGATCTTCATGCCGGTCAGTCCGGTCTTGGTGGTGCTGTAATCGATCCAGTATTCCAGATGATGCTTGTTGCGCCCCTTGTGGTGCAGCCACGCCGAGGTGTAGCCTTTGGCTTCGCGCTCGGCCTCGTTGGGACTGTGGTCGCCCTGATAGTAGATGCACCCGGGGATGAACTCGGTGGGGCTGTACTTGCTCAGGTCGTGGGCAAGGCCCTGCTCATACAACCCGCATTCAAAGCAGTATTTCATCACCAGCAGCTTGTGCCGGGTGATGGTCTCGAAATGACCCTTGATGTTCATGCTGTTATTCCCTCCACTGCACCGTGATGCGTCCCTCTTTCAGCCCGCGCAGATCATCGCTTTCGGAAAAATCCTCCCGGTCCATGGTCAGGTTGGGGTTGTAGTAGGGGTCGTGCAGGATGTTCTCCTTGCCGTGCACCTCGTACAGACGCTGCTGCTCGGCGGCAAAGCGCCGTGCCTTTACCGGGTCTTTCTCGTCCCCGCCGCGGCTCTTGCTCTCGTAGTGGGTCAGCTGGGCGTAGGGCGTCCACGCAATGCGGTAGCCCGCATCCCGCACCCGCAGGCAGAAGTCCACATCGTTGAAGGCCACCGCAAAGGCTTCGTCCAACCCCTTTACCTCGTCCCACACGCTGGTCTTTACCAGCAGGCAGGCACCGGTCACAGCGGAAAAGTCCTGCACCGTGGCGGTGCGGAACAGATAGCCGCTGCCGCCGGCTTTTTTGTACTTGTGGCTGTGTCCCGCGTAGCCCCCCAGCCCGGTAATGACGCCCGCGTGCTGGATGGTCTCGTCCGGGTAAAAGAGCATGGCACCGCACACTGCCGCCCCGCCGGGGTGGGCGCATTGGCGCAGAAGTTCAGTGAGCCATTCGCCGCTGCGCACCTCCACATCGTTATTCAGCAGCAGCAGATACGCGCCGGTGGCGTACTTGCGGCCAAAGTTGTTGATGCCGGAAAAGTTGAAGCCCCTTTTCGGGTAGGTGACCACCCGCAGGCCGTCGTAGCGCTGCTGCGCCTTTTTATAGTAGGCAAAGGTGGCGGGGTCGGTGGAGTTGTTCTCCACCACGATCACCTCAAAGTGCTCCCATGCGGTCTTTGTCCAGATGCTGTGCAGGCACTTTTCCAGATCCTCGGTGTGGTCCTTGTTGGGGATAAGGATGCTCACCTTCGGTTCGCCCACGATGTCCCACTTCACCCGGTAGGTGCTGGGGAACAGACCGTCCTCCACCGTGCCGGTGCGCCCGGTGCGGGTCAGGTGGTCTGCCAGCGCCTTTTTCGCCGCTGCCGCAACGTATGGCTTGGCGTCTGCACCGCCGGAGGTAGACCCCGCGTGCACCCGCCAGTAGTAGAGCACCTGCGGCACATGGGCGGCACCGCCGGTCTTTTCCAGCAGACGCAGGAACAGATCATGATCCTGACTGCCGTCGCATTCCGGGCGCTCGCCGCCCAGCTGCTCCCACAGCGCTTTTTGGAACACCGCCAGATGGCAGATGTAGTTGCAGCACAGCAGGTAATCCGGGGCGTAGTCCGGCTTGAAGTGCGCCACCATGGGGCGGCGGATGCTCTTAGTGAACAGTGCCTCATCGCTGTACAGAAAGCCGTCCGGCTCGCCGCGCTGCCGCAGCTGCAGGATGGCCTTGCCCATGGTGTACAGGGCATGGGGTGCCAGAATGTCGTCGTGGTCAGCCAGCGCCAGATACTCCCCTGTTGCCAGCTGCGCGGCGGCGTTGGTGTTGGCCGCAATGCCCTTATTTTCGATCTTTTTGTATACGATCTGTTGATTCTTTTGCTGATATTCCTTTACGATCCGCTCCACGTCCCCGTGGGCGGCGTCCGAAGCATCGGCAAGGCAGAGCTGTCCGTTGGGCGCGGTCTGTCCCACAAAGGAATCCAGAAACTCCCGCAGGTATTTTTCCGGAGTGTTATACAGCGGGGTCAGCACCGAGATGGTGGGCAGGCCGCAGTCTGCCGCCGTTTTGCCTGCCATCTCTGCGCGCTGGGCTTCCAGCACCTTTTTGGCGGGCAGGTAGCGTGCACGCTTGCCGAAGCAGCGGCGCTTCACAAAGCCTGCGCCGCGCCTGACCATGGTGGGCAGGCCCTCTTCCTTTGTCAGCTGCACGGCATAGCCGGCCAGCTCCTTGGCGCGTTTCAACCGTACATTCATATCAGACCTCGCCGCGCTGGGTCGCCTTATAGGCGGCGCAGACTGTCTGGGTGTCCCCGTTCATTTTCAGGTGACCGTGGCTCAGCCATGCCACCTTGGTGCACATCCGCCCAATCTGCTCAATGGAGTGGGAC
>ENA-OQHI01000331-OQHI01000331.1-human-gut-metagenome-genome-assembly--contig:-NODE-331-length-33842-cov-10.683755_pt1 | contig 33842 bp, 26 predicted proteins | sample MGYA00242561_ERZ504713 | MGnify/ENA primary metagenome ERZ504713 (study PRJEB26092, sample SAMD00036217) | human gut metagenome | host: Homo sapiens | study: EMG produced TPA metagenomics assembly of... | reverse complement strand
GTGGCCAGGAGGGGAAGAGCGCGAGAAGGGGAGACGGCCTTCGCAACTATGAGTGCTTCCCCTTCTCGCAAATTACCCACTTTCAAAAAGTGAAAACTATAATCCAAAAAAATCAAACCATCCAATTTCCTCTCACTTTCAAAAAGTGAAAACTATAATTCAAAAAAATCAAACCATCCAATTTCCTCACACTTCAAAAGGTGAAAACTACAATCCCCAAAAATCAAACTATCCAATTTATCTCACTTCAAAAAGTGAAAACTATAATCCAAAAAAATCAAACCATCCAATTTCCTCTCACTTCAAAAAGTGAAAACTACAATCCCAAAAAATCAAACTACCCAATTTATCTCACTTCAAAAAGTGAAAACTATAATCTAAAAAATCAAACCACACAATTTCTCCTCACTTAAAAAAGTGAAAACCATAATCCAAAAATCAAACCACATAATTATAGATTCAAAGGAAGTCGTCCCACAACCTCCTTTGTCAACCATCCTATGAGAATCCCCGCCAGGACTCCTGCCACCAGCAATGCCGGTGCATAAACCATCAAACTCGTATTGCTCACCACGATCATGGCAACGATCAGCTGCCCGATATTATGTGTGACACCACCGGCCACACTGATACCGATCAGACTGAAGCCGGAATGTTTTTTCAAAAGATCCATCACAGTCAGGCTAAGCGCAGCGCCAGCCAGACTATACAAAATACTGAACAGATTTCCAAACATAAATCCGATCACCAGGATCCTGACAACGGACACGAGAGCCGCTTCTTTAAAGGAATATCGGTCCAGTATAAAAAGCACCGCCAGGTTTGCAAGCCCGAGCTTGATACCCGGAATCCCTGTAAATACAGGGACCAGAGACTCCACATATCCAAAAATGATCGCTACTGCGGCAAATAATCCGAGATAAGCTGTTTTTCGTTTCATAAATAAATCCTTTCATTTGTTGCAGGAATATCGTTGCAGAAATAGCACAGACAGAATACCGTCTGTCAGAGAAAAATCTACGGAGAACACGCATTACGCATATTCTCCGGAAATTTTATGTCACCGCATCAATTTTAGGCGAACTCTCCGAATCCGAATCCTCTGCAGTATTTTCCCCTTCTATCACAACCTTATTAGGAAGGCAGATGATGGAACCGCCGTGCTCGTCCACAGCCTTCTGTTTCATACAGTAATGATCCGGGCAGGTTGCCTCGATCATTGTAACTTTTCCATCTTTGATCTCGCAGACATTGGTGTCTCCGATGTGGATGATCTGGTCCTGGGAAAGCGAATAGGTTCCGAATTCTTTTCCGTCAACGGTAATACGGATCGTATTATGGGAACGTTTCCCCGCAATCTGAAAACCAAGCCAGAGAACCCCCGCCAGAATCAGGATCCCGGCAATAAAAATCAATTCTTTTTTCTTCAAAACAAATCTCCATTTCTGTTACAGATTCAGAAAAAATCATATCATAATCGAAATTAAAAGGCAAACATAAGTTAATGATATCTAACCATAATTCATACAGCTGTTCCCAACGGAAAGGGAGGAGTGGCGATGATTTTTCTTTTATAAAAGACATAAAACAGAAAAATTCATATTGGAAAAAGTTATAAACTACTAACAAAAGTGTAGACAAGAAAAAAAACAGGTGATATAATACCTAACCGTAAGTTAGCATCGTCTAATTTTAAAAAAAAGATTAATCAAAACTAATTTATGTATATGGATAAAAACTATATAATTTATCCAAAAGACAGTTATACGCAGATTACAGGACTGGATCGAGAGCATCTGACGTAGCAATATATGTTCGCATAGCGTGAGTCTGATGCAGCAATTTACGGAATTGTTATAAATACAAGGGAGAAAAGAGATGAAAAATCAGAATTTTTATATGAGAGTGATCTCCTTACTGCTGGTGATCCTGGCTGTACTTTTTTATAACAGCAGCATGAAAGCCCAGGCAAATGAAAAAGAGATCGCGGCTCTGACAGATAAGGTAGATACACTTCAGGAGCAGCAGAATGAACTTCTCAGTGCGCTGGAGACGAGTTATGTAAATCGTATGCAGAATCAGGCAGCATCTGCAGGATCAGGCAGCAGTGATACAGATACAGCAGGCGATGACAAAACAACAGACACTTCAGACGGCAATGTATCCGATGCAGACGCAGAGGACACAGCAACCGCAGATTCCGATAATGTATATAAAGATGGAACCTATACAGGAGAAGCCGAGGGATACGGCGGGACCATTCAGGTGGAGGTGACACTTACCGGTGATGAGATCACATCCATCAACGTAGTCAGCGCCCCAGGTGAGGACAGTGCATATCTTACACAGGCAGAGAGTGTGATCGATTCCATCCTGAGTGCTCAGAGTACAGATGTGGATACCGTATCCGGAGCAACGTTCAGCTCCACAGGAATCCTGAACGCAGTGGATGCGGCACTTGGAAAGGCGGAAAACTCATGAAAAAAAGACAGCGGGAGGTAAGGCTGATGCGTGCGGGAATACAGCTGGCATTTTTTATTGCCGCCCCGTCTCTGTTTTCTACAGCCTTTGCAGGTATCAAATCGATCTTTCTTGCCATTGCGGCCGGTCAGCCGGTGGAGTGGAATTCCTTTCTGACTGTAACGGCAGTGCTTCTGATCTTTACCTGTTTTTTCGGAAGACATTTCTGCGGATATGCGTGTGCATTCGGATCTTTCGGAGATGCCGTATATGAAGGCTTTTCCTGGATCCGGATGAAATGCTTTCACAAAAAAAAGAAACCGACTCTTTCCGAAAAAATGGTTCACGGGCTTCAGAAAGTCAAATATATCGTACTGGCACTGATCCTGCTTTCCTGCCTTACAGGTGTATACGGAAAGCTTACGGGAACCAGCCCGTGGGATGTTTTTTCCATGCTCACGGCAGGACGGCTCCCGAACAGCAAATATCTGGTGGGAATTGTGTTCCTGGTGCTGATCATTGTGGGAATGTGTACACAGGAAAGGTTTTTCTGCCAGTTTCTCTGTCCCATGGGAGCGGTTTTTGCATTAATGCCAATCCTTCCGGGTGCACTGTTTCGGAGAAACCGTGAGAAATGTCCGCCGAAATGTGGTCTCTGTAAAAAAAGATGTCCGGCTCATCTGGATATCGACGGCGACACAGGCAGATCCGGCGAATGTCTTTGCTGTCACGCATGTGCCGCAGCCTGCCCGAGAAAAAATATTCATATTGGAACAATTGAGGAAAAATGATCTATGAGATATCAGGCTCTGAAAAAGAAAACTTTTCTGGCAGCAGTTACATTTACAGGAATTGCGGTGTTGTTTCCTGTGCTGTGCATGGCTGCTTCGGAAAATGATGTACAGACATATACCGATACAGATTTTGCAATGGATACTGTGGTATCAGAAACACTCTATACCACAGGTGACGATATAAACAGTAAGCTGACAGCTGTGCTGACAGATGTGGAGACGAACCTTCTTTCCTGGACCAATGAGAAGTCCCAGATCTATAAGGTAAATGCAGACAGCGGAAAAGATACGGAGATTTCCGACGAGCTTTCCGGATACCTGAAACGTCTTCTGAAGATCGCAGAGGATTCTGACGGAGCCTTTGACCCAACCATCGGGAAGCTGATCCGCCTGTGGGATATTGGAGGGGAAAAACAGAAAATTCCGGAAGAAGCAGAAATTAAGAATGTTCTGAAGGATTCCGGATATCAGAAGATTTTTCTTGACGGAAATACGGTCCACATGGAGGAGGGCTGTTCTCTGGATCTTGGAGCAGCGGGAAAGGGTATTGGCTGTGACCTGATCCTTAAAGAACTGGAAACAAAGAAGGATGTAACAGCAGCACTTATGAATCTGGGAGGAAGCAGTGTCATGACCTACGGAAGCAAGCCGGATGGTTCTTCCTGGAATGTGGCAGTGACAGATCCCAGAGCTGAAAATGAGGATGACTATCTTGGTGTGGTTGCCTTAAATGGTACAGAATTTCTTTCCACATCCGGAGATTATGAGAAATATTTTATCGAAAATGGTGTAAGGTATCATCACATTATGGACCCGTCTACCGGCTATCCGGCAGAAAGCGGAGTGACCGGGGTAACGGTAGTCTGTGACTCAGGTCTGGAGGCAGATGCGCTTTCCACAGCATGTTTTGTGCTGGGGGTGGAAAAAGGGACACAGCTGTTGAAAGCTTACGGTGCAGACGGACTTTTTGTGGATGAAGACCATCATGTGTATCTCACTGAGGGGATGAAGGAGCGGTTCAGCCTGCTTGCGGATTCCTATAGTGTGGAGGATATTGCAGAGTGAAGCTGATCTCCCGGCGATCCGGTTTATGACTGTTTGGCAGAGGGGAATGCTCATATCCGCAGTACTTGCGATAGTAAACCTGGAAAGGGTTCTATAAATATATCATATTTTTAGGAGGAATAAGCAATGCAGAAGTGGAATCTATTGAAAAAAACAGCTCCATGCATTTTAAGTCTTGCAGTGGCAGCAACAACCTTTCCGACCGCTGTAATGGCATCTGATCTTGATGCAGCCGTGGTTTCCGAGGCAGAGGCAGGAGATACGGAGGATTTTGGCACAGAGGAAACGGCAGAGGATACTGAAGCTGTAGCAGAAGAAGCTATAGAGGATGCTGCAGACATAACAGAAGAAGCAGCAGAGGATGTAGCAGTACCAGAAGCTGCTGCAGACGAGACAGAGGATATCCAGCAGGAAGATGCAGCAGAGGAAGCAGACCTGTTCTCTACAGGGGAAGAGGATTTCACAGAAGGCGATGAAGTGGCGGAAGCATTTTCCGATTCTGACCAGCTGACAGGCGAGTATCAGTACGTATATGCAGGACTTACCTGGGGTGAGTACTGGGCAGCAGAAGGCGTATATGCAGCTGGAGATACAAGCTCTTCAGAAGAGAAGGATTCACATAGTGAGTTTGATACAGGAGCTTTTGATACAGTAACAAGAGCGACTGCAAATCATGGACTTCACAGAGGAAGCTATCAGACAGAAGCTACGATCATTGCTGAAGACGGAACCAGATTCGACGTATCCTACTGGGAGGATAAAGGAAGCACACTTTATCTTACAGATGGTTCCAAGGTAAAATGGAACAGAGGCAGTATAACAACAGAAGATGGAAAAACCTATACGATGGGTCATTATGAGATATATGGTCTGAAATATGTTCCGGTAGCAGTTAAGACCGCAGATTTTGCAGATTTCTGCAAAAAGTATAATGTCGTACAGGATGGAGCTGTGCTCTCCGGAGGATACAGTGAAAACAATCTCCAGTATTACAAAGGTCTTGTGGCAGACGTAAATGCACAGACAAATGGTCTGAAATATGCGGAGAAAAATGGTGACGGCTTTACATTTACAGCAAGAAAATCAGACGGAACAGCTTCCGGTATCAAGGATCAGGCGTTAAAAACAGCAACAGAGATCAAGCCGAGTGTAAAAGCAGCAAGCGGAAGCTACGGCGAATTCCTCCGTGTGGATCTCAATGGAAATTATGGCGATCTTGGTGCAAATATGCAGGCTGTACGCTGGGATTATTATGGAGATGATTCCACATATACAAAATGCCTCGCTTCTTATGGAACCAAGTTTGCCGCAGATAACTGGATGCATAAAGCAATGGGAATCCAGCTTGGACTTACAAAATCTGCACGCTGCAAGCTTCCGGGAGGAACAGACGGAACAGGATACTGGAAACTGACAGTGTATGCTCTTGGATATAATGACTATATCTACAGCTTCCAGGCAACTGCAGAGAATATCGTAAATCCTACAATGGAGCCAACTGATTTTACAAGTCTTAAAACAGAAGTGGAAGCTGCAAAGGCTCTGGCAGAGGCAGATTACACAATTGCAACCTGGAAGTCCTTTGCCGGTGAGCTTCAGGAAGCAGAAGACATTCTTGCAAAAACAGATGCAAGTCAGGCTGAGGTAAATGAAGCACTTGAACATCTTCGGGGAGCAGAGAAAGAGCTTCAGAAGGTAACAGTTACACTTGATAAGACAGCAGCAGCTGTATATACAGGAAAAACAACGACTCTTAAGGCAACAACAAATGACAGCGATGCAGCAGTAACATTTAAGTCCGGCAACACAAAGGTTGCAACAGTAAGCAGCAAGGGTGTTGTTAAAGGCGTAAAAGCCGGAACAGCAGTTATCACAGCAAAGGTAGGAAATGCCACAGCAACCTGCAAGGTAACAGTAAAAGCTTCTACAATTAAATTTGCAAAGGCTTCCGTAACGATCTACAAAGGAAAAACAGCAACTGTAAAAGCAACTGCAACACCATCTGCAACTGTAAAATACACAAGCAGCAACACAAAGGTTGCAACCGTAAACAGTAAAACAGGTGTTGTAAAAGGAATCAAAGCAGGAACCGTTACGATTACAGCAAAGGCAGGAGCCCTGAAGACAACCTGCAAAGTAGTTGTCAAGAATCCTGCATTCAGTCTTGTAAAATCTTCTGCAACGATCAAAAAAGGTAAAACAACAACCATCAGATCCAAAGCAGCACCTGCAGGCAAGGTTACATATACAAGCAGCAATAAAAAAGTTGCAGCTGTAAACAGCAAAGGTGTTGTAAAGGGAATCAAAAAAGGTAAAGCAACGATCACAGTGAAATGCAACGGAATTACAAAGAAATTTGTGGTAACAGTTAAATAATTTCGCTGTTGAACCGAATGCGAGCACAGATATCCGGGAGCCTCTGCCGCAGACATAGAGCAATGTCTGCGGCAGAGGTCTGCTGATTTCTGAAGAGCAATGTCTGACAGAGGCCGCAAGAAAAGAGGAGAGAGTAAGGAAGCATGGAAAAAGATCTGAAAGATAAAAAGCAGGAGGAAAAAAATACTCCGAAGATACCCTGGACCAAGCTGGTCCCTGCAGCTGCTGTGATTGCGGCGCTTGTGTTTTCAGGCATAAAGGCGAAGGGCTCTGATGGAGAGACAGAAGCAGTCGGGCAGGCAGAGACGACCGTAATGTCCGCTTCAGAGCTGGAAAAATATTTCGGGTATGAAAAAGAAAATACTGTTTCTGACAACACAGCTGAGAAAAACAGTACAACAAAAAAGAAAAGCTCATCGAAAAAAAGTTCAAAAAAAACAGCAGCGAAAAAAAGCTCAGGTACAAGAACGGTTTCCGAATCTGCAAAAAGCAATGCCGGCGCCGCAGGACAGGGAACCACGCAGACACCGGTAGCAAGCGTTCCGGCAGATGGATATAAGGACGGTACGTATGAAGGAAGCGGAACCGGATTTGGCGGGACGATCCGCGTGAGAGTAACAATCAGCGGTGGAAAGATTGCGGCCATAGATATTCTGGAGGCATCTGGAGAAACTGCGTCGTATTTTGCGTCAGCTCAGGGTGTGATCAGCAGGATGATTGCCGGAAATACACCGAATGTAGATGCAGTAAGTGGAGCAACCTATTCCTCCAACGGAATCATCCAGGCAGTTCAGAATGCCCTCTCCCAGGCAGCGGCAGATGGAAACAGCCAGCAGGTCACCCCTACACCTGCAGCAACTGCTTTACCAACTCCGACATCAGCTCCGTCACCTACAAAAAAACCATCTCCTACAAAGAAACCGGAAGATCCGGACAGTCCCCAAAAATATCTGGACGGTAAATATACAGCTTCGGCAAAGGGCTTCAATGGAGACGTGAAAGTAATTGTGACCATCAAGGATGGAGTGATCGAAGCCCTGAAACAGGAAAATACGGACACGGAGCAGTTTTTTGAAAAAGCATGGAGCGTGCTGGAGGAACAGATCATTGGTACGGATTCTGTAGATGATATTGATGCAGTCAGCGGAGCAACCTATTCCTCCAACGGAATTCTCAACGCTGTAAAAAAAGCTCTTAAAGAAGCGATCAATCCGGAGTATGGAAAGAAACCGACACCAACTCCGACAAAGAAACCGACACCAAAGCCAACAGCCACACCGAAACCTACGGCAACGCCGAAACCAACAGCCACACCGAAGCCAACAGAGACGCCGGCAGCAACCCCGACGCCGGAGCCGGACGACCCGGATGTGACGCTGGTTCCTGAAAAACCCAATGTAACTCCAACACCAGGGACAGATGAGCCGGATGCAACACCGGAGCCAACGGAAGCACCGGAACCGGTGGGAATGTACAGAGATGGAACGTATACAGGCTCGGCTTTTGGATATGGAGGAAAAACATATCTGACAATTACGATCTCAGGAGGCCAGATCGTATCCATTGAGCAGACAAATCAGGATACACCGGAATTTTTTGATCCTGCATGGAGCACGATCTATTCTCAGATCATGGCAAACCAGTCGGCGGATGGAATCGATACTGTCAGCGGAGCAACCTATTCCTCCGAGGGGATCCTGGACGCTGCACAAAAGGCCCTTGCCCAGGCAAAGAATTAACCGGGTGAACGTTGGAGCAGCTATAAACATCTGAATCTAAGCCAATAATAAGAGGTGAAAGAAACCTCTGGACTTCTTGATTTTTTTTGAAGTTCAGAGGTTTTTTGCTAGGTTTCTGAAATTGCTTCTATAAATCGATAAAAAAATAACAGGAATGTATACAGAATAATAGGAAAAATATCAGAAAATATAAGCAGTTTAAATAATTTGAAATGCAAATTGGCGGGGATTAACCTGAGAAATACAATAAAATTTTTATTGCACAGGGCAATGTTTTATGTTATGTTTGAATGTGTGTAATTAAAGTTGTTATTAAAATGACAAACAACGCTGAAAGGAGAACAAATATGAGCAGTAAAATTACGATCATCGGAGCAGGAAGTGTAGGAGCAACTATCGCTTATACCTTATCACAGAGGAGTATTGCATCAGAGATCGTTCTGATCGATATTAACAAAGATAAGGCTGAAGGTGAGGTTATGGATATTGAGCAGGGAACCAGTTTCCGTGAGCCGATCTCCATCGTGGCAGGAGATTACCCGGATGCTGCAGATTCTGACATTGTGATCATCACTTCCGGTATTGCCAGAAAACCGGGACAGACTCGCATCGAGCTGACACAGACCAACGTTAACATTATGAAGAATATTACTCCGGAGATCGTAAAGGTGGCTCCCAAAGCGCTTTATATTATCGTAAGTAATCCATGTGATATTATGACTTATGCATTTGCAAAGCTTTCCGGACTGCCGGAAAATCAGATCCTTGGTTCCGGAACCGCCCTGGATACGGCCCGTCTTCGCTGCAGACTTTCTCAGCACTACGGTGTATCTGAGAAAAACATCCACGCCTATGTATTCGGAGAGCATGGAGATACTTCCTTTGTACCGTGGTCCAGAGCCTTTGTTGCAGGTGCGACCCTTGATGAGTTTGACAAGATCGTTCATGAGGATCAGAAAGATCTGCAGCCACTTGACAGAGAAGAGGTTCTGGAGTATGTTCATACTTCAGGATCAACTGTGATCGCCAAGAAGGGTGCTACATTTTATGCGGTAGCCGTATCTGTTTGCAGACTTTGCTCGCTTCTTCTTGCTGCATCTGATACAATAGTCAGTGTATCAACCATGCTTCACGGAGAGTACGGTGTTGAAGACGTATGTCTTAGTACCATGGCTTCTATCGGACCGGAAGGTGTAAAACGTATCGTTCGTGTTCCACTGACCGAGGAGGAGACAGAGAAGCTTCATGCAAGCGCCAATGCTCTGAAGGACGTGATCGCACAGATTGATCTTTGATAAATGTCAGAAGCTGTGTAAAGAGGAAAATGCAGCCTCAGGCAAATTTGAAACAACGGGAGAAAGATAAAAATGGATATTATTCAGGTAATTACCAGAGAATTGAACGTTGAGAAATGGCAGGTTGAGGCAGCAGTTAAGCTGATCGATGAAGGCTGCACCATTCCTTTTATTTCCAGATACCGTAAGGAAGCAACCGGTACACTGAACGACGAACAGCTTCGTAATCTTAATGAGAGACTTACCTATTTAAGAAATCTTGAGGATAAAAAGGCTCAGGTTCTGGGCAGCATCGAGGAGCAGGGCAAGCTGACTCCGGAGCTGAAGAAACAGATCGAGGCAGCGCAGACACTTGTTGTGGTAGAGGATCTTTACCGTCCGTACCGCCCGAAGCGCCGTACACGTGCCATCATCGCCAGGGAAAAAGGTCTGGGACCTCTGGCTGACATCATTCTTCTCCAGATGACGAAGAAACCTCTTGAAGAAGAGGCAAAAGCATTTCTTTCTGAGGAAAAAGAAGTCAAAACTGTGGAAGAGGCCATCGGTGGTGCCAGAGATATCATTGCGGAGCACATTTCCGATGAAGCAGATTATCGTATCAGCATCCGTAAGAGAACAATGGATAAGGGAACTATATGTTCCACCGCAAGAGATGAGAAGGAGCAGTCTGTATACGAGATGTATTATGACTTTGAGGAGCCGGTGAAAAAGCTTGCAGGTCATCGTGTCCTTGCTCTGAACCGTGGTGAGAAAGAGAAATTTCTTACTGTGAAGATCCTTGCACCTGAGGAAGAGATCATCCGTTATCTTGAAAAACAGGTGATCGTCCGCGATAATCCATACACTACACCTGTTCTGAAAGAAGCCATTGAGGACAGCTATAAACGTCTCATCGGACCGGCTATTGAGCGTGAGATCCGAAGCGCCCTTACAGAGGCAGCAGAGGACGGTGCCATCCATGTCTTTGGCAAAAATCTGGAGCAGCTTCTCATGCAGCCTCCAATTGCAGGACAGGTAGTTCTTGGCTGGGACCCTGCCTTCCGTACCGGATGCAAGCTGGCAGTGGTAGATCCTACCGGAAAGGTTCTGGATACCACAGTTATTTATCCCACAGCACCAACCAATGAGACCAAGATCCGTGCCGCAAAGGAAACCCTGAAAAAGCTTATCAGCAAATATCATGTGACACTGATCTCTGTAGGAAACGGAACGGCATCCAGAGAATCCGAGCAGATCATCGTGGAGCTTCTTAAGGAAATCCCTGAAAAGGTCCAGTATGTTATCACCAACGAGGCAGGTGCTTCTGTATATTCCGCAAGCAAGCTTGCTACGGAAGAATTCCCGAATTTCGATGTTGGACAGAGAAGCGCCGCATCCATCGCAAGACGTGTACAGGATCCGCTTGCAGAGCTTGTAAAGATCGATCCGAAATCCATCGGTGTCGGTCAGTATCAGCATGATATGAACCAGAAAAAGCTGGGAGAAGCCCTTAACGGCGTTGTGGAAGATTGTGTAAACAAGGTCGGAGTGGATCTGAATACTGCATCTGCATCCCTTCTGGAGTATATTTCCGGAATCAGCAAGGCCATCGCAAAGAATATTGTAGCCTACCGTGAGGAAAACGGCCGTTTCCAGACAAGAAGAGAGCTTCTTAAGGTTGCCAAGCTTGGTCCGAAAGCCTTTGAGCAGTGTGCAGGTTTCACACGGATCACAGGAGGCAAAAATCCTCTGGACGCAACCAGTGTCCATCCGGAAAGCTATGACGCAGCAAAAAAACTCCTGGAAAAGCTGGGCTACACACCGGAAGATGTGGCAGAGCGTAAGCTTACCGGTATTTCCGGGCAGATCCGCGATTACGGAAAACTGGCAAAGGAGCTGGAGATCGGAGAGCCAACCTTACGTGATATCGTAAAGGAACTGGAAAAACCTGCCAGAGATCCACGTGACGAGATGCCGAAACCGATCCTCCGTACCGATGTCCTGGATATGAAGGACCTGAAAGAAGGCATGGTCCTCAAGGGAACTGTCCGCAATGTTATTGACTTCGGTGCTTTTGTGGATATCGGTGTGCATCAGGATGGCCTGGTCCATATTTCCGAGATGAGCGAGAAATTCATCAAACATCCGCTGGAAGCAGTCAGTGTGGGAGATATCGTGGATGTCCGTGTTCTTGGGGTTGATATGAAGAAAAAACGGATCAGCCTTTCCATGAAGGGAATTAATAAATAAAGAGAAAACCCGGGACATACCGCGCGAATTTATGCGATCAGCATAAATTCTGTGCATCGCCAGGCGTGTTACTGAGAACGGAGTGAAAAGTAACGTATATTCAGCAGCATTCTGCGGCGGATTACCGGACAGATATACAATAAAGCTATAACAGAAATACAGCAGTGGTTTATACCCTATACTTTATAGAACCGGAGAAATCAGGTTTACAGGGAAAAACCACTGCTGTATTATTATATTACCAGATGCGGATTATAGGAAATGCTTATATCAGAAATAAGCTTTGAAGCTCATAGATCGATCCGCATATGTATATCGAATGATCGATCAGACAGGAGGGATTATATTTGGATAGTACTGTACAGACCGTGCAGGAGGTCGGAAATCAGGTAAGCCAGTACAGGCAGATGTTTGAAAATTATCTGCCGGACATCACGAAATTCGGAATCAAGGTTGTTCTGGCTATTGTTGCTTTCTGGGTAGGAAGCACGGTAATTAAATGGATCGTAAAGTTTGTGAGGAAATCACTGACAAAATCCAGGCTGGATACAGGAGTGGCACAGTTTATGTCCTCACTGGTCAAGATCGTACTTTACATACTCCTGATCTTTAACATATCCATAAGCTTTGGAGTAAAGGAATCATCTCTGGCAGCACTTCTCGGAACTGCAGGTGTTACTATGGGTCTTGCCCTCCAGGGCGGACTTGCCAACCTGGCAGGAGGTATGATGCTTCTTCTGTTCAAGCCTTTCCAGGTAGGGGATTACATCATCGTTAACGGACAGGACGGAAGCGAGGGAACGGTAGCCAAGGTCGAGATCTGTTATACAACGCTGTTATCCATTGATAACAAGCACATCGTGATCCCGAACGGTACTCTTTCCAATGCGACCATCACCAACGTAACAGCAAGGGATCAGCGAAGGCTGGAGATCAAAGTGGGGATCTCTTATAATGCAGATATCCAGAAGGCCAAGGATATCCTGGAAGATATCCTCACCGAAGATCCGGATACAAGAGAAGACGAAGAGATGGTGGTATTCGTAGATGAGCTGGCAGAAAGCTCTGTGATCATGGGCTTTCGTGTCTGGGTAGATACCGACCGCTACTGGGCAGCCAGATGGAGATTGAACCAGAGGATCAAGGAAGATTTTGATTATTATGGAATTGAGATTCCTTATAAGCAGCTGGATGTGCATATTCATAAATAATATGCATAAAGGAAGAAAGATAAAGCCCTTTCACATGGCAGAGAAATTGCTGTGTGGGAGGGCTTTTTTGGTGAAAGTAACTGGTTTTGGGATTATTACTGCCATTCACGATAATAGAGAATATGAAAATTATTGACAAACCAGTGCCGGGGTGTGATAATACCCCACAGAGATAGTATTTGGACTCAAAACTATACTCTGGCTGAAATCACTGGAATCTTATATAAAAATAGCCAGCCGGAACCCGGGATCGGGAACGGACGGATATATGAAAATTATAAAAGATACGAGCCTGTATCGATGATAACGAAGGCGTTACAACAGTTATGGGAATTTTGAGCAACTGTTGAAGAGCATGCTTTTCGTGTATAAAAAACAGGACTCAATATACAGGGAATCAATCAGAAGCGTTTCAGGGTCGAAGTGTACCCCGAGACGTTTTTTTATTAAATACGGAAGCGGATGTTTTTATCCACTTGAAAGTTATTCCCTACAGGAAAGGACTTATATAAGATGACAATAGAGATGTTAAAAGGAAAGATCCACAGAGCAACCGTTGTCCAGGCGGAACTGGATTATGTAGGAAGTATCACTGTGGATGAGGAACTGCTGGAAGCTGCCGGGATACTGGAATATGAGAAGGTCCAGATCGTAGATGTGAACAACGGCAGCCGTTTCGAGACATACACCATTTGCGGAGAACGCGGAAGCGGTATGATCTGCCTGAACGGAGCAGCAGCAAGATGTGTAAGCACCGGTGACAAGATCATCATCATGGCTTACGCACAGTACGAGCAGGAAGAAGCCCGTACTCACAAGCCTGCAGTTGTATTTGTAGATGAAGAGAACAGGATCAGCAGAGTGACCAATTATGAGAAACACGGACTGCTGAAGGATATGGCCTGACGCAGATCAGGAAGATAATAAGACGAAGGTGAATTCAGAAAAGAGGCTATCTCGAATCTATTAAGAAAACCGGTTCCAGAACCGGAAAAGAGGAGAGCACAATGCAGGTAACAAAAACAGTAGAAGAAACAAGAAAACAGATCAAAGCGTGGAAAAAAGAAGGAAAAACAGTAGGCCTTGTGCCAACCATGGGATTTCTCCATGAGGGACACGCAAGCCTGATCAAAAAATGCAGAGAGCAGAATGATATCGTAGTGGTATCCGATTTCGTCAATCCTACACAGTTCGGTCCTACCGAGGACCTGGAAGCCTACCCGAGAGACTTTGAGCGTGACAGCAAACTCTGCGAAAGTCTGGGAGCAGACCTGATCTTCTGCCCGGAGCCTTCCGAGATGTATCATGATCCCCACGCATTTGTAAGTATAGATACTCTGTCAGAGACACTTTGCGGAAAAACACGTCCGATCCATTTCAAAGGTGTGTGTACCGTTGTGACCAAGCTGTTCCACATTGTGGCACCGGACAGAGCATATTTCGGACAGAAAGACGCACAGCAGCTGGCCATCATCCGCAAAATGGTGAGTGATCTGAACTTCGATATTGAGATCGTAGGCTGTCCGATCATCCGTGAGGAGGATGGACTTGCAAAATCCTCCAGAAATACATACTTAAGCCCTGAAGAGAGAAAAGCAGCTCTTTGCCTGTCAAAGGCAGTAAAAGCCGGACAGGAAGCCATTCACACAGGAATCCCGGCAGAAGAGCTTCTCGGAAAAATGCGAGCAGTGATCGAAGCAGAGCCTCTGGCAAAGATCGATTATGTATCCATGGTAGATGCACTTACCATGCAGCCGGTGGAAAAAGCTGACCGCAGCGTTCTTGTAGCAATGGCTGTTTACATCGGAAAAACAAGACTGATCGACAACTTCAGCTATGAGGTATAATGTATGGGAAAAGTTTTAAAGAAAATCGGAATTATCAGCAGCCTTGCATCCAGATACATCGGGATCATTATCATCGCTTTTTCCTGCCTGGCTTTTTTCTGGCGTGACGGATTTTCCTGGATGACGAACTATACGTCTGTATTTCTGGGAGTGATCATGTTTGGTATGGGTCTGACCATAAAACTGGATGACTTCCGGGCAATTTTTTCCAGACCCAAAGAAGTGGTGATCGGTGCAGTGGCTCAGTATACCATTATGCCGGTGATCGCCTGGCTTCTGTGTAAAGTGATGAACCTTCCGGCAGATCTGGCACTGGGAGTGATCCTGGTGGGATGCTGTCCGGGCGGAACAGCCAGCAATGTGATCACCTATATCGCAGGAGGTGATGTGGCGCTTTCTGTGGGAATGACTATAGTTTCCACACTGGCAGCACCGCTGATGACACCGTTTCTTGTATATGTTCTGGCAGGAGCCTGGGTGGAAGTATCCTTCTGGGCCATGGTGCTTTCTGTGGTAAAGGTAATTCTGATCCCGGTTCTCCTGGGAGTTTTTCTTCGGAGCCTTGCGGGAGAGCATGTGGATAAGGTATCCGATGTTATGCCGCTGGTGTCGGTTGTAGCTATTGTTATGATCATCGGAGGAATTGTGGCTGTAAATGCAGAGAAGATCGTAAGCTGTGGAGTTCTGGTGCTTGGAGTAGTGGCGATCCACAATTTCTGTGGTATGATGCTGGGATTTCTGGCTGCAAAAATCTTCCATGTGGAGTATTCCAGAACAACAGCTATAGCTATAGAGGTAGGCATGCAGAACAGTGGCCTTGCTGTCTCACTGGCAGCAGCTAATTTTGCAGCCAATCCGCTTGCAACACTTCCGGGCGCGATCTTCAGTGTATGGCACAATATTGCGGGTTCCATTTTTGCGGGGATCCGCCGTGCAGGTGCAGAAAACCTTGCAGAGATTGATCGGATCAGGGAAATCGACTGCTGTAATTGCGAAAAGCAATAAGCAGTGAATGCGGATTGCGGATATCCTCCTGACGGGGAACAGCAAAGCTGTGGAAGAATGTCTGTAAAGAAAGATCCGGGGGAGTTTGAGAGATAAAATGGCAGATTCTGTCGAAAGAAAAAGTCATAAAATGCAGAATTGTGGTTTACAAATTTTAGCCGGTATACTATAATAACCACATGGACGAACAAACGTCCCCAACATATGAAAACAGGGGGGCCCGCTGAAGCGAGCTGAGAGTAGACTGTAAATGTCTTGACCCATAACCTGATTTGGATAATGCCAACGTAGGGACATATGCACGAAGGATTCTTAAAGACACAGAAGATCAGAAGTACAGAAGATTTTCATTAAGTACGTAAGAGTAAGAGCCGGTTGCCGTGATGCGTATGCGTTGCAGCAACCGGTTTTTTGTTGTATAAACACAAAGAATTTATGGAAGGAGATTTTTTTTACATGAGAAATTACAGTACACAGATGGAGGCAGCCCGTAAAGGCATCATCACACCTGAGCTTGAGATCGTAGCTAAGAAGGAACGCATGACAACAGAGGAACTGCTTCCGCTGGTAGCCTCCGGTAAGGTGGCGATCTGTGCAAATAAAAATCACAAATGTATCGATCCGGAGGGCGTAGGTTCCATGCTCCGCACCAAGATCAATGTAAACCTTGGTGTATCCAGAGACTGCAAGGACTACGATGTAGAGATGCAGAAAGTAATGGAAGCTGTAAACATGGGCGCCCATGCTATCATGGATCTTTCTTCCCACGGAAATACCATTCCGTTCCGACGCAAGCTGACATCCGAGTGTCCGGCAATGATCGGAACCGTTCCGGTTTATGATTCCGTTATCCATTATCAGAGAGATCTTGATACGCTGACAGCTAAAGATTTTATCGATGTAGTCAGACTCCATGCACAGGATGGTGTTGACTTTGTAACTCTTCACTGTGGAATCACAAGAAAGACCATCGATCAGATCCGTAATCACAAGAGAAAAATGAATATCGTTTCCAGAGGAGGATCTCTTGTATTTGCATGGATGTGCATGACCGGTGAGGAGAATCCGTTCTATGAATACTACGACGAGATCCTGGATATCTGCCGCGAGTATGATGTGACCATCTCCCTTGGAGATGCCTGCCGTCCGGGATGTCTGGCTGACGCAACAGACGTATGCCAGATCGAGGAGCTTGTACGTCTTGGCGAGCTGACCAAACGTGCATGGGAAAAGGACGTTCAGGTTATGGTTGAGGGACCGGGACATGTGCCGCTTGATCAGGTTGAGGCAAATATGAAAGTACAGCAGTCCATCTGTCAGGGTGCACCGTTCTATGTATTAGGACCTATCGTAACTGACGTTGCACCGGGATATGACCACATCACATCCGCGATCGGCGGAGCAGTAGCTGCTATGTCCGGAGCAGCATTCCTCTGCTATGTAACACCGGCCGAGCACCTTGCACTTCCGAATCTTGAGGACGTAAAACAGGGAATCATGGCATCTAAGATCGCAGCTCATGCAGCAGACATTGCCAAAGGTGTCCGCGGTGCCCGTGAGATCGATGACAAGATGGCAGATGCCAGAAGAAAGCTTGACTGGGAGGCACAGTGGGAATGCGCCATGGATCCGGAAACAGCAAAACGTATCTGGAACGAGCGCAAACCGGAGCATGATGATACCTGCTCCATGTGCGGTAAATTCTGCGCAGTACGAAGCATGAACAAGGCACTTGCAGGAGAGCATATCGATATTCTGTAAGAATACAGAATGCATATGAGCATGCAGCATCACAGTAGAACGTGGTGTTGGCAGTATCCAGCCAGAAAACTGGTTGATTGAATGCGGATATGGAAAGAACAGTAATGCTGAAATTGTGGAAAGTCTGATGTTCCGATAATAAAACATAAACCGCTGTGATCTAAAATGAAGATCACAGCGGTTTTTTGCAGAGTTGGGGACATTATTGCAGCTTGCGAAAAGACAGGGCCGCGTTATAATAAAAACAGAACTTACATATAAATGGTTTACATAAAAAGGAAGGAAAGGTACGAAATGAAATTTCCGAAAAAATTGATAGCATTTGGTCTGTCATTATGTATGTCTATTGTTCCATGTGGACCGGTGGTGGCCGAAGATTTTACAGACGCACAGACGGATATAACAGACGCCATTGATACTTTTACAGATGACGGGAATTTTGAGGAATCAGAAAATACCGTAAACACAGATCAGATCGCGGGAGAAGATAATACCGTGAGCACAGATCAGATTACAGAAGAAGAGTTTCCGGGATCAGATATCGGAACGGAAACGGATGAAGCTGAAAGCTCAGAGAATGAGGAAATACAACAGGATTCTGATGAAGGATTAATTCTGGAAGAACCTTCGGCGGTCATCAGAAAAGCAGAAGGAACAGAGGAGGCTGCGGCACCGGAAGAAATTTTTGGTGACGGAGAAAACAAGGAGCAGCAGGAAGATATATTCACAGATGATATTCCGGCAGCAGGCACTTCCGAAAAAGAAACAGATGTGGAGAGTACAGAAATATATCTGTATGCGATGAATGATACTTACAGCAGTGTGATCTCCATGCCGGATACCATGCAGACATCTTATCAGATCCAGACATCCGGCAAAAATCCGGTATATACGGTTGTTTCTGGTTATACTGCGAAAGTCAGCGAAACCGGTCTTGTTACTCCTAAAATGCAGTATGTAACCTATGTAGACAAAAACGGAAATGACGTAAAGAGCCAGTGGGAATACATGTTTGGAGAGACCCTGATCTCTGTACAGGATGGAAACAGTACCGTTTATTATAAATTCATACTCAAAGATTATGCGGAGTATTACGCAGAACAAAAAATGGATACATTTCTCAAAGAAAATATTACTGCGGAAATGTCCGATTATAAAAAGGTTGAGACGATCGCCAGATGGCTTGCCAACAACTTTAATTACAGTCAGTATCATTCCGGTTATACAGGCCTGATGCTGGATGGCGGCGGAGACTGCTGGGCCAATACCAGTGCAGTGAACTATATGTGCGAAAAACTGGGACTGACCGTGTATGCAAGGTATGCGGCAAATGATCCGGGGGCAGGAAGCGGTCACAGGAACTCCGTAGTCATCATTGACGGCGAAAGATATCTGGTTGACTGCGGATATACGGGAAATGCCCCCAGACATTATGAATTGTCCAAAATGGACTATGACTATTCTTATGAGATCCTGAATGATGGAACACTCAGGCTGTATCAGTATGAAGGGACAGATACAAATATCGTAGTTCCGGATACTATTGACGGAAGAAAAGTAACGGTTCTTGGAAACAGTACCTTCCAGTATTGCACCCAGGCTTCTGATATAGAGTCTGTTACTTTGCCGGATTCGCTTACAACCATTGAAAAGAATGCTTTTTACAACTGTGAGAAATTGAAATCTGTTACGATTCCCCCAAATGTGTCATCTATAGGGCTGGCTGCTTTTGTGGAGGGCTTGTCTGAGTCCAGTCTGACAGAAATTAAAGTAGATCCGGAAAATCCGTATTTTTCTGAAAAAGACGGAGTGGTATTCAGCAAGGATGGCACAAAACTGATCGTGTTTCCGTCCGGACGTTCCGGAGATTACCAGATCCCGGATGGAACTGTAAGCGTAGGAGACTATGCTTTTTATTACTGTGTAAATGTTTCTTCCATAACAGTCCCGGGAAGTGTCAGAAGCCTTGGAGAAGGTGCATTCGGAAACTGTTCGTCGCTTACGAAAGCTGTCCTAAACGAAGGCTTGGAAGAAATCGGTGAATATGCATTCCAGAGCAGTTCAGGGATCCGTGATATTATAATTCCCGCATCTGTAAAATCAGTTGGGAAAAATGGACTTTGTCTGTCTTCCGGGTGCAGGATAAGAGTACTGAGCACAGATACTGTCTGGGCGGATGATGCGTTCAGGGATTTAGCACTGATCGCGGGAAAAAAGGATTCCACACTTCAGAAATACGCAGAGGACCATGGCCGCACGTTTGTGGAGCTGTCAGCAGACAACCGGATACCGCTTCAGAATGAATGGTTTGAACAGATCACTCCAGAATATGAATATAATGGAAAAAGCCATGAACCCGAAATAGAATCCAGTGAATCCGCACCGGAACTTGAGCAGGGCTCCGATTATGAAGTAACTTATGAAAATAACATCAATGCAGGAACTGCGACTATAAAGATCACGGGAAAAGATATTTTCTGCGGTACAGTAGAGCGGAGTTTCAAGATTACGCCAGATGAAAATGGAATGCATGTGTGCTATTTTGCGGAAAATAATGAAACCTACCTGGAAACCACCTTTAAAGGAAAAAAAGTGGAACCGGAAGTGGTAATTGACGGACTGGTACGGGGGAAAGATTATACGGTAACCTATGTTAATAATGAAAAGCCTGGTGAAGCTCGTGCAGAGCTCACGGGAATCGGCAATTATAAAGGATCGGAAACATTATATTTTACTATTTACGGAAAACTACCGGCTGCGGATCCAATAGCTGATCAGACATATACAGGAAATGAGATCACACCGGACATCGTGATACCCGGATTGAAAGCCGGCGAAGATTATTATATGTATTACGAGGATAATCAGTATCCGGGTGTGGCAACGGTAACCATTTATGGTACCGGTTATTATAAAGGTACTGCAACCATTCATTTCAAGATCATAAAAAAGACAGAAAAGTTTGTCAGCAATGTTAAGCTAAACAGAACCTCTTACACTTATACGGGAAAAACCATCCGGCCATCAGTAACCGTAACTGTAAATGGAAAGAAGATCGGTGCGAGTGCTTATAAGCTGTATTACAAAAATAATAAAAACTCCGGAATTGGAACTGTGCAGGTCAGAGGGACTGGAAAATACAGTCGTATCAACAAAACGATTACCTTTAAGATCCTGCCTCCAAAAACTCTGCTGACAGGACTGAAAAAAGCAAACAGATCCTTTATCGCAAGCTGGAAGAAAAATATACAGGCAACCGGCTATCAGATCCAGTATGCAGCAGACAGCAGATTTACAAAAGAAAGAAAAACGGTCACAGTTGGAAAACAGTCTGCGACCAGATATAAGATATCAGGACTGAAAAACAAAAAGACCTATTATGTCCGCATCCGGTCATATAAAAGAGTCGGAAAAAAGATTCTTTACAGTAGCTGGAGTACGGTAAAGAAAATCCGGGTTTGATCATAAATGAGCGGATCTCAGACCCATATAAATGGAGAACAATACTTCCGGGACAGAATTAAGCCTTGTAATTATAAAAAGAGCGCGTTATAATGAACTCGTAAAAAAGAAAATTTCTTCGGGGCAGGGTGTGATTCCCTACCGGCGGTATAGTCCGCGACCCGCTTCGGCGGCTGATCTGGTGAAATTCCGGAACCGACAGTAAAGTCTGGATGAGAGAAGAACGCGCAGTATTTGAAGAACGTGCTCAGCGCCCCGGGAAGAAGCTCCCGGGGCTTTTTATGTGAAGGAATTTTTTCGCATAAAGATTTCTTGTAGAAATTTTCTTTGAATATTTCTGAAGAAGGAGAGAGAGTTATGAGTGAACAGATATTACAGAGAGGAAATGCCGTGGAAAGAAGCAGAACAAGAACTATCGCGCAGGTAGCTATGCTTGGTGCTGTGGCAGGAGTATTGATGAATCTTGAGTTTCCGATCCCGTTTCTTGCACCGTCTTTTTATCAGCTTGATTTTTCCGAGGTACCGGTTATGGTAGGAACCTTCGCTATGGGACCTGTAGCAGGTATCCTGATCGAGCTTGTGAAGATTCTCGTACATCTTGTGACTAAGGGAACCATGACTGCCGGTGTTGGTGATGTTGCCAACTTCCTGTTTGGATGTGCCTATGTGGTACCGGCCGGCCTGATCTATCGTTTCCGTCACAAAAAGAGCAGAGTACATGCAGTTGCAGGTATGGCAGCAGGAACAGTTCTGACGGCGATCCTTGCATGCTTTGTCAATGCCTTTGTACTGCTTCCGGCTTACGGTAAGGCTTTTGGAATGCCAATCGAGACCTTTATCCAGATGGGAAGCGCAGTACACAGCTCCGTAAACGGACTGCTTACCTTTGCATTGCTGATCATTGCTCCGTTTAATATCTTTAAATATGCACTGACATCTCTGATCGTATTTGTAATTTATAAGAAGATCCGTGTTGTACTGAAGGGTGACTGATCATAAGCAGCTGCCGGAGGATGATGGAAAGATCAGAAAATGGTGGTTTCAGATAAATATCTGAGAATGTGAGAAATGCCATGTAATATATTGCCGATGGGCAGTAGATTACATGGCATTTTTTATGTCAGGCGTTTTGTTCAGCAGCTTTCATGACTCCAAGCTCACGTCTGGCAAAAACAACGGCCAGCACAAATGCGGAGGTATCTGCAATTGGTCCTGCGTACATGACGCCATCGATTCCGAAGAAGACTGGGAAGATGACGATCAGCGGCAGCAGGAAGAGTACCTGCCTTGTAAGAGACATGATCACACCAAGCCTGGCTTTTCCAATGGAAGTAAAAAAGCCGGCAGACATAGGCTGGATCCCGTTGGCAAAGGTCATCAGCATGAAGATGCGGAGATATTTTTCTGCAAAATGAAAGTACAGGTCGCTGCCGTTTCCGAAGATGCCTACGATCTGATGCGGGAAGAACTGGAAGCAGATAAAAAATATGGTTGCGATCACAGTACATAAGGTTACGGAATAGCGGTATGTCTGGCGTACACGGCTGTATTTTTCGGCGCCGTAGTTAAATCCCCAGATGGGCTGGGAGCCCTGGGAGATTCCGATGCAGATGGCCATAAATACCTGATTGACTTTGGAAATGATCCCTGCACAGGCGATTGGAATATCACTTCCGTAAGCGGAGAGTGCTCCGTAATGGCGAAGTGTATTGTTCATGACGATCTGCACTGCAGCAATGGCAACCTGATTGATACAGGATGCCATTCCCAGAGAAAAAATGGCAGACAGATTGCGTGCCTTAGGAATCAGCATGGAGTGGTCCAGGTACATTTTTCGGAGTCTGGAAAAATAAAAGATGATCAGAAGTCCGGATACGATCTGGCCGATCACGGTTGCCCAGGCTGCACCTTTGATGCCCCAGCCGAATCCAAAGATGAAAAGCGGGTCCAGGATGGTGTTGATGGCGGCACCGGCCAGGATGCAGGTCATGGAATAGGTAGGACTCCTGTCTGCTCGGATCAGGTGGTTGCCGCCTGTGCTTAAAACATAAAAGGGAAGTCCAATGGCGGTGATCCCCATGTAATCAATGGCATAGGGCATGACGTCCGGTGTTCCGCCGAAAAAATGAAGCAGTGGCTTCAGGAACAGAAGGACGATGACAGAGAGTATCGTACCGGAGATTATCAGCGCGGAGAGTCCGGTTCCTGCAATGGAGCTGGCTTTTTTTTCGTTTCCTGCGCCCATTTCCAGGTTGTAATTGGAGGCGCTGCCGATTCCCAGGAGCAATGCAGCAGCAGTAGAGATAATGGTTACGGGAAATGCGATGTTTGTGGCGGCGTTTCCAAGCATTCCTACGCCCTGGCCGATAAAGATCTGGTCAACGATATTGTACAGAGCGCTGACCAGCATGCTGATGATGGCGGGAATGGCGAATTTGGCGATCAGGCTGCCTACAGGGGCGGTTCCCAGAGGGTTTTCGGCCTGGGCAGCATTGGTCTGGTTTTTCAATGTTTTTTCCTTCTTTCTTGTCTACAGTAGCTGTTTGGTAATGTAATAAGTAAATTTAAATTTTATAGCAGGGTATTTATTATAGCACTATTGTGAAGGGAGTGTAAGTATAAAAAATTGACCTTTGGTTTTGGATGGGATAAAATGTTTTTAGAAAAAATTTTCGGGAAGGAGTTTTTCAGATGGGTAAGATCAATAGTGTGAAAAAACTTACAGATAATAAGTTCGTGAATCTTTATGGAGTGGATGCGACCAGTGTACATGATACGCCGGTTTCTTATTTTGTGGCCTCCAGGGCGAAGAGTGTGGAGGATATGAAGCTTTCTACAGGGGAGAATCATCCGGATGGGGTGATCATTTACAGTGTTTATGGAGAGAAGCGGGATAAGGTTGTGCTGATCCGTCAGTATCGGTATACGATCGGCGGGTATATTTATGAGTTTCCGGCGGGGCTTGTGGAGCCTGGGGAGGATTTCCATGAGGGTGCTGTGCGGGAGATGTTTGAGGAGACCGGGTTGAAGCTGGAGCCGATCAAGGTTGCGGAGGCTTTTGAGAAGCCTTATTTTACGACGATCGGGATGACGGATGAATCCTGTGCTACGGTTTATGGGTATGCCAGTGGTGAGGTTAGTAAGGCTGCGCAGGAGGATAGTGAGGAGATCGAGGTTGTGATCGCGGACCGGGATGAGGTCAGGAGGATCCTGAAGGAGGAGAGGGTTGCGATCATGTGTGCTTATATGCTGATGCATTTTTTGAAAGATGAAGAACCATTTGATTTTTTGAAAGAAATCTGAGAAAAAATCAAGGGGAATCTGCCGTTGGCGGATTCCCCGTTTTGATCAGAGTTCTATGAGTTTTCCCAGGTCTTTGTTGTATTTGCAGTATTTGCCGTTTTCGGAGATAAATGGCTGGTAGGTGTCGGTCCGGTTGTCTTTGACGTAGACGATTCCGGTGGCGATCATTTCTACCAGGGAGAAGCGTTTGCTTAAGCTGGAGATCCAGCGGTAGGTTTTTTCGTTGCCGGAGTCTGCCATGAGGAGGTTGTAGCCGCCTGGGCAGGCTTCCAGGGTGAAGTAGATTTTCTGGGACCGGATGGAGGTGTTGAAGACCTGGCCGGTGATGTAGGTGGAGAAGTTGGTTTCTACAAATTGGCGGAAGGTGTAGAGATCGTAGATCACGCCGGTGGTCTCATCTTTGATCTTGTCGCCGCGTTCGATGCGGGCTTTCAGGAGCTTGAGGACTTCGATGGTCCAATTGATGAAGGAGATGCTGCTGTAGGTCATGCTTTCCTGAAGTTGATCGACCAGCTGTTTTGACAGGATGTTGGATTTTGATGCTTCATTAAAAAGTTCTTCGTTCATAAGGTTCCCTCCAGTGTTGGATTTTTATATGGTTTTCGCTCTTTTTTTGTATCTTTTATTATAAGTCTGAATTGTATATAAAGCAATAAAAAATGCGTAAAATACAAAGATAATTATTGAAAAATGATATATAATTAACGAGTGCGTTTTGATAATATCAGTGTTTTCGGCAGCTTGTTTAAAAATGGATTGTAAACATCTAGTTAATTTGAATAAGTATAAGTAAGAGTTTTACCAAATATCGCCATTTTATTGATAAAATTTTGTTGTATATCTCCCTTGACATAAAGCCTTCCTCTGGGTGTATCATAGTGCTGTGTTAAAGGAGGTAGACTATTATGTTTGAGACATTACAGGAGAAGACGGAAGAGAAAGCAATGGTGCAGTTCCTTGAACGCTTTACAGATTATCCATTTCTGGTAAAGTTCAAGAATTCCGAGTATCACATCGGAGAGGGTGAACCTACATTTACGGTGAATTTTAAGAAAGCGATTCCTCTGGCGGATCTGATGAAGAGCACATCCCTTGCACTGGGTGAGGCGTATATGCGTGGGGATCTGGATATCGAGGGAAATCTTTATGAAGCGCTGGATCATTTTCTAGGTCAGATGGGGAAATTTTCTACCAATGAATCTGCTCTGAAAAAGATCATGTTCAGTTCAACATCAAAGAAGAACCAGGAAAAGGAAGTGACCAGCCATTATGATATTGGAAATGACTTTTATAAACTTTGGCTGGATGAGACTATGAGTTATTCCTGCGGGTATTTTATCCATGAGGATGATACGTTGTATCAGGCACAGGTAAATAAAGTTGATTATATCCTTAAAAAATTACATCTGGAAGAGGGTATGAGTCTTTTGGATATCGGCTGCGGCTGGGGTTTTCTGCTGATCGAGGCAGCTAAGAAATATAAGGTTCATGGTACCGGTATCACCTTAAGTCATGAACAGTATGCAGAATTTCAGAGACGGATTAAGGATCAGGGGCTGGAAGATTATCTTACGGTAGAGCTGATGGATTACCGTGATCTGCCGAAGAAGGAGTATCAGTTTGACCGTGTTGTCAGTGTCGGTATGCTGGAGCATGTTGGACGTGATAATTATCAGCTGTTTCTTGATTGTGTGGAAAAGGTTCTGAAGCCGGGCGGACTGTTTCTGCTTCACTTTATCAGTGCTCTGAAGGAGCATCCGGGTGACCCGTGGGTCAAGAAATATATTTTCCCGGGCGGAACTGTTCCGAGCTTACGTGAGATCCTGAACCATATGGCAGAGGACAATTTCCATACCCTGGATATCGAAAATCTCCGTCTGCATTACAATAAGACATTGCTTCACTGGGAGAAGAATTTCCGGGACAATATTGAAAAAGAAAAGACTATGTTTGACGAAGAGTTCCTGCGTATGTGGGATCTGTACCTGTCAGCATGTGCGGCAACCTTCCACAACGGAATTATCGATCTTCACCAGATTCTTATGACCAAGGGTGTGAATAATGATCTGCCGATGACACGCTGGTATTGATAAAAGCCTTTACAAACCTGCCGGAGAGGAATATCATACTTCTATAAAACTATTTATTAAAGCGTATAAGGAGCCTGTGGATTCAGCATATGATTACAGAAATGCTGAATCCGCAGGCTTTGTTTTTTAACCGATAAACCGCGAAGGAGTTATTCGGTCATGAGCAAGTAGCGAAGCGTATTGCGAATATTCGCTTGACTATTCCGTTTACCGATAATTATGGAATGTGCATAAAAACAAAGCTGCAAACTTGTTCAATAAGCAGAATCATAGAAAACTATCTTGACAGATCAGGAGAAAAGAATAATAATGTAATTACTTTAATAAAATAATTAATAAAAGATGATATGCAATAGAAAGAAATTAAAGGAGGAGAATAAGATGCTTCAGCAGGTAATGACAAATCCAGGAGAGATTATTTTCAGAGAGGTTCCAGTTCCGGAAGTGGGAGATGACCAGGTTCTGGTTAAGATCATGAACATTGGTATCTGCGGATCAGATATCCATGTATATCACGGCAAGCATCCTTTTACAAAATATCCGGTAACACAGGGACACGAAGTATCCGGTGAGATCACGGGACTTGGAAAGAATGTGACAGGTTTTAAGGTTGGCCAGAAAGTAACCATCGAGCCTCAGGTATACTGCGGACACTGTTATCCATGCCGCCATGGAAAATATAATCTCTGCGAGGAACTGAAGGTTATGGGCTTCCAGACAACAGGAACAGCTTCTGAATTCTTTGCAGTAGATGCATCTAAGGTAACACCGATCCCGGAGGAGATGTCTTACGAGGAAGGTGCAATGATCGAGCCGCTGGCAGTTGCAGTCCATGCAGTGAAGCAGATGGGCGATGTAAAAGGGATGAACATCACAGTGATCGGTGCAGGTCCCATCGGAAATCTTGTTGCGCAGACAGCCAAAGGAATGGGGGCAGCCAGGGTTATGATCACGGATGTCAGTGACCTTCGTCTTGCAAAAGCAAAAGAGTGCGGCATTGATATCTGTGTAAACACAAAGGAGAAAAATTTCGGAGAGGCACTGGTAGAGGCATTTGGTCCGGATAAGGCAGATGTGATCTATGACTGTGCCGGAAATAACATCACCATGGGACAGGCTATCCAGTATGCGAGAAAAGGCAGCGTGATCGTACTGGTAGCGGTATTTGCGGATATGGCAACCGTTGACCTTGCTGTTGCCAATGACCATGAGCTGGATATCAAGAGTACTATGATGTACCGTCATGATGATTATGTAGATGCCATTGATCTTGTAAATGCGGGAAAGGTTCATTTAAAGCCGCTGATCTCAAAGACATTTAAGTTCGCAGATTATCTGAAGGCTTATCAGTATATTGATGAGAACCGTGAGACAACCATGAAGGTTATCATCAATGTGCAGGAGAAATAATTTCTGAAGATTATAAGTGATATAAGAAAAACTCCCGGATGTTTGGCTGTCCGGGAGTTTTCAGATGGTGGCGGTGTCAGATTATGGGAGAATTTTTGGAACAGTTTTGAGTGATTTGTTTATTGATGTGTGGTATGGTTATTATATCTTATAGGATTCTTGTCTGTATGGACATTCTGAAAGCTTCGTATTCTGGAGCGTTTTCCATTTTAAGTTCCTGTAGAGTTCGTAAAAATACGTTTTATGGGGTTTTTATGTTTTGATGATGTGGTATAATTTGGATATACCGGTGGGAGTGATCAATCGTTTGTTTTTGGATGGACGGTCGGATGAAGTGCAGCGTGTGATGACGGATGTAAAATGGCGTCAGAAGCTGTATGATGAGTATGAATTGTAACAAGTGATATGAGTATGACGAGGAGGAATTAGCATGGAGAATATTTTTCACAGAGTAAGTATTCGTAAATATGAAGATAAATCCGTAGAGAAGGAAAAGATCCTTCAGATTTTGAAGGCAGGTATGCAGGCGCCAAGCGCGTGTAATCAGCAACCTTGGGAATTTTATGTTGTGACAGATAAGGAGAAGATCCTGGAGCTTTCCAAAGCCACTCCCTATTCCGGATGTGCAGCAGGTGCACCGGTTGTGATCGTTCCGGTATATCGGAAAGAGGGATTGCCTGTTCAGGATATGGCACAGATCGATATGTCTATCGCACAGGAGAATATCTGGCTGGAAACGGATGCACTGGGACTTGGCGGCGTGTGGATCGGAATTGCACCGCTTAAGGATCGTATGGCGTTGGTCCATGATATTCTGAAGCTTCCGGAGAATGTGGAGGTATTTTCTCTTTTTGCCCTGGGGTACCCGGCAGAGAGCAGAAAGCAGCAGGATCGTTTTGATAAGAGCAGGATCCACTTTGTAGAATAAAAAAAGCCTTCTTTGAGGAAGATAACATCCGGAAACAGAAGAAGTCTGAATGTAGTGAAAAATACCAATAAATCCTCTGAAAATTTGTGCAGAACGCATTTTGCATGATCGGGATTTTTACGATAAAATGTAAGTATAAGAACTGAAAAACTGCATTAAATGAAAGAGGTGAAGGGTATGAAGGAATATGAGATCATTATTGAAACCATTAATCCCTGCGGCGGCGATCGTCATTCTCAGCAGGAGATCATTGAAGCAAATATCGAGAGCCCGGAAGCTTTCGTAAAAGAAAAAGGAAGATTTCCGATCATTGATAAGATCGAGAATCCCGATGGCGGAGTCGTGATCGTAACCGGTGACGGAAAAGGATACATGGTAAGATATACATTTTCTGAATAATGGATAATGCGGCGTATGTGACGGAAAAAGGATCGTAAAGCAGAGCTGGGATCAGATCTGGCTTCGTTACATACGCCGTGTTTTGGCTTTTACCTAAAAAATGCATAAAAAAACATATGCAAATTTATAAAATATATATAAATTATTTGTTGAATTTTTATAAAAAAAGGAGTAAAACATTAGATAAATAAAAAAGAGAAATGCATGGAACAGGACAGATCACAAGAAGCAGACCGGATCACAGAGAGCCGCAGCTGGTGAGAAGCGGCAGAAGGTATTTTGTGATATCACTTGGGAGCATCCCGCTGAATAGAAATCTTTAAGTAAGCCGGGACGTAGTCTTCACGTTACAGAAGAGGCTGTTTGATATGACAGTAATAAGTGGTCGCGTTTAGCAATAAATACGATAATACAAAGTGGTACCACGGAACATTCCGCCTTTGTTATCCGAAAGGATAGCAAGGGCGTTTTTTGATGCAATAACTGTTTTACGGTCATTGTATCATGTATAAAAAACACAAAGGAAAGAGAGTTGATATTATGAACGGAATCACAATGATGATCATAGCCATTGTAGTTCTCGGAGGCGCATATCTTCTGTATGGCCGTTATCTCCAGAACAAATGGGGCATTGATCCGAAAGCAAAAACTCCGGCATACGAAATGGAGGACGGAGTTGATTATGTACCGGCTGATACAAATGTAGTATTTGGACATCAGTTTGCATCCATAGCAGGTGCAGGTCCCATCAACGGACCGATCCAGGCCGCAATTTTCGGTTGGCTGCCGGTTCTGTTATGGATCCTCATCGGTGGTGTATTTTTCGGAGCTGTGCAGGATTTTGCATCCATGTATGCATCCGTAAAGAATAAAGGACGTACGATCGGATATATCATCGAAGCGTATATCGGAAAGCTTGGAAAAAAATTATTTCTTTTATTCTGCTGGCTGTTCTGTATTCTGGTCGTTGCCGCATTTGCAGATGTTGTAGCAGGAACCTTTAACGGATTTGCCGTAAATGATGCAGGAACAGTTACAAAGGTAGCGGCAAACGGAGCTGTTGCAACCACTTCCATGTTATTTATATTTGAGGCTGTTGCACTTGGATTTTTCCTTAAATATACAAAATTCAACAAATGGGTCAACACTGCAGTCGCAATTTTACTGCTGGTAGCAGCAATTGTGCTGGGACTTAATTTCCCCATGTATGTAAGTCTTGGAACCTGGCATATCATCATTTTTGTATACATCCTGATCGCCAGTGTCGCTCCTGTATGGGCACTGCTTCAGCCACGTGATTATCTGAACAGCTATCTGCTCATTTTTATGATCGTCGGTGCGGTTATCGGTGTATTTGTAGCCAATCCTTCCTGTAACCTGAAGGCATTTACAAGCTTTAACGTAGACGGACAGTATATGTTCCCGATCCTGTTTGTAACCATCGCCTGCGGTGCTGTTTCCGGCTTCCATTCACTGGTATCTTCCGGTACTGCATCCAAGCAGATCAAAAATGAGAAAAACATGCTTCCTGTTTCCTTTGGAGCAATGCTGATGGAAAGTATGCTTGCCATCATCGCACTGATCGCAGTTGCATCCTTTGCAGATGGTGAAGCAGCAGCACAGGGACTTACAACACAGCCGCAGATTTTTGCAGGTGCTATCGCAAACTTCCTTTCTGTAGTTGGCCTTCCGCATTCACTGGTATTTACTCTGATCAACCTTGCTGTATCCGCATTTGCACTGACCTCTCTTGATTCTGTAGCCAGAGTCGGACGTCTGTCATTCCAGGAATTTTTCCTTGATTCTGATACAGATGAGGAAAACATGAGCCCGTTCCTGAAGGTAGTAACAAATAAATATTTCGCAACAGTCATTACACTGGTACTTGCCTACATGCTTACAAAGGTCGGCTATGCAGAAATCTGGCCGCTGTTCGGCTCCGCAAACCAGCTGTTATCTGTACTCGCTCTTGTAGCCTGTGCAGTATTCTTAAAGAAAACAAAACGTCAGGGCTGTATGCTCTGGATCCCGATGGTATTCATGATGGCAGTTACCTTCACAGCACTTGGCATGACCATCACAAAGCTTTCAAAGGCACTGGTAACAACAGGGCTGGATCTTGGAAACACCTTACAGCTTGTATTTGCAGTATTACTGCTGATCCTTGGTGTACTGGTAGCGATCCAGGGCGTGAAGAAACTGCTTGAGAAGACAGATGATAAAAAAGCAACGGCATAATATTATCGGATGAGATCACGGATTTCTGTTTGGCTGAAGAGGCATGAGTCATATAAATGGCTCATGCCTTTTTACATCCATGGAATTTTGAGATATCTAAAGACGATTTATGACCCCATGCGCCTGCATTCACTGGGAGTCATTCCGAATTGCTTTTTGAAAGCAGTCTGAAAGTGGCTCTGGCTGGAGAAGCATAAAAAGGTACTGATGGATTTGTTAGTGTATTGCAGCAATTCTTTACCTTCCTCCAGCTTGCAGCGCAAAATAAATGCACTGACAGAAAAACCAAGGGTCTTTTTAAATAATCAGGAAATGATGGCTGCGATGATGGAAGGAATGCCGCTTCGTCAGTTGTTAAGCTTCGTTCCCGGAATTAAAAGAGAAATACTGGAACAGATGGTTGGTGCTTTAAACGAAGGCGTTGCATATAATAAAAAAAATGTATCAATGGAAATAAAAGCCTTATGCCAGACCAGAAATTAGAGAATCTACTTAATCTTGCCATGAATGCCCTGCCGCAGGAACGGGCGAAATCGGAAAATCTGAATGTGGGATATGATCCCACTACCAGGCTGTGGGATGTGATCGTGAAATACAGCGGTCCGGAAAGCGGACTTGGTGGTGAGAGGATCCAGGTGGTCCCGCTGCTTGGCAGCTATGCAGTAGTGACATTGCCGGAAACGGAAATTTCTGCATACTCAGTTAGAGAGCAGATCGAGTTTATAGAAAAGCCTAAGAGACTTTATTTTGAGACCTTTGAAGAGCGGGAGGCAAGCTGCATTTTGCCGGTGCAGAATGGAGCCGATGGCTTAACCGGCAAGGGGATTTTGGTGGGTATTGTGGATTCCGGGGTGGACTATTTTCATCCGGATTTCAGAAATGAGGATGGAAGTACCCGGATCCTGCGACTGTGGGATCAGAGTGTAGCTGGAAATCCACCGGAAAACTATGTATCAGGAACTGAATATACGAAGGAAGAAATTGATGAGGCGCTTGCACTCGGGGAAACCGAAGGCAGGCGCCTTGTTCCGTCTGGGGATTTCAGCGGACATGGAACAGCAGTTCTTGGAATAGCAGCAGGAAATGGGAGAGCATCGGAGGGAGTGAAGCGAGGCGTTGCGTATAGAAGTGATCTTCTGGTGGTAAAGATGGGAAATCCACGGGAAAATTCATTTCCGCGGACAACGGAGCTGATGGAGGGTATTGATTACCTGATACGGCAGGCAGTGAAGATGAGAAAACCGATCGTTATAAACGTCAGCTTTGGGAATAATTATGGTTCTCACAGAGGGGATTCTCTTCTGGAAAACTATATTGATACAGTTGCGGCCATGGGGCGGACTGTGATCGTTACAGGAACCGGAAATAACGGCAGCCAGCCCTGTCATGCAGGAGGAATCCTGCAGCAGGGGAAAACAGAAGAAATCCAGTTGGCGGTGGGAGCTTTTGAGCCCACATTAAATGTACAGTTATGGAAGGATTATGAAGATGAGATGGAAATTTATCTGGAAAGTCCGTCCGGAGAACGGATCGGTCCATTATATGAAAGGCTGGGGCCACAGCGGCATCTGCTGGAAAATACAGAGCTTCTGATCTATTATGGAAAACCCGGTCCCTATCAGCTGTCCCAGGAAATCTACATAGATTTCATTCCTGAGGGTAATTATGTGGACAGCGGTGTCTGGAAAGTTCTTTTAAGTGGAAAACGTGTGCGCTCCGGGCAGTATTTCCTCTGGCTGCCGGGTGGAAATGTACTGAATCGCGGAACCGGGTTTTATTCTCCGCGGGCTGTGGGAACTTTGACGATTCCTTCCACTGCCGGAAAAGTTATTTCTGTTGGAGCTTATGATTCCAGACAGAATGCCTACGCAGATTTTTCCGGAAGGGGAAGTCAGTTCTTGCCGATCCGGAAGCCTGACCTCGCAGCTCCCGGTGTATCCATCTCCGCCCCGGTTCCCGGCGGAGGCTACGCCACTGTCACCGGAACCTCCTTTGCGGCACCCTTTGTCAGCGGAAGCGCAGCTCTGCTTATGGAATGGGGGATCGTGAAAGGAAATGATCCGTTTCTTTATGGGGAAAAGGTGAAGGCGTATCTGAGGAAAGGCGCACAGAGTGTGGGCGGATATGAGGAATATCCGAATGTGGAGGTGGGATGGGGGGAGGACGTTATAATAAGGTTACATTGAAGAAAGTCAGTAAAATCAAGTGTTTCCGTTCATTTTCCCAACAC
>ENA-OQHI01000306-OQHI01000306.1-human-gut-metagenome-genome-assembly--contig:-NODE-306-length-35625-cov-8.542168_pt1 | contig 35625 bp, 28 predicted proteins | sample MGYA00242561_ERZ504713 | MGnify/ENA primary metagenome ERZ504713 (study PRJEB26092, sample SAMD00036217) | human gut metagenome | host: Homo sapiens | study: EMG produced TPA metagenomics assembly of... | reverse complement strand
TTGGTCGAACTCTATAGTGCAGGTTATAGATTAAGCGATTCTTGAGCCAAGATTAATGTTGGATGAGTTTTTGGGTGGCGGTGGGAGGGGCCGACTTTCTGGGCAAGCTGCGCGGGTCACGGCGCGGGCGCTCGCGCAGGGCACTCAGGGCCCGAGCGCAAATTTGTGTCCGCACGGCGAGATATACTTTTAACCATGTTGAGGGGCGTGGTGGGCAAGGTCGCCCGGCGCCCGCGAAATCAGAGGGTCCGCAGCGGCGCGTGGGCGCAAGCAGGCGGAGACCTCGATGTAGATAAGGGGACCATACGTGCATATTTACGCTATGAGTGACATTCACGGATGTCTGGATGCTTTTAGGGCAGCGCTCTCCACCATCGACCTCGATGCCCGGGATTCCAAGCTGGTCCTGCTTGGCGACTACTGCGACCGCGGCCCCGACTCGCTCGGCGTCTTTGAACTCATCATGGGCCTGCAAAAGCGGTACGGCGATCGCGTCGTAGCGCTGCGCGGCAACCACGAGGAGATGTTCCTCGAGTACGTTGACGAGGTGAACGATCTCAATTTCACGCAGGCATGGATACTCGCCGACAGTAATTTGGCAACGGCCAAGAGCTTCTTAGACGCCGAGGCATTCAAGCATGTTAAGCACCTTTTGAGGCTCAGGGAGTTCGAGGACGCCTACGCTTTTACGGTTGAGCGCATAAAGGCCGAGCACGCGGACATAATCGCGTGGGTCCGCAAACTCCCTTACTTTTACGAGAGTCCCTTCGGCCAGGTCTTTGTGCATGCTGGCATTGATGAGGGGGCTGGGGAGTACTGGAAGCTTGGCACGTCTGACGAGTCATTTACCATGATGCCGCCCGATTACGTGGGGCGCAAGTTCTATCTGGATGTTATCGCCGGACACATCAATACCGAGGCCGTCTCGGGCATCGCAGGCTACCGCGGTATCTGGCATGACGGGGCCAGCCATTACTACATTGACGGGAACGTCATGGAGCACGGCGAGGTCGCAGTGCTGAGCTACGATTCGGAAACGGGGAAGTATGGCGGCCCCGGGTTGGAGTAGGCTGGCGGGCGATTGGCTCGCGGATTGTCTGTGTGGGCTCGATTCGGGGCTTGGGCTGCGCCTTTGACGTTAACGGGATGTGGAAGCACCGAGAGGGGTGCTTCCGCGGAAACGATCGTCGGGGCTTCTTTTACCCAGTGACATAAGGCTTTTATTTGGCTAGCTTTTTGGTCAACTCGACCATCGCGTCCTTTATCCAGGTCATCGAGGCATCGGAGGTGTAGTCTCTGCCCTTAATGACGTTTAGTGAGAGGCTGCTTTGCAAGCTGAAGGTTGCAAGCTGCAAACTGAAGAAAGGTTTTAGTTTAGATGAAATTAAAAAAAGAACTACGCTAACTTATAATTATGGAACTGTGAGAGGCATCTGAAAAAGGTGGCTATAAGATGGATGACAAGCGTATTTTAATCATTAACGGCAAGACCGAGGACCAGATAATCGAGCAAATTATCGGTCTAGTGAATGATGATGATGAGCTAGGAGACATTCTAAAATCATATGAGGAGTCTCCTGGACTTAACGAATTAATAGAGAACATGTCTGCCTTCTTCACCGTTCAATAGAAAATTGCTTTTATGCGTAGGCCAGGGATAAAGCTGGTGCCAGCTTGGGGCAAGAACGATGAATTGTTTTCCCGCACAATGTCAAAGGCGTTGATTATAAATTGAAGGTGCAAATCAAATGAAGATTAAGGAATTTGGCTCTCATATTATTGATATGTATGCTGGTGGTTTTGAAGAGGATGTATTGAATACAGAATTTTCAAAATCTGGTTTTGAAGAGTTCCATAAAAATCACGGTAATAAATACCTATTGGCTTATTTAATTGATAGTACTGATGGCGATCAAATTATTACAGCTTTTGATATGTCTGGTACGTTTCCAGATGATGATAATAATGGTTTGATGACAATCTATACTCCTACTGGAGCTTATGCTATTGGACCTGCAAAGAAGAGAAACATCTCTGCTGAACGTACTGTTGAAGTCGTAATTTGGGTCACTCATATATTTGATTATATAAATTTCTTTGAAAATAATGTTGACGTAAAACCATTGTACAAGAGGGACGTATTGTATGAAGAGGATTAATATCGCAATCGATGACAGGACTGGATAGTATTTCGTTCCTGACGATTCACCAAATGATGATTATTACTATGATGAAGATGAGCAGTTCATCTCAAATCGTAAAGATTTTAAAACAATAGATAGTTTCATTTATTATTCAAAATCTGTGAAACAGTATCTTGCAAATGGTTCGGTGCCGGAAAGAATTTATTAACCGGTTTGTTTGATTACTAGCTATATCGGCACTGCGATTCACAATACGGCATTGCCAAAGAACGCCTTCCTCGGAAGGCGCGGCTACGCACGGGTCAACGAGCGCGAGTGCGTTACCGGTCCCGCGTGTGCGAGGAATAGGAGTTGAACGATATGATTGCGTCGCAGCGCGGGGATGATTTCACGCGCTGCGACGCAATCTCAGTTGTGCGTTTGCGGCAAACTGCCAATCAGCATATTTGTGAATATAACCGCAGTACACCCCGATCTTCGAAGCGGGACACGACGACAGCCTTTCATACTCATCGAGCATTGAGCGCAGCTTCGTGTGTTCAATGCTCGATCTTCCTCTCGACTAGCGAATCGACGTCAGTGGTCGTGACTTTGTTCTCGGGCATCGCAGGCTACCGCGGCGTCTGGCATGACGGAGCCAGCCATTACTGCATTGACGGGAACGTAGTTCAGCACGGCGAGGTCGTCGTGCTGAACTACGATTCGGAGACGGAGAAGTACAGCGGGCAAGGGCTGGGATAGGTCTGATTGCTTTACGGCCTGCGCAGCGCTGTCTCAAGCCATTTGTTCATTGCTGGAGCCTTGTATCTTCTGATCATTTTTCCTTCCTTTGTATTAAAGTGAAGTTCGGGTTTGCCAGAGGTGCCGCGGTAAAACTGCAGTTCATCAGCATTTAAGTCTATCGTGTCCCATTTTTTAATATATTGATACAGGCAATGGTATTCGTACTGTTCGTTGCTTAAAGCATGGGCGACGTCAAGGAGCGCAAGCACGGAGATGAGCACGTGCCACTGTTGATCTAAAACTTCTTTACCATTCTCGTCTTCAGTAAAGGGGTCAAAGGCGTCGAGTTCAGCAACCGCATCTTTGTCAAAGTAAAAGTTGTAATGTCGCTGATCGTCGGTGCGGCACTTGAGCACAAGGTAGAAAACGGCATCGTCTGCTGATGCCTCCTTTATGCCGCTGTTTTTGCACCATTCATCCCATCTGTCTTCTTTAAGGGCAGATTCCATTTCTTTAAGCTTATTTTCATTTAGTTTATTTAGCTCACGTACGGTTTCGCCCAGCTTATAGGCTGGGTCACTATGAGGACTGTCTTCGGAAATATTTTTGCAAGGATTGTTGCACCATCCAATAAAGTTCTTGATGTCAATCTTCTCAGTGCTGTGGGAACGGTTGAAAAAGTCCTGGATATCGTTCAAATCGGCAAGCTGGGTTTCGTCCATATCTGGATTCCTTCCTCATTAGGAGACATGTCTCATTATAGGCACGCTTGCGGTCGTAGCGGCTAGGGGTGCCAGTGCTAGTGAGGGTTCCAGAGAAGGAAGCGGCGCACCCTCGGAACAGCCAGGAATCAAGGTCTAATACTTTTCCCGAGAAGTGAACGAGCCAAAACGGACCCCCGAAGCATCGACACTTTAAGGGCATCGTTTCCTGCGGTTTCGATACTGGAATCCTGCGATTTTGCCGTCGAAAAATGCGGCTGCTTCGGGGTCTAAAAATAGGCGTTCACTTCTCGGGAAAAGTAGTAGACCTGGATAGCGGGTGATGTTGAGCCAGTAGCAAACCGGCGCTAAAAATGAGATAAGTAAGGTGCACCGATTATATGGAATCAAAAGCACGTTGCAAAAGTATGAAAATATCCTACAATTGCGACATGAAGTACTTTAGCAACATAACGGCGATAAGCGAGCTTTCCGAGAGCGAGGGCGTGTTCACCACGGCCCAGGCGGCTCGCATGGACATCTCTCGAGATGCACTGGCGCACTCATGCCGTGCCGGGCGTCTTGAGCGGATATGCCACGGCGCCTACCGAATGTCTGGAACACAGCGCCGAGACACCGATGAGCTCAACGCTTTTTGGAAGCTCACCAATCCCTCCCTTTGCGCGTGGGAGAGAAAGCGCCAGTGGGACGGCATTGCAGTGAGCGGTACGACTGCGGCGAACCTGCAGCAAATGGGCGATTTCTACCTGTCCCCCTACAGGATGACCGCGCCCGCGCGTATCAATACAAGAAACGAATCCCTTTCTTTTGTAAAGCGCGAGATCGCCGAGCAGGACATCGTTTGGCTCGACGGCCTGCCGGTAACCAAACCCGAGCGCACGCTTGTCGATCTTTGCCTCGATTGCGAGGACCCTTCATTAATCATCGATGCCTATCGCGACGCGCTTGGGCGTGGGCTCGATGCACAGCGGCTGAAAGATCTCGTAGAAGAGAACTCTAAAACCGTCAAACGACGCGAACTCATGAGGCCTTTGCTGATGGTACTGAACGGGTAATGCGAAACGGAGGACATGGTGAAGTACAAAACGCCTGCCGCATTGGAGATGGCTGTTAGGAATGCCGCAAGAGAATCACCAATGGATACTAATCGGGCAATTGTCGGTTTCTACTTTCATCGCTTCCTATGTCGCGTTTTTTCAGAAGATGACGGCAGCTTTGTGCTCAAGGGCGGTCAAAGCGTCCTGGCGCGAACGCTCGATGCACGTGTCACAAGAGATATTGACTTGGTTGCTCAAGAGGAAAGTCTCGAAGATGCTATTGCCGATCTGGTGCAGGCGGCTTCGATTGATCTGGAGGATTTCGTTTCGTTTGTCTTTGATCGTGCAGAGCAGATCAAAGAAGAAGATGAGTATCGGTGCGGTGCTAAGGTATGGTTCACCCCCTTTATGGGAACCAAGAAGCTACAGCCAATTTCAATTGACTTGGTAATTGATGAAGTGCGGGGACTTGAGCCTGAGGTTCTCGCGCCGATCGATCGTTTGAATATCGAGGGGCTCCCAGTCTGCGACTATCGAGTATGCCGAGTGGAGAGCGCCCTTGCAGATAAATTGCTCGCAATGATAGAGATACATGAGGGCCGTGCTTCATCGCGAATCAAGGATATAGTCGACATCTTGGTGTACGCGAAAACTTGCTTCATCGATGGGGCTACACTTATCGAGAGAGTCGAGAAAGAAGCGTCTGTCCGCAAGGTGGCAATGCCGGAAGAGTTCGTGGCGCCTCTCTGGTGGAAACAAAATGGTTCTGCGCAGTATGTAAAGATGGCTAGGCAGGCGGGGGTACTTGATCTCGCGGGGAGCATCACTGGAGCAGAAGAGGTCGTCAATCGGTTGTATGCTCCGTGCTTCGATCGTTCGGAGAATGTGCGCAAATGGAATCCCCAGACTACGGGATGGGAGTAGTCCAGACAGTTAAGCCGGCGGCAGGAGCTGGTCCCGCCGCCGGCTTGGGGCGTTACTGCTGCCTATGTGTTACTCGCAGATTTGGTCGAGCACTTCGGTGATGGTCTTTTTTGCGACTTCGAGGTTGCGCTGGGCTTGGGCGACGGCAGCCTCGGCTTGTTTCTTTATTTCTACGACCTCGGCAAAGCGATTGATGGATTCGCTGTACTCGCGCGTGCGCGGGCACAGCGCCGGCGGGACTTCGATCTCAAACAGGTCGCTAGGACGGATGGCGCGGATGCTGGCTGCTTCAGTTAATGCTTGAATCAGCTGCGCCCCGTGGCCTTCGGTAAGGTATCCAACAATTATCTCCGAAAACACTACGCGCTCATCTTCGGTCATCGTTTGGAATGACGGGCGAATGACGGTGGTGTTATGCGAAGCAACCAGATGCTGCTTAGCGTCATCGGAGCTGACGACGAGCAGGTTGGACGCGCCGTAGCGACCCAGCATGCGCGGCATGACGATATCTCCAGCGCGGAGCTCATAATGATTGAGAACGCTGGGGTCCACCTTTACGAATTTAGAATCCGAGCTATTTTGATTATCTGAAGCATCTACGGGCAGAAGATTGCCGTCCTGAAAATCTTGAGATGAGATTCGGCGCACCTCGACTGCGTCAATGTCGTTCGATGTCGTGCTCTCGCGGGGCATGAATGGCGCGACTCGCGTAAAAGAGTCACCGAGTGTGGCGCTGTAGTTTCGGGTGATGGCGATGAGGCTGATTTTGCCTTTTGAGAGAGCGGCGTGGTGTTGGAGCAGCTCGCGCGTGGCAAAAGTGGACGTTTCGATTGGCGTCGATCTTGGCGTATTGGTATCAATGCGGGCCCAGTCAGGAGAGATAGAAAAGGTGATATCAGAGTAATACGATGTTTTAGTCACATATTGAAAACGCGGTCCGGGCTCAATTGCGCTGCGAAATGCAACGCTGCGATTTCCTGAAGACAGTATGAGGAGCGCGCTTGTCATGTAGGGCCTGGGCTCGGAAAGTGGCAAATAAACGACGCTCTCGATGAGCCCTTCGCGTATCAAAATCGTGCGTGCTTGTTCAGCTTTATCAAGTAAATCGGCGGGAAGTACCACGGCTGCTCGAGTGCGGCCCGAAAGGGCGAGAGCATACAGGCACCAAATAAAAGGACCCCAGTCGCAAAATTCAAGGTAGCCAGGCTCCAAATAATCGATGAGCGCGGCACTGTCTTTTTCGATATCGTGCTTATTTGCGCGGTAGTAGTTTGATGCATCGACAAACACCGGCGCTGCATCATCATCGCTTGCATTCTGCTTGCCGGGTTCAAGCTCACAAATATCGGGCACGCCGTTACCGTTTAGGGTAAAGCACTTAGCGAGATCTTCGGCATCCACAGCGCCAGGCAGACGGACAGTGAGCAGGCGACTGCCTTGTTCCAGGTTAAGCGCGCGCGAGAGGGCGGCGGCGGTGAGGCGTGGCAATGATGATGTAGTTTCACGCATGTATAGAGCCCTTTCTTCTTAGTGGGTTTATATTAGCAGAAAAATATTGAAAATTTATAATGACGAGAACAGTGCACTGTGCTATCCTCGAAGCAATCCAAAGCCAACTCAATAGCAATTGCTTGATGCATTCGCTTTGTAGCCTTTAGGCAAACTAAGCAATCAAGCAGGACGATTTCACTTACGACACTACAGGTTAGATCGATAATCATCGTTTTAGCGTCAGAACATTCTAGAACTTAGAACAGACTAATCGACAAACATCTGCAATCGGATAGAAAGAAACATTCATGAAGAAACGGGACAACATCTACGAGGCATTCCTCAGTGCGATCGACGAGGATCTCCGCGACATGTGCGAAATGAACGGAAAGGTAGAACGGTCTCTTCCGTGTCCGTACTGCGGCGAGAAGAACGTCGAGCGCCTGGCCAAATCGCTCGTTGGCGTGCTGGAAGAGCGCTCGCCCGATATTCCCGGGCTGGTGCCCGAGCAGTATCGAGCCGATGTACACGAGGCCCGCGAACTTTTGACTGCCGCGACACTCGCTTTGCTGCCACTGTATTTTCCCCCGCGCGATAGCCGCATAGGCAGTGTAGCGACTGTGGTGAGTATGTTTAGGCACGGGCGTACTGCGGGCTTTAAATCGGCTGGTGTTCTCTTGTTCGAGGAAGTTGCGACAGGGATGAAGTACAGCACCAAGCAGGGTGCCTATATCCCGTCCTCCTTCGTGCGCCATACCGATGGCAGAAAGCCATGCGACCGGCTGCACCGCGATGGATCGCGTGGCTTTACGGCGGATGAAGATGATGCCGTCATGTTTTATAAGCGCTACCTCAAGGTGCAGCGACGCGTGTTCGATACGAGTCCGCGTTTCAACTTTGAGTTATGCGTCAAACGCCCGTTTGAGGCACTTTTGGACGAACGACACACTTTTTATTACATGGAGGAAAAGATGGAAATCGATTTGACCAACAAAGTACACGGACTCGAAAATCGCTATCTCCTCAATATCAAGCATCATAAAGATTACGACCTGTTTGACAAGCTGATGATCCATGCACTGCTTGCGTACCTGGGCGACACAACGGTCTCAACTGCTGCTCGCGAGAGTTATCTGGCGCAGGCCGAGCGCCTGATCGGTCACGCGACCAAGTCGCCGCACTCGGCACAGCTCAATGAGGACGACGGCGACGATCGCATTGCTTAACAACCACTAACGCCACGGACAAGAAAGGGGTCACGCCATGCCAGTCATCAAGATGTACGGCTACGAGGCCGCGCAGCAAACGGAGTATCAGACCAAGAAGTGGGCGACTAAGGAGGAGATGCGGGCGCTGTCGTCCGGCGATGAGCAGCGCGACGTGATCCTGGCGCAGGGTGCCACGGTGGCGTTCTACGAGAACGACAAGCATTGGGAGACGAGTGTGTCCAACAATGTTTTTGCCTTTGGAGGTACCGGCAGCGGCAAAACGGCGAGTTTCATTTTGCCCAACCTGCTCAATCACCACGAATGCTGTTATGTGGTCACAGACACCAAGGGTGAGCTGCTGCGCCGTACGGGGAAAGGCTTTGAAGAGGACGGCTACGAGGTAACGGTTCTCGATACTGTTAATCCCGAGCAGTCGGCCGGATACGACCCTCTGCGTTACGTGATGGATGTCGAGGATATCCCCACCACAGTGGCGGCAATCATGGAGGGGGTCGATCCTGACGGCCGTAGCCTTAGGTATGATCCGTTCTGGAATAACGCGAGCGACCTGCTGCTTCGAGCGATTGTTGGAATCCTGTTCCTCCTGGAGACCCTTGCCGGCACCCTTACGCCGGGTGAGGACCCCAATGCCCCGCGCCGCTACCTTAAGATGAACAACGTCTTTAAACTGGCTGCGCTCATCAAGGTTACGGGAGATGGTGAGGGGCGATTCCCGTTGGACTACCTTGTAGAAGAGGTGGAGTCCAGGGAGTTTCTCGATAAGTTTGGTGCGGAGAACGCTGATCTGTATGGCGTTGAGCAGTATCGCGATTTTCGAGGTGCGGCAGATAGGACGCTTAAGAGTATTCTGATCACGCTCAATGCAACTATCTCGCGGCTTAAGACGCCTCAGCTCATGCGCGTTTTTGAGAATGACGAGATGCGTCTTGATCGTATTGACGAGGGCAAGCGCATGATCGATCTTAAGGTGAGCGACAACGATTCGGCTAATGCATGGCTTGCGAACGTTGCCCTTAAGCAGCTGTTTAACCTTGCCCAGCGCCGTGCCGATGCCAGCCCCAGCGGCCATTTGCAGCGTCGCGTGCAGTTTGTGCTCGATGAGTTTCCCAATGTGGGCCGCATCCCCGATTTTGAGCGCAGCATTGCGACTGTGCGCAGTCGCGGCATTAGCTTTTTGATGTGTGCGCAATCGCTGAGCCAGCTCGATGTCGTGTACGGCAAATCCACGGCGCTTACCATCCTCGATAACTGCGATAGTTTGGTCTATATGGGCGGCGGCAGCAACATCGCGACGCAGAACTACATAAGCGAACTGTGTGGCGAGTCGGTTTTGGGCACCAAGTACGTGGGCGCCGAGCGCACTGCCGTAGATGTGCGCGGTTGCGTGATGACCCCAGGCGAGGTTGGGCTTATGCCCCGCACCGATTGCCTGGTCAAGGTGACCGGCATGCGTCCCTTCCGCGCCAAGAAGTACTTTTGCGCCGATCATCCCAATGCTGCCAAGTGGCTGAGGGATTAGCCCTTGCAGCTTTGTGTACCCCATCTTGCATGTTTTGTCGCACGGCTTCCGTTAGTCGTAAGCCGTGCGGTCCAGTTTTTGCCTCCTTACCGATTCCGTTTAGAAGGGAATTGCCATGCCCGTTATGTATCGTGAGCCCAGCATCATAAAGAAGTCCAAGGACGGCCGTGTTGCCGCTGTCGATATGGCAAGCGAACTGCTCAACAGCCGTGTGCTGCTGCTGGAGGGCGAGGTCAACGATGCGACCTGCAACGGCCTTATTAAGTCCATGCTGGTGCTGGAGCATCAAAGTGCGACCGAGCCCATCACCCTCATCATCAACAGCCCGGGCGGCAGCGTCACGGCGGGGCTGGCGCTCATCGACACCATGCAGTCGCTCGATTGCCCCGTGATCACGGTGGGCGAGGGCGTCGTGGCCTCGATGGCCGCGGTGATCTTGGCCTGCGGCGACCACCGTCAGGTGTACCGCCACACGCAGGTGCTCATCCACCAACTGATGGGCGGCACGGGCATGGCGCAGCAGACCGATATCGAGATCGTGGCCCAGCATACAGCGGCCATGCGCGCCGAGCTGGACGAGCTGCTGGCCGAGCATGGCAACCTGAGCGCCCAGGAGTTCCACGAGCTCACCGAGCGCGACTGCTGGTGCAACGCCAGGCGCGCTCTGGAGCTGGGCCTGGTGGACGAGGTGATTGCGCCCAGCAAGAAGGCGCTCTAGCGGGGCGCATGCCTTACAAGTACGTTGTGCAGGGCGAACAAGTGCGTAAATTCACAGCCAGAAAGAGGTTGAACATGAACAGGATTTGGGACGTCGATGGCATTGAGTGGGAAGACCTGCCCACCGTGAGCGACCTGCTGTGCGCTGCGGACACAAAGATCCTGGCGCGTGAGGTTGCCCTTCGATACGGCGGCAAGCCGGACGGCCGCGGCCGTGGCGATAGCGAACGCAGCCTAAAGCGCGCCCGCCGCAAGGTCAAAAAGCTGCGGAAGATAGATCCCGAGCCCAGCGACAAGATCATCCTGTTGCCCAAGCATGTCATCAATCGTCGCGATGCGGGCCACGGTTTTGGCTATTACGACGTGGAGCCGTGCATCTTTATGCGCGACGGCGTGCAAAGGCTGGGGGAGGACGCACTCGCCAATGTGCTTCCGTGGGAATTGATCCTGATGGATGATGAGTCCGCGAGCGAAATGCTGGGCTTTCACGTATGGCTCGAAGGCGAGTGGGATCTATGCGAACGTTATCGCTTTTTGGCCGTGGTGTGTGTTCGCATGCTGAACAACATCCGGGCGCAAAAGGAGCTGCGCAAGTTCCTCGAGCAGGGCGATGCGGCCTGCGATATGGACGAGGACGATGTAGTTGAGGACATTCGCCGCGACGTGCTGTATCCCGAGGAAGTAATTAACGCCAAACTCGGCGGCTATTGGGACGCGAGTTTGGGACTCAACCTGCCCTGGAAGGACGAGCATCGGCAGACTTGCACGCGGATTGACAGGGCTATCGATGACCTGTTTGCCGAGGAAACGAAGCGCTGCGCTGCGGAGCTTGGGAAGAAGCTCGAGCGCGGGTATGAGGAGCGCGGGGAGTTACTGAACGGGATGTCCTTGTGAACGGTTGCCGACGGTCCGATAAAAATCTGTCCGGACGAAATGATAGAACGATAGCGTAAATAGCATCTGCACTTTAAGGAGTTAACAATGGGAATCGCCTATAAGGAACTGTTTCGTGTAAACCGTCCTATCTGTGGGCCTGGACCAGGAGGTTTCTTCATTAAAAGATTCAAGGAAGGCGGCTACAGTGAGGCTGAATTGCTCGATTTAATTTCGGGAGTGGACTTTTCTCTTGGTGAAGTGGATGAGGACATTAGCCTGAAAAAGAAATGCGAAATAGTCGAACAGGCGGTGAGTGGGGTGCATTATACGAGTTGGGCCCCAGCGTGATCAGCATGATCATCTCACTTACGGTCGGAGGGTGTCTGTCTGCATGGGCGGGCAACAATTCAATCGCTGCCGGGGTTTTCGTGACGCCATGCCTGATTGCCTTGGGAATATATGCATGGTTTCGTTTATGCTTTGAGCGAAATCAAACGGTACTGTTGGGTGCGCTGAACCACATAAAGACACTTCAGCCGTAGTTGCATGAAATCGCCGATCGCCTGCCGTGGGCCCTCGGGACCGCCCTCGCGGCGCCCTTCCCGCTCTTTCCGGACATGGCGTCCTCCGATCTCCCGGGGCCGGCCGACCCGGCCCTCAGGGTATCGGATTCCCAAATTCATCCGTACATGTACGGATGAATTTGGGAGGTGTTCGGATGAAGTTGATATTCAAGGGGTGCGGCAGTTGGCAGGAATCTCAAGCGCCCAACCGCCAATCTCCACATTTCTTTGCTAAACTAGCTTTGCGCGGGAAACCGTGCATAGTTCGGGAGCATGTCCCCCAACTGGATCTAGGTTCGGATGCCGTTGCCCGGACTATTGGTGAAGGTTGGGGGACTTCCTACTTTCCATAGCGCAAGAAGTCGTAGATGCGGACGCACTTCCGATAATGCGAATCTTTCAACAGAGCCCTCTTCTTGGCAGGGTCGTTTCCCACGTCAGCCAGTGCCCGCTTCAGCAACGCTTCCAAGTCGTCGACGTCCATCTCTTCCTCTGAAAGGCACGGGATGAACGCGAACGGGCTCTTTGGCGCGCATGCATTCGCAAGGCCCTTTATGCTCAGCGACCCTTCGAATCTGCGACGAGTCGCAGGCATCGATTTGCGGAACGTTTCGCTTCGATAGCTATCAATCGAGGTGAGCGTTGGGAGATAAGTCGCTATGTCCTTACCGACCTCTCCACCGAGTCCGCGCGTGTACTTGAAGACAGGCATGTTGTTGGGCCGTTGGCGCACGTACATGTTGAGGTAGTTCTCGACGATGAACTTTGGGTCATAGCGAAGGTTATCGAGCACGATGTCCTCGAAGATATCTTCAGGTGAAATCGGCTTTCCGATGCTACTTGGTGACACCGACAGGCCGATGACGATCTTCTGGTCCGGGTCAAGGTCGTTGAGGACATTGTCTATCCCTGAGACGATGATGTCGGAACTCGGGTCGATATGCTCCGCAAGCCTGAACACGCTGCCCCTCAACTCGCGGATAAATCGCGTGCTATACATTTTCCGGAAGCTGCGCATCGCATCGTAGATCGACTCGAAGTCATCCGTGGTGATCTTCGTCATCGAAAGCGTACGGCCACCGAAACTCATAGCAATCTCGCCAACAGAGGTGTCGGTTGCGTGCTGAACGAAGATGAGCCGCTTGCCCAGCCGTTTGAGCTTGTCATCTGGTAGGCATTCGCAGATGTCACCCAGTATCGACCTGATGTTCTCGTCTTGAATCGAATAACCGAGGAAGATGACGGGATACTCGACGAAGAGGGTGAGCAGCTTCGCCGAGAGATACTTCCTCTTCTGCGCGAACTCCGCATAGTCAGCGCTGGTCAGGACGATGCTTCCCGCCCTCGAGACTGAGCCATGGATCTTGTATATCTCCTGAGAGAAAGCCTGGTCAGAGAACAGGAGGTCGCTTTCTCCGACGTAGGTCGTGAAACCAGGGAATAGGGTCTCACACATACAGTCATAATTCGTGGTGATGATGCCGGCAACTTTTTCCCTGCCCGCCTTCGCCAGCTTCTCAGTTTCGGCGCTCTCGACGAGACGAGCTCTCGCGATCTTATCTGCGACGTAGATCTTCATGGGCGAAGCGTCCCCGGTAAGCTCGTCACTGTGATCTTCGCGGAAGGCAGCGAATTCATCCGATGCAAAGAGCTCGTGGTTTACTTCGCTTTCCATGAGCGTGGCAACGTACGGCAGTTCGGACTCGACCTCGCCGTTCTGGACAGCAATCTTCGCCTGGCTCTTGAAGCGCGCGAAGGCATATGGGTCGTCAAGCACCTCGGCGCAGATATCCGAAAGCAGCCCCTCCCATCCCGGCGTGCCGCAGTAACGACGGGAGAGGCCAGAGCCGATGAAGAGAAACGGATAACGCCCGGCATCATCAACAGCGTTGTGGATTATCGATTTGATTCTCTCGTCCATAATCTTTCCTCCTGTACCAATCGACATGCTCGTGAAATGTTATCCCACCAACTTCGGCGAGTGCGGGCTGAAAGCATCGTTGCCGTTCTGCCCGTCGACCAATCCGCACGCGAGACTCAGCGGCACAACTGCAGCGTTCTCGACCTCCACGCTAAGCACGTAGTGGAAGTCCGCCCCCTGGCTCCCACGATTCCGCTCGTAACCAATGGCGGCCAGCCGGTCGGCTAGTTCGTCTCTCGAAACCAGCTCGTTAGCCTTCACCTTGCAAAGCATGGGTTCAAGTTCGTAAGTGTTTGTCTCGCTGATTGCGTTCCTGTAGAAGCGGAAATGGGTCGTACGAAAGAGATCTTTATGATGGGAGTACACGTGCCCGTCCTTAATGGCGTAGAAGTAGAAAAGGAACTCACCGCCCTCGTTTAGCCTGCCGCTACTTTCAAGGAAGCGGTAAATTTGTGGCGCTACAACGGAGAGCCGATTACGCTTCCGAAGCGATTTGCCCCACGAGCTGAGTTTATTGAATACCACAACGATATGATATTTAAAGGGTAATTGGACTATCTCCCGACCAAACGAGGATTCGGATTGGCTTGCTGAAATGTGGCAGTGCCCTGTTCTAAGCAACGTATTTGCGATAGAGTCGCGCGGGAACGGTGCTCGGGGCCGTTGCACCAGTAGCAAATTACTTATATCGAGCGATGTGATGCTGCGATTTCGGAAATGCTTGCCTGGTTGCGGCGCCGACTTCGAAAAGCTGGTTTTTATTTCCATTACAGCTGAAACAGGCCGTCAAAATTCATGGAAGATCTTTTCGATAGTAATGGATGAACTGAGGAGGTTTGTCTGGAGGGTGGATCGAGGTTCAAGATTGTTGCGCTCTGAAACGTTTCAGCTGAGGTCGGAGAGCGATCGCATGAGTCGATTTATATTTCGGCAGCGTTGCATCCATAGAAGAGAGAGGGATGCGTATTCGTTTGGCAGCGAGGGCGTGAGTGGGCGGGAACTTCGTGGCGTACAGCAATAAGGCTATACCTAAAAGCCTTTGTGTTGAACGGGTTTTCGCGGGAGCGGAGGGTGCGTGCCGCGAGGGACGGTCCGCGGCACGACCGACCCGGCGCGGCATCCGGAGCGGACGCGGATGCGGCGCGGACGGCCTCTGACGGGCGAGCATGCGACAGTGGTTGCCCTGCTGGGCGGCAATAAGCTCGAATCGAGCACGAGCGATTCTTGTCCGGGCGAAGCGTTACAACTGGATTTGTTCTGTTGCCGACTGATCTTGAAGCATGTTGGAAGAAACGGAATTATAATTATTTATTTGTCTGTATCTATCGAAATGGAGACCGAGCGCGTGGAAAACGAGAGGAACATAACGGCAGTTGACCTTTTCGCCGGCTGCGGCGGAATGTCCCTCGGCTTCGAAAAGGCTGGCGTCAATGTTGTGGCTGCCTACGACAATTGGGACGCTGCCATTGATGTCTATCGCGCTAACTTCCAGCATCCTGTTTTCAAAAGGGATCTCTCCGACGTTTCCGTATCCGAGGAAGTTGCCGGCTTCGCTCCGGATATCATCATCGGCGGGCCTCCTTGTCAGGATTTCTCGCAGGCCGGCAAGAGATCCGAGGATGGTGGGCGCGCAATCCTCTCTGTTAGATATGCCGAGATCATCGCGAGGTGCAAGCCTCGCTTCATCGTTATGGAGAACGTCCCACGCGTTCGAACGAGCAAATCCATGGAAGCGATTCGGGCCACCCTCAAAGCGCAGGGTTATGGCTTGAGTGGGCGAGTGATGGATGCAAGCCTGTGCGGGGTCCCCCAAGCTCGCAAGAGATACTTCTTGATCGGATGCCTTGGGGCGCCCGACGGGTTCCTCGACCCATATCTTGAGAAGGGCCTTTCTGACCATCAGATGACAATTCGTGAGTATCTCGGTAACGAGCTTGGAATTGATTACTACTTCAGAATTCCGCGAAGCTACACGAGGCGGGCCATCTTCAGCATCGACGAGCCCTCGGTCACTATTCGTGGTGTGGACAGGCCGATACCGCCGAACTACAAGCTTCACCCCAACGACGCGGCGGACCTCAGTCAAGCCCGGTGCTTGACTCCAAAGGAACGCAGTAGGATCCAGACTTTCCCGGAGTCTTTCAAGTTCTTTGGGAGTAAGACGGATATCAACCAGATGGTGGGCAACGCCGTACCGGTAAACCTTGCCACCTACGTTGCACGAGCGCTACTAGAGTACAGGAGGGATGTGAGCGATGGACTGCGTTGATCTTTTCTCGGGATGCGGCGGTATGTCGCTCGGATTCCAGAATGCGGGCTTCAACATAAAGGCGGCGTTTGATAACTGGCAGGCGGCTGTCGACATCTATTCGGCAAACTTCGACCACCCGGCATTCAAATACGATCTTTACGATGCGGAAGCGGTCCCGAAAATTGAAGAGTATTCGCCGTCGATGATAATCGGTGGCCCCCCTTGCCAGGACTTCTCCATTGCGGGCGCCAGACAGCGCGGCAAAAGGGCCAATCTCACCATCCGATATGCTGAGATAGTTCGGGACGTCAGACCCGAGTGGTTCGTCATGGAGAATGTTTACAATATCGAGCGGATGGACGTCCTGCCCGAGGCGCTGGAAATATTCCGCAATGCTGGATACGGTCTCACGAGGCGCGTCCTCAACGCCAGTCTATGTGGTGTGCCTCAGATTCGCAGGCGCTTTATCCTTGTCGGTCATCTTGGTGATAAAGATGACTTTCTCGGCGAACTCTTGGATTCAAGGCTGAGCGACAAGCAGATGACTGTCAGGGATTACCTTGGCGATTCGCTCGGCACGCAATACTTCTACATGCATCCACGCAACTTCCAGCGTAGGGGCGTCTTCACGATTGACGAGCCAGCGGTAACGGTACGAGGCACCAACCGTCCGATACCGCCAGCATATAAGAGGCATCATGCCGACAAGGCTGATATTTCTGAAGGTGTGAGAGCCTTAACATACAAGGAGCGCAGCTATCTGCAAACCTTCCCCGAAGAGTTTGAGTTTGTCGGGTCCAAGACAGACATTGAGCAGGCGATTGGCAATGCCGTGCCAGTTAAGCTTGCTGAGTACGTTGCTAGATGCATAGCTGACTATGCAGCAGATTAATTGTGGTGGTTGCCATGTCCTTTGTCGATGAATGGAATTTGAGCTATCCCATTCCGAATTCTATATATAGCGAGAATACGCTATCCGTTCGCGGGAGAACAGTTGGACAAGGTGGTGCTGGACAGTACGAACTCAAAGGTTCAGGCTCTCTTGCAAACGGGGATACGCTGACTGCAGTTGACATTATCGGACACGCAATCATCTTGGAAGTAGTCGTACCCTCTACTGGGCAAGTTGTCTCCCTTGGCACGCGTTATCCCGTTGCAAAAAAAGGCGGAAAAGTACGTGTGCAAATACAAGGAGACGGGGCAAAGCGTCCAAATGTCGGCAACTTGTTTGCCGCACTGCTGTTGTTGCCAGTGACGGGCAAAGTAAACGATTCATCGCCGTTGCAAGAGGACGGTTTTGCGGAAAGGACATTCTGGATGGATGCAGCCGAAGTAAAGCCTGTGGGCGTCTCCGAAGATGCATATATCTTGGAGCTAACGAAACTCTTCTTCGCCACTGGAAGCAGATACAAAGACGGGCAGTTTTCGGGTGCGATAGATTACGACTACAAGTCGAGAATTGACGATCTTATTGCCCTTTGCAATCGCGGATGCAAGATGAGGGCTGGTAGCCTGACCACGGCATTCAAGTATTTCGCTGACGTTTACGCAGGGAAACTTGAGTTTGATTACAGCGTGGCTGAGTTCATGCGAAACCTCATAGCGAGCCAATTGATTGCCGAAGAGGGCATCGACTACGAACAAGGCGATGACGTGCTGCCCGCAATGCATCAACTAATCGACCTTGCTGCAAAGAATTCATCGAAAGCATCAAGCAGAGAGAAGAGGACTTTTCAGCTAAACAACCTTCCAGCTGAATTTAAAACCGACTTCTCCAGGCGCTACATCACGTCACTACTGGCAAAGCCCTTTGTCATCCTTGCTGGCAACAGCGGAACAGGCAAGACGCGGATTTCCAAGCGTTTTGCAAAGTACCTTGAGGTCTTGGATGAAGACGGGGAGCCAAACTGGTTGCTCGTCCCGGTCGGTGCCGACTGGACCGACAACACCAAGGTGCTGGGCTTCTTCAACCCGATTGCAGACGGCGGCAAAGGCGCGTACGAAGAGACCGGCATACTGAGACTCATCGAACGGGCCAACGCTAACCCCGAGGTTCCGTATTTCCTCATCCTCGACGAGATGAACCTGAGCCATGTCGAGCGGTATTTCTCAGACTTCCTCAGCCACATGGAGACCATCGGCGAGGATAACCTCATCGTGCTTGATGGGTACGGCGATGGCGGTGCTGGCAGGCTGCCCTATCCGCAGAACCTGTTCGTTGTCGGCACCGTGAACATCGATGAGACCACTTACATGTTTAGCCCCAAGGTGCTCGACAGGGCAAACGTCATAGAGTTCAAGCCGTCGAAGGCCGAAGTCCTCGCAGGGTTCAAAGCCATCGAGGATGCGCCGGACGTTGCCGTCGCAGCTTCCGGCGTCCCCCAGGCTTTTCTGCGTCTCGCCAAGGACATATGGGAGGGAGCCAATTACATCAGCGAAGATGATGCTAACGCCATCTTCGAGAAGTTCGGCAAGCTGTATGAAGAGCTGGAGAAATGCGGCTATGAGTTTGCCTTCCGCACCGTGCGCGAAGTGCGAATGTACGTTAATGCCGCGCACGAGCTTGACGGCGAGAACTACGAACTCGAGCGTTCTGTCGATGAGCAGATTGTCCAGAAGGTGCTGCCGAAGCTCCATGGTAACAAGCGTGAGATCGGCAATCTGCTTAAAAGCCTGAAAGACATATGCGATGGCGAGCTGAGCTCCGTTAAGATAAGCCAGATGGCAGCGAAACTCGATAACGTGCAGTATGCGAGCTTCATCTAGCCTATGGACGGCAGCATCGGCGCAATCCGCTTTGCAGCGGATGGAAGAACAATAGCCAGGCTGTACCAGAGCGGTGCGCATGACCGAGTCGATTGGGACGAGGAACAGCAGACCGGGCTAACCGGGCTGACGTGTTTCGGTCTCAAGCCGGAAGCATCCCAGAATGGCGCTGGTTCAACACCAGCCTTCGCCGTCAAGGACGGTCTTGACGGGAGTCCCACGCTTCGAATCAACGAAACCACATGTTATGTGCTCGAATACGAGCGGACCCCTGATGGTGGCCTGCATCCTCGCGCCTCGTTCCAAAACGAAGGCAAGAATATCAGGTGCGACAGAAACGGCAATAGTGTCACCTTCCAGTTCGTGAACTATCTCGGGCGTTCGAGGATTCGATTCGGCGAGGAAGCTGATGCGCCGATGCTACAGTTCGAAGTCGTCCCGCTCAAGATTGGCTATGAAGACGATTACATCGAGCTCACCGAGGAGCTTGCCGCAAGGTGCGCTGCGCTGCTCCTTGACTACTCGGGCTCCACGTCGAACGTTTACAAGCAAGCCGACGAGAATCGCGAGACGCTGCTTGAGCAGTTCGTCTTCCTGCGGCAGTTCTGCTACGAACCGAACCTCCAAGCCCTCTTCGAGGCGATAAAGAGGAACCCTGATAGGACGCTGGATCACGAGGACGAGCTGCGGTCGGTTGGGGCTGGCATGCCGTCCCGGAGGTTTTATACGAACCCCTTCTCGAACAGCCGGATGTGGACGCGCTTGAACTGCGGCGGCGATGCGGGAGGCGTCTACCTCCCCCAGATGGTCAGCGTCACGCGCAAGTACGACCTGCTCGACACGCCCGCCAATCGGTTTGTGAAATTTGCCCTGCATGAGATTGACCGGATCTGCACCTCTCTGATGACTGTCCTGGATGCCGAGAAGGGCGATACTCGGCAGACGGAGTGTTATCGCGAAGCCGCCGCGCTGCACGCCATGCTGGATATGATACTCAGCGACGCCTTCTTCGACGATGTCGGCACCCTGCAGATGATGCCTCAGAACAACCAGGTGTTGCAGAAGCGCGAGGGATACTCGCAGATCTTCTTCGCATATTCCATGCTCGATATGGCGCTGCAGCTCGACTGGAAGGGCAAGGATGACATCTACGAGGGCGAATCGAAGAATGTGGCCCTCCTCTACGAGTACTGGATCTTCTTTGAGCTGTACGACATCGTAAGGGGGATCGAGGGGTGCGAGCCGATAAGCACCGATGACCACCCATTTATCGGGACGAATCCCGACGGTGGGCTGTCAATATCCCTCAAGCAGGGCGTACGCTCCTGCCAGTCATTCCAGATTGCGCAGTGCGGCGCGAAGGTAAACCTCTACTACAACCGCACCTTCTCGCCCCGTGACTTTCATGCCACTCGTTACGAGGGTTCGTACTCGAGACCGTTCAGACCCGACTACACGCTCGCGATATTCCCGGATGCTTATACAAACGAGCGAGCCGCAGTGCAAGATGGAGCTGTTGCATTCGTCCACTTCGACGCCAAGTACCGCATCACCGACTTGACGGGGCTTGTCGGCAAGGATGTGGGCACCGAGGAGGCAGAGCGCGAGGAACTTAACGAGGAGAAGGCGGCCTCCACCACGAACACCTACAAGCGCGGTGACCTGCTGAAGATGCACACGTACAACGACGCGATACGGCGCACGGTTGGCAGCTACGTGCTTTATCCGGGGTCGGGCGAAACGGGCGAGAAGGGCCAATTCCGGCTCTTCGAGGAGATTTTGCCGGGTGTCGGCGCTTTCGCCATGAAGCCGAGCATCAGCAGGACGGCAGAGAATGCGTTGCGCGATTTCATAGAGAAGGTCATCGGCGAGAACACGGCAAGCAATACGCGGCTGAACCGGCTGAGCTACTTCACCGAAATGGTTGTGGCTGAGCCTCCAAGCGCGGGCAAGACGGATAGCGACTCCTACGGGCATGGTGGCGAATCGTTCGTGATTGGCTACATTCGAGGGGACTCTCCCGATGACTACTATCACTTTCTCGAAAGCAGCGGCAGGCTCCGCAAGGGCGGGCGCTTTCTCTTCTACTTCTATGCCATTAAGGACGGGCATGTCTACTCGCACCATAAGGATCTCTTCCGCACGTCGTGGTTCCGCTTCTATCGGAACGCCATAAGCCAGACGAACACCTACGAGATCGAGCCTGTGGCGTGTCGCATAACCTCGAATGAGCTGGTTTCGAGGGACGAGCTGGCCGACCGCCTGGCCGACCTTGGCTACGTGCGGGATCGTGGGAATCAGGGTGCCGACTTCTACTATGTCCTGTCCGTGCGGGTGGAAGATGACGCGGCAGAACCCTTAAGCCTGGGGCGCAGGGCGGTGGATGAACAGAACGGCAACGATGCGTTCAGCCCCCACTCGCCAAAGATTGTTGGGTGATCATCTGGTCATTTTCAGAGTAGCGGTAACACCTACGGGCGCGCGAGGGGCAACGCATGAGGCCAATCGTCTACAACGGGGTTGACCTGTCGGGCGTGTGCTCTGCCGAGGTCATCGAGAAAGTTGCCCTGCCCGTGGAGGCGGAGACCCTGGCGGTGCCGAGGCGTGCCGGCGCACTGCTGGTGGCGGGGCGGCTGTCCCCCAGGCTAGTGCGGGCGCGGCTGTTCATGGACACCCGCCCGCGCCTTCAGGACGATGTTCGGCGACAGGGACGACGCAGCGGCGCTGCCACGTCGCGCAGGTAGCGGAGGAGGGTTGCTCCCAATGGCCCGCGGCGTCCGCGCCCCGGTGCCACCCCGTGACCGGCGGCTTCGCTCGAAGCCGCTACATCAGGCTCGTTCCTGCTTTTCCGGGTCATATCCCTTCGTATACACGGTAAAGCTAAGGCTATCTATCGTGCCGGTGCTGTAGACGCATGCGTCGGGCGCGCTCCGTGTGCCTTGGGCGGTCGGGTCGGTCGAGACACAATCGTCCCTATCTATTCCAAGCAATGGAATGGGCTTTGCCACCTGGTCGGCGCTATTAATTTGCGCAATGATCTCCAACAACTCGTATAACTTGATAAGCCATGAGCTGTATGGGTGCTCGCCGGGTCCCTTGTGCTTCAGCGTGCACTTTGATTGCGGGCTTTCGGCGAGCTGGCTCAAGCGTTCAAAAAGCGCCGGGTACTCGGCTTCGGGAAACTCGACTTGTACATACTGTATGCCATTGAGGATGAATCCGTACCACAGTACGGGGTATGGAAAACCGTTCCTATCTGGTCGCCTGATTTTTGTCCTGCAATTGGGCTGGTTGACGATAGACAGCCATGCCGCATAGAGCTCGTCGGAAATTAGGTCGCTCGCTTGGTATGTTGGGCCAAGACCATCGAGAACAAAATTGCCAAGGCTGTCAAAATAGTGGGCACAATCCGTTAAACCCTTTTCGTATGCCGTGTCGGCTTTTCTCCGTATATTGAGTGCGACGTCGCGGGGTGATTTGCGACCAAGATGTTTTTTGGCGTTGTGCCGCGGGTTGCAATAGAGCTTGGTCGCCGCGTTATATCGATCGCAGTACTTGCTGTTAGGGCCGGTCGGAAAAAAGAGCGAACCACAGGTTTGGCATGTTATCGGCATAATGCCGCACAGCAGCAGCTCGTGGAGGATGCGGGCATAAAGGCTTGCAAAGGAACATTCCTCTTCGGTGAAGTAAAGCTCTCCTGCCTTTGCAATAACAGCTTGAAGCCTTACGAGCCTATTGAGGTTTTCCTGGTCGTTAAGCTCTGCATACGTATGGAAGTCTCCATTTGCGTAGATTTGGTTCTCGCGCATAGCCTCGAGATAGTTCTTGCGAAACGCCTGCATAAAGGGGGCGCTATTCATGCGTTTTATATCGCTCAAATGTTCTTCGAGCTTTTGAGCCGTTTCGTTTCCGGGCAAGTGCTTTTTGGCTGCGTATGCAAAAGCGTCGCCAAAGCGGATGATTGCCGGCAGCTGATTATCGAATAATCGAAATTGTCGCGGGTCGCTTGTTTTGATGGCGGCTGGGAAAAACTCTTCGTTTTGCGCGAGCAGGCTAGGTGCCTCGGTGTTTTTAAGCAGCGGGGCAAGCTCCAGACATTCCTGATAAAAAACAATGAGAAGCGCTCGAAAGAGATCGGTATTGGTGCAACCGCAAGCTGTTTCTATCTGCGAGTTGACCTTTGGATAGTTGTCTCTTGGATTGTCGCGTTTATACGGCACCGGTTCTGTTAGCCCGGTCTTGCCGTTGGTAGTTGTAATGTCCATGTCGTTCGACACGAGCTTGAGATAGGAGCTGAAGAGGGACGCCATTTCTTGCTTATTGAGTTGGGCCGATGTCGTGATCACCGCGCGGTACAGGCGGTTGATTTCGTTGCACTCAATAGCGTTGTTGTTCATCCAGCAGCTGTAATAGCGATAGTCGGGAATCGCTGTGATGTTCATGACACACTGCCTGCAGACATTTTCAAGGAGATACCTGGCCATGCCAGATATCTCTCCGTGTGCATGGCGCGTAATGGCTTTATCGAATATCGGAGCAAAGAAATCGAGGTCGCGTTCCTTTTGTTTTTGAAGGTTGACTTCGATTTCGGCTTCGTTCAATTCTGCTTGCGCGGACTCTTGGTCGGAATCGTCTGGATCGAGCCAGTCGTCATGGTCTGGTTCGGCTGCGTAGTCCATCGAAGCGTGTTGCGCATCGTGGGGAGCAGGGGGCTGACGAATGGCGTTCTGCAAATCGATGTAAAAGCGCAATTTTGCTCGCTCACGAAAGTGGCCCCCAATCTCGTTGAAAAGCGAGCTTAAGTCGACGCGTAATAGGTCGTTGGCTACGGAGACGAGATTCCATGCGCTTGCATTGCCGGTTGCGTTTCCGTCATCGGCGCAATCAATCTCTGGCGTTCTGTTAAGAAGAAGCATGCGGGGATTGACGGGAGAGCGAAGAAAGCCAGCCTCGAAACCCCAGCTAAACGGCTCTTTTTCGGAATCAAGCATTAATGCTCCAAACAGCCAAAATTTAAAACCCGATAAAAGTCATATTACGCGGCTGTTTGCGGCTGTTCAATGGAATCAAGCGAAAAGGCTTAAAACCAGGGAGGCCGTTATGTCCGATTGCATCAAGCTCAACAAAGGAAACATCGATGTATGCGAGCGCGAGGTTATCGTTCTTCGCGAGATCATCGCTGCCGCCATGGGTCGTTTGCACCAGATGCGCAAGCAGTGCGAGCGCGGCTATGTGTCTTCGGAGGATTTCGAGAATGCGTTGGATGCGTACGGAGTAATCAGTGAGCGAGTCGATGAGCTTGACCAGCTTGGTTTCGAGTTCAGATGGTCGTCAGTCCCCGATGCCGGAATCGATGAGAACGACGGGCTCGAATGGATCGAGGACGACAACCCTCCGCGTGAGCGCGGTTTTGATATTGCTTGTTAATGTGACCGAACGGTTGATTGGAGACAAAATGTATCCGTACTACGAATGTGACAACTATCCCATGAGCATTACAGATGATGACGGCCCGTTTCTGATCATGGAGGCGAGGCTGTCTGGCGACGACGAGCTCAATGATGATTTTAGGAAAGGCGCCAGTTATAGATGCTCGTGTGCGACTGTTTCTGCGGCGATTGATCTTTGCAGGTCGATGACGGACGGCGATGCCGATCCTTGGTATGAAAGTTGGGAGAAGGCGGTTGAGCGTTATCCGCTCGAGAAATGCGAGGATGCGACAACGCTGTATTGGATCGAGCCGACCGATCCGCACAAGGCGCTGTGCGCCCTCCAACCCCATTGCGATCTTGAGCCATACGTGGCTGAGGCAATTGGCGCAGTTGACACGTATCTACTGGAGTGCGCGGACTATCCCTTTACGGTCGATCATTTAGATCTAAAGGACGTTGACGTCCTGCTCAGCGCTGCTTGGGGATTGGCTCGAGTCCTCGAAGAAACTTGGGGCACTTGCGACCCTGATGATGTTTTGGAAAAGATCGAGGATGCTACGTACAGTGCGTATATAACGGTTAAGGACCTGATCGCGGGCGAAGAGGCGGCCAAAGCCAGCGCAAAGTCCGATGACAATCTTTAGCCACCGCACTGAACGGCGCGACCGATCGGAAGGCTGCCGGGAAAAGCTTTAGCAAGCGCCCCGACCAGGTTCAGGAGTCTGCCGCCGATGCATCCCTGATGCGTGTCGCCCTTGCAGTGATCGATGCCAAAGAGCGCGAGGCGTTGGAGTGCGATCTTAAGAAACTGCTCGCTTCGTGCGAGTAGTCGCTGACTGCTCCTCTTTCCTTTCTTTCTTCTCTCAAGCGGCATGGACGCCGCCGCCTTGACCGCCCAGCGCGAGTTTTGTCCGCACGGGATGGTATCAAACACGTGTAACAACTAAATCGGAGGTTTGACCATGGCTATGTGGGATCTCAACTGCCAATCGAATCCGTCGTCTGCGGACGACAAGGAGCTCGCTCCCTATCTTGCACGTCAAAAGGCGATGCGCGAGTTTTTTGAGCGTGCGCTGTTTGCCCCCAAGGATCAGGGCAACAATGGCCTGTACTTTTTGGGCGCCACGACGGGCTCGGGTAAAAACTATACGGCCGAGCAGGTCACAGCCGACCTCATCGCCGGTGGCTGGGACGATTCGGGCTGTTTTAACAAGTGCCCGGGCCGTCGTTACCTGGTGTTTGTGGTGCCGGGTAAGGACAACCGCGACAACTACGTTGCGAGCGTGCGCAAATTGCTGGTTGAACAGGGCATGGATGGCGATGCCGCGCAGCGCATGGTGTTCGATCTTCCGCGTGCGGGCGATAACATCCTGCATTGGATTGAGACTACGCGCGGTAAGGGCGCCGTGGGCGTGCGCGACATTCCGTGTCCCATCGAGGCGGACGACGAGAGCTCTCATCGCATCATTAAGCGAGCGTGGGGCAACGCGATGGAGATCGCCGATGACCTTTTGGGCATCCTTGACACTCGAAATCGTCTGGGAGGTGTTGCAGACCGTTTGACCCCCGCCCTTCGCGACAAGCTATCGTCGGCGGATGCGAGCTTGCGTTGGGCTGTGAGCCACGAGCTCAAAAACATCACGCGCGGCATGGAGGTGATCCCCCAGATTTGGCCGTCTGCCCTGCTCAATGACGAGAGCATACCGCATGTGATTGCCCTGACGCCGCAAAAGCTCATCAATAGGATCGATACAGTGACCGGTGCAGGCGTTGTGTTCTTTAACGCAATGGCTGCCGAGAAGGGCCTGTTTATCTTTGATGAAATCGACCACATGAAGGCCGACATACTGTCGACGCTGACAGACGATCCCGTGACGTTTCAACCGGACGAAGTATTGCGTATCCTCGATCGTCATTTTAACGGCGGTGTGGTGGACCCCTTGCTACTGGGGAATCGAGATCAATGGATGGCGGTCTATACGCACGCTTCCACGTCGGGCGATCACAAAGGGTCAAACGCCGAGAGGAACAGGGTTTCGCGGGCGAGCGTAGAGGAAGATGCCGAAGAAATCGCCAAGGATGCCAAGAAAATTCAAAAGGCACTCGCCTCTTGTATTAAGGACATGAAACTGCGTCCGCCTTTTGCGCTGTCTGACGAGGCGAAAGAAGAGCAGCTCTCCGGTCGACATCTGTTTGGCAGCGACGATATTTCGGTGGGCGACAACTCGGCGAATCCGTTGCGCTTCAAACTCAATGAGGGCGGTACTCGCAATATGATTATCACTCGCGGAGGGAGTGGGCAGCAAACCGTCAGCAAGGCGGTGCGTCGTGCACGCGGTCTGGTCAGGATGGTGGTGGGTCATCTCGCCCGTTGCGCCACGCTTATGGACAAGCTGTACTACGGCAGCATTTCGTACAAGGACGACCTTTCGCGCAAGAACATCATCGATGCCCTGGGCATTAGGAACAACCAGACCAGCGAGAAGTATTTTTGGGATTCGTTGATGCTGGCGCTGTTCTTTAAAGATCGCAAGAATGACGAGATCGATGCCGCCGACGACTCGATGTATGCGCGTGGTGTCGATTATCTAGTGATGGAAACCACCATCGAGCACATGTTTACCACGTACCTAACCAGCCACGGCATTGAGCGCATGCCCGAGGCCTACCTTGCCTCCATTGCCGCCAAAGCGCCTTGCGTGTGCATGAGCGCAACATGGAGTGCGCCGACCGTCAAAAACTTCAACCTCGATTACCTTGACGAGGTTCATGGCGTGGTTCGCAAGGACGCTTGGATTGGCGAGCTCAACCAGGAAATCGTGCGACAGACTAAGCTGTTTAACAAACAGGCTGCGAAGGAGTACGACGTCGATATTGCCTGGGTGGATGAGTCCAAGGAAATTGCCGGCATGGTCGCGCTGGCAGGCGGCGCCTTTGGCGGCATCATTGTGTCGCCCGACGAGGTGTACGAGCGCGCGATGCGGTTCTTTGACGGGATTGGCGTGAGTGAGGGACTTGCGGTGCGCTTGCGCTTAAAGATTGCTGACAGGGTGGGCGTGAGCGACGCCAAGAGCATCGAGTTTGAGCTGAAGCGCCTGAGCAAGACGCTTGTTGCCGTGAGCACTTGGGCCCGTGGTGTGGCGCGTAACGAGCAACGGGCGGGAGCCGTTTTTACCACGCGCCACATGGGAAACCATGGCGAATTCAATAGTCTGGCGCTGGATCTTGCGCGCGAGATTGTCGCGGAGCTGGTGATTAGAAACATCAAGTGCCCCGAGATGTCGTACGAGAAATCGCTTGAGGCCGCCAAGGACATGGTGCCGTGCTTTAACGCTGCGGAATGGGATGCAGGTTGGCGTGGCGCTCAAAAACGTCTCGAGCTGGGCCAGCCGACCCTGATGTTTATCAATCTTTCGGCCGGTGGCTTTTCCAAGAATCTCAAATACAAGGTGCCGGAGAATCTGTGCGACATGGTTCATCAGGTCGATTGCGGCTTTGAAAATGCCGACCGTCGCCCCAAGATGGATCTTGATTTCTTATATATCGAGTCGCCCACAAGTCGTTTGACCTGGGGAGTGGAGATCAACTCAAATAAGTTTGTCCAGCAGGCGCTACTTGGCGTGGTGGAGCAGGAGGAACTGGTAGCGCGCGGCGAGGTTCCGTTTACTCAAAAGCGCCGGAACGTACGGATGCTTCTATCTGGCGTTAATAAGAGCCTGCCGGTGCGCGACACCCTCTCTTATCAGGTCGAAGGCGCTCGCATTGTGGCACAGGCTGTGGGTCGCCTGATGCGCACGAGTGTAAAGATGCCTTGCGTGCAGGTGCTGCTCGACCGCGAGATTGCGAACGATTGCAACTTTTCGTTCTTGCATGATTTGCCGATGGGCTACGAGCTTGAGCAGGTGGTTGGTGCCTGCGCCGCTGCCAACAACCATATGACGGACAACAAGGAACACGCTGCCGTTAAGCAGCAGAACCTTGCCGCCTTTAGGAACAACCTTGCCAAGCAAAAGCACGAAAAGCTGGCGTGGAAAGTTACCTCGCTAAACGCCGGGGACGAAGATCTCACTGCTTTTGATGGCGAGCGCGACTTTTACCTGCATCATTTTTGCCTGCCGTGGGAAGATCTCGCGCAATACCCAGAGCGCCGGAGTACCGCGCTGCGCATGTCGCATGCTGCAAATGGCTATGCCTATGCAGAAGGCGGGGCATGCAAGGTGCCGCACTTTGAATTCCCTAGCTACGATGGTGAGCCCGTCGAGCAGATTGCTGCTCGTCTGGAGGATCGTTGCCACTGCAAGGAGGGCTTAAAGGGCGCGACGGTTCGCCAGGTGAGCCAGGCGGCGGCGCGCGTACCCGAGCTGCTGTCAATTCGCGAAGTGCGTGAGCGTTGGTCGAGCGACGGGGTGCCCACAACGCTGCAGCCGGCGGCGACGGCGCACATGACGCCCTATATGTTCCAGGCGGTCTACCTGGGTGAGCTGGGAGAATCTGCCGGAAGGGCAATCTTTGAGGCATATTACGACGGCCGCTATTCGCTTACGCGTGGCGATGCGGCACACGCCGAGACAGGTGGCGACTTTGAGGTGCTCGATGCTGCTGGCAACACGACCGGGGTATGGATCGATTTTAAGCACTATCGCATCGGTGCCTATATCGCTTATGTTCGCGACGGTCGCGAGGCGTCGGATGCCGAGCGCTTTAGGGCGAAGGCTCAAAAGGTTGGGGCGAAACGCCTGCTAATCGTCAACGTTTTGGCTGATGAGGCAGCGCTTGAGTGCGTGCCCAAGGCACTCGATGCTGAGGGGACTGTGTTCTCCGTTCCTTATATGGCCGCCGACGGTGCAATCAATTTGGAGATGATGGAGGCGATCGGCCGTGCAATCGAAGCATAACCAGCCGTGCGGTTTGGGAGACATCGCCGTATCAGAGCTCGTGTTGCAGCTCGATGCCGCTGCTGCCGAGGAGCGCTACTCGGTCTTTTGGTGCAACGTCGGCGATGCGGGCAAGCATGCCGTGGCGAACTTTATGGCCGATGTGTGCCAGACGGGCAAGGTCGTCGCGCTCACGCAGCTTGCAGACAACCGCGTCTTTCTGATGGTCAAAGCGGGCGTGCAGACGGGCGACCTTAATGCCTCGCTTTATCAGGAGCAGATAGTTCCGATTAAAACTAATTGGAACGAGTTGGACGATTACGTTGCGCTCCGCTTGCTGTTCAACTCCTGCTCTCAGTTTGAGGGGATTGAGGACGAAGTTCCCAATGACACCGGGCACCTGTATGTCATTAGCGCCAAGGGTGCCCGCCGCGATGCTGTCGAAAGCGACGGAAGGGGACCTGCCAAGATCGAAACGGTTGAAATCGTTATCGATGAGGATTGCACCTTTGATCTTAAGATTCGGACGTTTACCAAGCGCCGTGTGCTTATTGGCAGGGCACAAGGTGACGAGAAAGAGCTCGAAAAGATTAAGAGCCAAGTGGGCTACAGGCTATCGCCCGTGGCGACGATGGTGCTTGCCCACGAACAAAAAGACGAGTACATCCTGCGCCGAGCCAAGGGCGACAAGCCGTCCAAGCGCCGTGATCTGATGTTCTCGGCCCAGGCGGACAAGGTCGCCTATACCAAGAAGGGCATTTTGTATCGAGAGCTGCAGATTCTCGAACGCCGTTACAGCGACTTCGCCCGGGTGACGCTCATGGAATACCCGCGTAAGAGTTTCTACGAGGTGCTCAAGGGTGATGAGTACGCGCGCGTGGTTGCGGAGCGCATGGCGGGGCAGCGAATCGTGGTGTCGTTTGCGCGCAATGGGCTTGCCGAAGTGGCGCGCCAGCTGGCCGATCGACTTAACGATTCCTCGTGGGGCGTTCGCGCAACGTATGGCGGAAGGGCCGTGGATTCGCGGGCGCTGAACCTTGTCGTTGTGCCCAATGAGGTTGCTGAGGACGACGGCTATGCCTTACATGCTGGCGTGGTGGAACAGCACGTGACACCGGATGTGTGCGAGCCACTGTTTAAGGTGGCGCCAAAGCAAAAGGATCGCAATGCGCAAGAGGCGATCCTGGGCGCCATGCTCAAAGAACTGCTGGTAAAGCAGGATGTTGTCGACGAGCGGGTGACGGCGTTTGATCTTGATGCTTTGGATATTGAGTCGGTGACGGTGTGTGGCTTGGTCGATGTGCCGCATAAAACAAAGGACAAGATTGAGCTGGATTCGCGTATCGCTACGTTGGCGATTGGCGCGGATGGGGGCATGCGCTATGCCTCACATTCGGCAGAGGATGGTCCCGAGGACGAGATGGAGCTCGATCTGCTGACCGCGGACGGCAAACTCGATAAGGGCGCCTATGTCTTTGACGTGCATGCGAACGGGCAGTCTATGCTTGCGCGCGTGCGGGATACGGGACTGACGACGTTTTCCAATAACTTTATGGCCCTGGTGGGTGAGCATCAGCTCACAGGCAAAGCAGGGCGTAAGAAAGAGATTTTCGAGAGCTACAACTCGCCTTATTACGGCATTGGAACGTTCGAGCGTGCGGGCAAGACTTGCTATTTTGTGGGCGTCAACAACGGCACCCAGGAGGATATGGCGACTGCGATTCACGTGCGTTCGATTGAGGTACTCGACGGCGATGATTTGTCTGAGTTGTTGGTTCAGCTGGCCAACATAGGCCTTTCGCGCTATAAGGCTCCGTCCGTGTGGCCGATTCCGGTCAAGTATCTCAACGAGTGCGCTGCGCGTGAGGGCGCGGTAGAGGATGGCGGTGGCGACAAGTGATGGTGTTGCGCAATTATCGCTCCTAGAACTTTTTGAAATTACGCTTGCATTGTAAAAGAGGAGAACATATACTGCAGCCATAGCACATCAGATGGGGTCTCAAAAAGAGACCAAGCAAACGAGTTTTCAGTTTATGTTGAGAGGTACTTGAGCATGACCAGCAGAATTTTCCCCCTTTACAACGACAATACCGACCATATCGATCTCAATACCATCTACGGTTGCAGTATTGGTTCTAAGGCCGAGAACTACATGTTCGCTCAAGATGATCTAGAGCTTAGCTCCGAAGATTATGAGTACCTGAATGATATTGAGCGCGAGCGGGAGTATGAGCTCGGCATCCGCTGATGGATGTGGGCTTGTCTCCAACTCCTCCGATTTAATTACCCCGTTATCACCTCTTTTTAGCGGGGCATATTGGATCGATTATGTGTCAAACATCAGCTCATCGTGGGAAGGAATCGGCAATGAGCAAGAACGTGAACAAGAACATCAATGGCGGCGCTGCGGGTAAGGCGAAGGCCGCCGGGCGTATGGCGACAGTTGCTGCGGCAACGATCGCCATGACGGGCGGGTCGCTGCTGTCTCCGCTGACTGCGGTGGCGCAGGGTGCGAACGGTGCCGACGCTACTGCGAAGCCGGCTGCGGTGCTGTCTCCGTTGACGAGCGCGGCTGCTGCTAGCGCTGGCGCGGGCACGGCGTCAGCGGTGCAGAAGGTCGCCAACCTGCAGGCTGCGGTCGATGCGGCTCGCGCTAAGGCCGCTGCTGCCAAGGCCGATTTGGATGCGGCCGCCGCTCCTTACGACGCCGCCGCTGCCAACCAGCAGCAGGCTCAGAGCGCCTACGATGCGGCCCGTGGCACAAGCGACGCTGCCGCTTCTGCAGCTTCGGCCGAGCTGGAGCAGCAGATGGGTGCCGCGCAGGACAAGGCCGATGCGGACGTGAAGGCGCTCGAGGACGCTCAAGCTGCACTCGATGCCGCAAAGAGGGATCTGACGGACAAGGGTGAAGCCCTGACCGCTGCCCAGAAGACCGCCGACGATGCCCAGGCTGCGCTCAAGTCCGCGCAGGCCGCTGCTGCCGATGCCACGCCCGAGGCTGTTGCCGCGGCTCAGGCCGCTGCCGAGCAGGCCGCGAGCGAGCTGGAGCAGGCAAAGCAGCAGGCCGCCGACGCGCAGGTCAGGCTTTCGAATGCCCAGGCTGGCGTTGATGCCGCCGCGGCCAAACAGCAGGACGCGCAAGGCAAGCTTTCGGCAGCTCAGCAGGCAAAGGATGCGGCCGATAAGGATGTGAATGCCGCTCAGGCGAGCTATGACGCCGCCAAGGCCGATCTCGACCGTGCCGAGCAGGGTGCCGCGGGCCCGGAGTACGAGGCTGCCAAGGCCAAGGTGGACGCCGCCGCTGCCGCGCTGGACGCCGCCAAGTCGGTCCAGGCGCAGCGCGAGGGCGAACTCGCTGCTGCCTCGCAGGAAGTGACCACTGCCGAGGGTGAGGTGCAGGCTGCTCAGCAGGCGCTCGCCGTCCAGCAGCAGGCTGCGGCTGACGCGCAGTCCAAGTTGGACGCTGCCACGGCTGCTGCGACCGCGGCAGACGCCGCCGTCGATCAGGCTAAGGCCGAGCATGCCAATGCGCTTGCGGCGCTGGCCGACGCTCAGGCCAAGCTCTCGGCCGCTAAGGACGAGAAGAACGCTGCCGACAAGGCGCTCGACCAGGCAAAGGCTCAAAAGCAGCAGGCCGATCAGGCTGTAGCTCAAGCGCAGGCCAAGCTCGACGCCGCTCAGGCTACGGCGAACGCCTCGGCGGAAAACTACCGCCAGGGCGCCATTGCGTTCTTTAAGAGCGTGGGTGCCGACGATGCGGCGGACCTGATTCTCAACTGCAAATATGCCAGCCTCACCAAGGTGGGCGAGGAGGTTGACGCGACGAGTCTGACCAACATGAAGCAAGCGATTGTGTGGCTCAAGGCGTGTAACAAGTATCGTGCGAGCGTTGGCCTGGGTGAGCTCAAGGTGACGTATGCCATGATGGCGACCGCGATTGCCGATGCGAATTTCTCCGATACCAAGACTGCGCACGCCATGCAGTTCAACGTGGGCGAAAACGTGGCGTGGAACTACGGAAGCGACCCGTTCATCCAGTGGGTCGATCAGGAGAAGGCCGTCTTTGACCGCGCTGCGGCTACGCTGGGAGCGACGGGCCTTACGGGAAAGGCTGCTTTTGATTTCTACGAGCAGCATGGCGACGAAATCGATCGCTACGTGGCTGCGCATGGCGGGAGCGTGCATACAGTCGGTCACTACATGAATGTGATCGATCCCGATTACACCGTAACGGGTATGGGGGTTTGCACGCGCGGGACGATGAACCGTTGGCTTACGCAGGCGCAGACGTTCTCTATGTCTGGAGGATGGTACACGAATGCCGCCAATCCGATGACGGTTGCCGAATACGAGGCTGCGCTTAATGCGTGGTGTGACTCGTTGGCAAATCCTGGGCAGGGCGTGGACGCGGCTCGTCAGGAGCTTTCTGCCGCTCAGGGCGCGGCTGCGCAGGCTGGCGGCAAGGTGAGCGCCGCGTCGCAGGCCGCCGCTGCAAGGCAGGCTCAAGTCGATGCTGCTGCCGCCGATGTTGACGCTGCTGCCGCTGGGGCCTCGGATGCCCAGGCTGCCGTGGGGGAGAAGCAGGCCGCGGCTGAGGCCGCTGCGCGTGCCGTGGCTGATGCCCGCGCCGACGTGGACGCTGCCAGCGCTGCGGTTACCGCGGCGCAGAGTGTCGTGACTGCCAAGTCTGATGAACTCGATGTCGCCAAGGGCAAGGCTGCCGCTGCCCGGCGTGCGCTGGATGCCGCTCGCGCCGGCGTTGGCGACAAGGAGAGCGCGCTTGCTGCCGCCCAGGACGAGCTGGCTGCGTACTCTGCCGACGTTGCCGCTGCTCAGCGTGCATTTGATGCGGCCTCGGTGGTGCTCGAGGGGGCGCGTGCCGTTCAGGCTGACGCGCAGGCTGCAGTGAATGCCGCGCAGGGTGCGGCAGGCCAGGCAGATGCCGACGTCGCTGCTGCCCAGGCCGAGCTTGTTGCCGCCCAGGCTGCTGCGAGCGGTGCCGGCACGGCTGTGACCGCGGCTCAGGCCGCATCCGTCGCGGCTGCTGCTCGTGCGGCTCAGCTACATGATGCCGCCGCGGCGCTTGCTCAGGCGACGGAGGACAAGGCCGCTGCCGATGCTGCTGTTGAGGCAGCGGCTTCGGCGAAGACCGATGCCGAGTCTGGCGTGACTGCGGCGGACGACGCCGTAACGGATGCGACCGCTGATCGCGATGCTTCTGCCGCCGCGGTTGCCCGCCTGCGCAGGATCAACCTTGCCGACGCCATCGCTAGCGGCCGTGCCAACGATGCGGATGAGGCGCTCAACGCTAAGATCGCTGCAGCCCACGATGCCGCCGAGCGCGCCGCAGCTGCCAAGATTGAGCTCGACGCTGCCGTTGCTGCGACGGATGCTGTGGCACCTGCCTACTTGGAGGCGCTTGCCAACTATACCGCCGCCAAGGCCGAGCTCGACCAGGCTATTGTCGAGCTCAACGCCGAGATCGCTCGCCAAGAGGCCGCCGAGCGCGGGAATGGCGAGCAGACTCAGCCTGCGACGCAGGTGGCGTACCAGGCCAAGCACATGACCTCGGCGTCCGAGGCCACCACGCAGCAGACGACGATGCCCGCCACGGGCGACGTGTCCAACCTGCTGGGCGAGACGTTCGTAATTGGAGGCACGGTCCTGGTTGCCGCCGGCGTCTTCCTGTCCGACAAGCGCCGCCAGCTGATCCGTTAGGGACGGAGGAAAGCGGATCATTTTCGGCGCGCGCCGCAAGGGCATGGGTCCTGCGGCGCGCGCCGCTTTTATCTTCAAGATTAATTAAGGAGGGACATATGCAAATTAGAGGAGAGGCCGCGATTGCCTGTGGGTTCATGGCGGGCTTGGCAACGGGGCTGCTGTTCGATGGATGTTTCGACAGCTACATCAATCGATTCTGCGATTCTGATTTTCCGAGAGGCTGGCCTCGGAAAACGGCACCGGCTCGTCAAAAGGCGGATGCGCCCATCAAGTCCCGCAGCGTGGCTGCTTCAAAAACCAAGGTGATCGTCATCAAGAACGGCAAGATTTATCACCGTTCTGGGGGATGCAAAAACCTTCCTCAAAATGCCATTAGAACAAGCGTGCCACTGGCGACCGCGCTCAAACGAGGAAAGACCCCCTGTTCAGTATGTTGCCCGCCAGCGGCTTAGACGATTCTTCGGGGGTGTTCTGCAAGGACATGGGTCCCTGCGGATACATGGGTTTAAAAACGTGTCCGCACGGCATGGGACACTTACCCTGCCGCCCTGCTCTGCCGCGGCGGCATGTACCCAAACAACGATCCTCTAAGGAGTTCGATACCAATGAGCGATAACACCAAGCATCTCGCAAAGAAGTGCGTCAAGGACGCGGGGCCGTGCCTCGCGTTGTGCCTTGCCGGCGCAGCGGTCGCGCTGCTGGCTGTTCTGGGGCC